>OHSA01000762.1_pt1 | contig 11477 bp, 7 predicted proteins | sample 1578571 | NCBI WGS metagenome assembly OHSA01 (sample SAMEA3879586, study PRJEB24766) | human gut metagenome | biome: human-associated habitat; feature: feces | place: USA | collected 1985/1987
CCGGGATTCCCGGCGGATTCCGCAGATACGGCAGCCGCATCCCCGGCGGCATCGGACGGTTGCCCGTGCGCGTGCACGACCTTATGTTTGACGATCTCGACGATCTTGCCGCTCTTATCGACCATGACGTTGCCCGCACGGTTGACCTTGTTGATGAAATTGCGGTTGATGAATACCCCCGTAAGGATCCAGCAGCCCAGCAGCAGGATCAACGTCCCCAGCACCCCGATATGCGTGCGCAGCAGCGCTGCGGTCTCGATGCCGAAGGCACCGCCCCACCCCGTCGAACTGCAAAGGCTCCACTTGTCCGAGAAGGCGAAGCCCAGCGTCAGCGAACCGAGGATCAGGATGAGGAAAAGCGAGAGGATCGAATGGTTGAACAGCAGCGGGCGCTGGCGGATGACGCGCACGCCGACGAGCACCACCATCACCGGGATCAGAATGCCGGACACGCCGAACGAGTTGTCGACCAGCAGGCGTCCCAGCCTGGCACCCGCCCAGCCGCAGAGATTTCCAGGCTCGACGCCCAGCGTGGCACGTTCCTCGGGCGAGAGCAGCAGCCCGCTCTGGTCGGCCGCCCAGGTAAAAAACGAGAACAGTACGGCCGAGGCGGCGAACACCCCGATGAAAAGCAGCAGCAATCCTGCGACCCAGCGCGCACTGTCGCTGTTGGAACGCTGGACTTTCTGCCGTCCGTTGGGGGATGAGGATGTATTTTTAGATGCCATCTGTGTTGCGCTTGATTTTTATCAAGCGAAGTTACGCATTTTTTTCGACATTTCGGAATATCGCGATGTAAAATCGGGTTCGGAAGCGAATCCGGCGCTATTAAAGTGCCCCCAAGGCCTTGCGTTCCAGGCGGAGGCGGTAGGCCTCGTCGGCAAAGGTGCGGAACGTATATTCCGCGCGGTGGGCGGGGTCGACGTGCAGGCCGTAACGGTCGAGCAGCTGCACGACGCGGCGGGCGACGGCGGGCGAAGGGTCGACGACCGTGACGCCGCGGCCCGCGACGACACGTTCGAGGACGGGAAGCAGGAAAGGATAGTGCGTGCAGCCGAGCACGATCTGGTCGGCCCCGTGCTCCAGCATCTCCGCGACGGCGGCACGGACGGTAGCCTCGGCCTCGGGCGTAGCTTCGAGGTCGTTTTCGACCAGTTCGACGAAGCCCCGGCCTGGCGCCGTGACAAGGTCTACGCCGTCGCCGTACCTGGCCGCCGTGCGGCGGAAGAGCTCGCCGTCGAGGCTCCGTTCGGTAGCCACCACCCCGCTGCGGGTCGCCAGGCAGGCGGGTTTCACGGCCGGCTCCATGCCCACGATCGGCATGGGGGCGTATTTTTCGCGCAGGAAGTCGATGGCGGCGGCCGTAGCGGTATTGCAGGCCACGACGACCAGCTTGCACCCCTGCGCCACAAGGAAGGCGACCGCTTCGTCGGCAAGGCGCCGCACCTCCTCGCGGGGGCGCGACCCGTAGGGGCAGTTCTTACCGTCACCCAGGTAGACGAGCGACTCAGCGGGGAGCGCACGCCGCACCTCGCGCCAGACGGTCAGCCCGCCCAGCCCCGAATCGAAAACACCGATGGGTGCATTATTTGAAAGTTTATCCACGTCTTTCAGGAGTTGCAGCATATCATCGTCCGCGGCACGGCCGCGTCGTATCGTTCGCTGCGGTTTCCGCGCCCCCGGGTACTCCCGGGGCCGCAGCCGCAGGGTCTTTTCTATTTCAGGCCGAGTTGCCTCAGGATATGCTCCACGACCTGGTCGTCGGACATCGCATCGCAGTCGACGACCAGATGCGCCTGCGCATAGAAGGGTTCGCGCACGGCCATATCGCGTTCCATGAAAGCGACCAGTCCGGCATCGTCCAGCCCCCGCAAGCGGGGACGTTTCCGGCGTCCGTAGGGGCTCAGGCGGCGGGCGATTTGCTCCGCAGTGCGGTGCAGGAAGACGGTATGCCCCACGCCGTTCATGCGCTGCATGTTGTCGCTCCAGGTGGGGAGCCCCCCGCCCGTCGAGACCACCGTTTCGCCGCCTGAGGCGATCGCCCGTTCGAGCGCTTCGCGCTCCGCTTCGCGGAACCGTGCCTCGCCTTCATAACGGAAGACATCGGCCACGGAGGCTCCCGCCTGCTCCTCGACCAGCGCATCGGTATCCACGAAGCCGACGCCCAGCCTGCGCGCCAGCTTGCGCCCGAGGGTGCTCTTGCCGCATCCCATGTAACCGACCAAAAAGAGGGGTTTCATCGCCGGCAGGTCAAAACAGGTTCAGTTGTTCGGGGTCGATCACCTCGTCGGCATCGCCCCGGGCGCGTTCGATCTCGAACTCCACCCCGCCGGAAACAGCCGCAGCGTCGCCGGCACCGGCATCCGCCGCCCCGTCATCCGCCCCGCCGCCGGAGAGCAGGCCGTCGGGAATCTCCCCGGCATCGCCGTCGTCCGAAGGTTCGGGCTCGGGCGGCAGTTCGGGTTCGATGAAGCGCAGCGTAGCGACCTCGTAGGTCGTCAGGCGCTTGCCCTTGGCGCGGTGGCTCTTGACGCCGACGAATTCGTCGACGTCGACCTCGTCCGCGGGACGCGACGCATGCGCCCCCTTGTAGGTGATTTCGAGTTTGGCGCCCGTGCGTTCCGTCACGGCGACCAGATCGGCCTGCCCCTCCTCGTCGAGGAAGAACTGCATCTTGTCGCTCATCTCGGCCGTGAAGCGCTTCATGTAATAGAACTGCTGCGAACGGTCGTAGTAGCAGACGCTGTAAACGCGGTCGGGCTCATAGCGGCTCACGCGCACGGTCTCGTCGGGGAAATGCTGCCCGAGGTCGTAACCCGTGATATAGTACTGGTTCTTCGACGTCCAGACGATGATCCGGTCGTCGCCCTTGAACTCGCCCAGCAGCTTGCCGCGGCCGTCGGCGTTCAGGCGGCGGACATCCTCGTCGAACCAGACGTTCTGGCCGCCGAGCGTCGAGGTGCCGCGCTCCTTGAGGACGATCTTATGGATGCCGTAGCGCGAGAAGAGGTTGCCCTGGCTCTGGCGCCCCTTGATGGCGAGGGTCGAGAAATCGAGGTCGACGATCACCTTCTTGAGACGCGGACGGGGCTTGAAGTAAACCTTCAGCACCTCGGCCTCACCATTCGGATTGACAGACATATAGAGTATCTCGCTCTTGGGCGTACCCTTGGTGATGTCGTACTCCTTGTCGCGCGTGATGGCCTTGATGGCGCAGCGCTTCATCATGATCGGGCCGTTCTTGCCGTCGCGGTACAGCACGTTGTAGATCGTGCGCTCGTCGTTGCGCTTGAAGACCCCGATGTAGTAGATGCCCTTCTCGAAGAAGGCCTTGTCGCTCACCTTGGTGATGACGTAGCGGCCGTCCTTCGTGAAGACGATCACGTCGTCGATGTCCGAGCAGTCGCATACGAATTCGGCGTCCTTCATCGACTTACCGATGCCGAAGAAGCCCTCGGCGCGGTCGACGTAGAGCTTGGCATTGGTCACGGCGACCTTCGTGGCCTCGATGTTGTCGAACTCACGCAGCTCGGTGCGGCGCTCCTTGCCCTTGCCGTACTTGTCGCGGATACGCTCGTAGTAGGCCACGGCGTACTCGGTGAGATGGTCAAGGTCGTACTGCGTGGCCTTGATGTCCTCTTCGATCTGACGGATCTCGTTGTCGGCCTTGTCGCTGTCGTAACGCGAGATGCGGATGAACTTCAGTTCCGTCAGGCGCTGCACGTCGGAGAGCGTGACCTCGCGGCGCAGCCGTTTCTTGAACGGTTCGAGCCCCTTGTCCACGGCGGCGTAGGCCTCTTCGCGGCTCTTGCAGCCCTCGATGAGCTGGTAGAGCTTGTTCTCGATGAAAATGCGTTCGAGCGACGCGGCATGCCAGGCTTCGTTCAGTTCGCCGAGCCGGATCTCCAGCTCGCGTCCCAGCAGCCACTTGGTATGCTCGGCCGAGCGGCGCAGGATTTCGCTCACGCCCAGGAAATGGGGTTTCTCCTCCCAGATGACGCAGGCGTTGGGAGAGATCGAAACCTCGCAGTCGGTGAAGGCGTAGAGGGCGTCGATGGTTTTGTCGCTCGACTCGTCGGGCGAAACCTGGATGATGATTTCGACCTTGTCGGCCGTATTGTCGTCGACCTTCCTGATTTTGATCTTGCCCTTGTCGTTGGCCTTGATGATCGAATCCTTGATCGACTCGGTGGTCGTGGTATAGGGTATTTCGGTGATGGCGAGCGTGCGTTTGTCGATCTTCGAAATCTTGGCGCGCACCTTCACCGCCCCGCCCCGCAGGCCGTCGTTATAGCGGCTCACATCGGCCATGCCGCCCGTCGGGAAGTCGGGATAAAGCTGGAATTCGCGCCCCTCGAGGTGTGCGATGCAGGCGTTGATAAGCTCCACGAAGTTGTGGGGCAGGATCTTCGACGCCAGACCCACGGCGATGCCGTCGGAGCCCTGCGCCAGCAGCAGCGGGAACTTGATCGGCAGCGTGACGGGCTCCTCCTTGCGACCGTCGTACGACAGCATCCACTCGGTGGTTTTCTTGTTGAAGACCACTTCGGAGGCGAACTTCGACAGGCGCGCCTCGATGTAACGCCCCGCGGCGGCCTCGTCGCCCGTGAGGATATTGCCCCAGTTACCCTGGCAGTCGATCAGCAGGTCTTTCTGCCCCAGCTGCACCAGTGCGTCCTTGATCGACGCATCGCCGTGCGGGTGGTACTGCATGGTCTGTCCCACGATGTTGGCCACCTTGTTGTAGCGTCCGTCGTCGACGACCTTCATGGCGTGCAGGATACGCCGTTGCACGGGTTTGAGGCCGTCCTCGACATGGGGTACGGCGCGTTCGAGGATCACGTACGAAGCGTAGTCCAGGAACCAGTTCTTATACATGCCCGTCAGTTTGCGCACGCCCCCTTCGTCCTGCGTCAGGCGGTCGAACTTGCCCGCCCTGGCCGGGGCGTCGGCGGCAGGGGCCGCGTCGGCCGCATCGCCGGCGGTCTGAGGGGTCGGGGCCTCTTCGTTGAGCGGCTCGTCCCGCCCGATGGTATCTTTTTCTTCTGCCATATTGCTTAGTTGATTGCGAGATCCTGCTCGACGATGTCCTCCTCGATGCGCAGGTTGTCGATGATGAAGCCCTGCCGTTCGTAGGTGTTCTTGCCCATGTAGAACTCCAGCAGGTCGTGGATCGGGTCGTCCTTGGTGATGCGAACCTTGTCCAGGCGGATATTCTCGCCGATGAATTCGCGGAACTCGTCGGGCGAAATCTCGCCGAGGCCCTTGAAGCGCGTGATCTCGGCATTGGCGCCGCAGCGTCCGACGGCTTTTTGCCGCTCCTCCTCGGAGTAGCAGTAAAACGTCTCCTTCTTGTTACGCACGCGGAACAGGGGGGTTTGCAGCACGAACAGGTGCCCCTGGCGGATCACGTCGGGGAAGAACTGCAGGAAGAAGGTCATCATCAAAAGGCGGATGTGCATGCCGTCGACATCGGCATCGGTGGCGATAATCACCTTGTTGTAGCGCAGGTTGTCCATATCCTCCTCGATATTGAGCGCAGCCTGAAGCAGGTTGAACTCCTCGTTCTCGTAGACCACCTTTTTGGTCAGCCCGTAGCAGTTGAGCGGCTTGCCGCGCAGCGAAAAGACGGCCTGCGTGCGCACGTCGCGGCTCTTGGTGATCGAACCCGAGGCCGAGTTGCCCTCGGTGATGAAGATCATCGACTGTTCGGCCAGCTCGTGCTTGTCGGTGCGGTGTATCTTGCAGTCGCGCAGTTTCTTGTTGTTGAGCGAAACCTTCTTGGCCGTCTCGCGCGCCTTCTTCTGGATGCCTGAGATGGCTTTGCGCTCCTTTTCGTTCTCGACGATCTTCCGCTGGAGCACCTGCGCCGTCTCGGAATGCTTGTGCAGGTAATCGTCGAGGTGCTTGCCCAGGAAATCGATGACGAAATTGCGCATCGACACGCCCGGCTCGATCTCCTTCGATCCGAGCTTGATCTTGGTCTGCGATTCGAAGACCGGGTCGGTGACCTTGACCGAAATGGCGGCGATGATCGACGTGCGGATGTCCGACGGGTCGTAGTCCTTGTGGTAGAACTCCTTGACGGTCTTGGCGATGGCCTCGCGGAAAGCCGCCTGGTGCGTACCGCCCTGCGAGGTGTACTGGCCGTTGACGAACGAGAAATAGCTCTCGCCGTAGCCCGTGCCGTGGGCGATGGCTACCTCGATGTCGTCGCCCGAAAGGTGGATCGGCGCATAGAGCGGCTCCTCGGTCATGTTTTCGTTGAGCAGATCCAGCAGGCCGTTTTTCGAAACGTAGCTGTTGCCGTTGAAATTGAACGTCAGCCCCAGGTTCAGGTACGTATAGTTGCGCACCATCTGCTCGACGTATTCGAGGTTGTAGGCATACTCGCCGAAGACCTCCTCGTCGACGCGGAACGAGATGAAGGTGCCGTTTTTCTCGCGCACGCCGCTCTCCCACTTGTCGCTCACCTCGAGCCCCTTGGCGAAGGTCACCGTGCGGGCCTCGCCGTCGCGTACCGAACGGGCCGTGAACTCGCCGGAAAGCATGTTGACGGCCTTGACGCCGACGCCGTTCAGGCCGACGGTCTTCTTGAAGGCCGAGCCGCCGTACTTACCGCCGGTGTTCATCTCGCTGACGGCCGCCGCGAGCGATTTGAGGGGGATGCCGCGGCCGTAGTCGCGCACCGACACCACCTTGTCCTCGATCGAAATGTCGATCTGGCGGCCGGCCCCCATGATGAATTCGTCGACCGAATTGTCCACGACCTCCTTGATGAGGACGTAAATGCCGTCGTCGGCCTGCGTGCCGTCGCCCAGCTTGCCGATATACATGCCGGGGCGCAGACGGATATGCTCCCGCGGCGAAAGCGTAACGATGGCGTCGTCGCCGTAGCTGTCGTTAGGATTGGTATTGAGTAAATCTGCCATAGTCTATTTTCGGTTTCGGATCTGGGCAAGGGCCGCGCTCATGGCGTCGTGCACCTCCTCCATCAGCACGTGCGTCTCGGTCGAGACGACCTTCGCGGCCGGTACGGGGGGCAGCACGCGGATGGTGATGCGGTTGCCCCAGTTGAACATCGCGTTCTTGCGGATAAGCGTCTTGGTGCCGTCCAGCACCACGGGGAGTATCTCCACGCCCGCCTCCCGGGCCAGCGTGAAGGCGCCCGCCTTGAAGCGGTGTATCTCGCCGTCTTTCGAACGCGTACCCTCGGGGAAGACGGCGACCGAAGCGCCGCGCGAGATCCACAGCTTGCCGTCGCGCACCATCTGCTCCAGCGCCTCGGAGGCGCGGCCGCGGTTGATGCAGATGTCGCCGTGGAGGATGAGATACTGCCCGAAGAAAGGCGTCTTGAAGACCTCGCGCTTGGAGACCCAGCGGAAATTGAGCGGGATGTAATAGAGCGTCGGGATGTCGATCACCGTATTGTGGTTCAGCACGATGACGTAGCTTTTCTTCCGGTCGACATGTTCGAGCCCCTCCACACGCTGCCGCCAGCGGGGCGGAATGGCGAAGAAGGTGCGCACCAGGATGCGTGACAGCTCGTGCACCACGCGGCGGCCCTTGTCGAAGGGATAGCACACGACCAGCGCCAGGGCCGACAGGATCATGAAGAAGGTGCACAGCAGCACCAGGAAGATATAATAAACCGCGCTTATCATAGTTTCAGCATTTTTTGCCGGGCATTCCCGCCCCGCCGTGCCTGCCCTGCTGCCGGATCGCGTCGGAAACGGCATGGCGGAGCGTTCGGAATCACATCGGGGGACAATGAGCCATAATAATTCAATCTGCAAATTTAGGAATTATTCGCGGGATTCCAGCCTCGCGGCGCACGATTTTTCAACAAAATTTCGACGACACCTATTTTATCGGGGACAGCCCTCCCCCGCTTTCCGCGACGCAGAAAGCGTACGCCGACAACTATACAAAGGCGGAATGCTGACGGGGGTGCGGGACGCGGCAGCCGGCCGGTCGCCGCAGGTAATAGGCAGCAAAGCGGGAGATTCCGTTTTGAATTTCCTGCCTTTTTTATAACTTTGTGCCATACATATTAGCGAAAGCTATTGTTTTTGGGTAGATAAAACGACCAATTTTAACGAAGCCAAGAAAACAGTAGTATTCCCGCGTCACGCGCGGGCTCTACCTGTTTGGCTTCGGGTGCTTGGTCGTACCCATCTACCGACAGAGGGGAGTCCGCGTTTTTTCATGCATGAACGGTCACCCCTCCCCCGGAAAAGGATAATTTTTTCGTAAAATTTAGTACTATGCATTGCAAAGTATAAATATTTTTACATATCTTTGCCCCGTCAACTAAAATGCAGTGCAGATTACAAACAACGACAGAATAGTATGAAAAAACTTATCTTCCTCATCGTAATACTGGCGCTGGCCGCCGCAAACGCATTCGCAGCCCGCATCTATCCGGCCGAGGGCCGCGTGGTGGACGAACAGGGACAGGCCGTGGAGTACGCCACGGTCGTGCTGCTGAAAGGCAGCGACCAGGTGGCGGGCATGGCCACCGACGACACGGGCCGCTTCGTGCTGAAAGTGCCTTCGGGCGAGTATACCCTGTCGGTACAATACCTCGGGTTCGACCCCGTCGTGCGGCAGGTGCGGGTCGAGGAGAACAACGACCTGGGCGAGATCGTGATGAAAAGCTCGGCGACCCGGATCGAAGGCGTGGTGGTCAAGGCGCAGCTCATCCGCCGCGAGGCCGACCGCTTCGTGGTCGACGTGGCCAACGCCCCTGCGGCGATCGGCAAGGACGGCATCGAGCTGCTGGAACGCGCACCGGGCGTTTGGATCGACGACGAGAAGATCTCGATAAACGGCAAGTCGGGCTCGAAGGTCTATGTCAACGACCGCGAACTGCGCATGGAGCCCGAGCAGCTGCTCACCTACCTGCGCTCGCTGCGCGCCGAGGAGATCCAGAAGATCGAGGTCGTACCGACGACGGGCGCCGACTACGACGCCGATTCATCGGGCGGCATCATCAGGATCACGCTCCGCAAGCGCCGCGAAAACGGGTTGGACGGATCGCTGTCGATGCGCACCACACAGAACGGGCGCCACCACTTCTATACGCCGAGCGGCAACATCAACATCCACACGGGGCGCCTCGACCTCTATGCCTCGGCATGGGCCGACCTGGGAAAGGACACGGCCGTCTCGGACGAACACACCGACTACACCACGGGCGACACGAACCTCACGTCCCATTCGGAAATCACCGAACGCGACCGCAACTTCGGCGGCAGCATCGGCTCGGTATTCGAAATAAGCCCCAAGCACAGCATCGGCGCAGAGTTCGAATACTGGCGCAACAACGAAAAGGGCCCGAACGACTCCTATACCGACTTCACGGACGCGGGTGCCGTAACCCGCACGGAAAGCCGCTACGGCATACACAACATCCGAGACAACTACTCGGCGACGTTCAATTACATCTACAAACTCGACACGCTCGGCTCGACACTCAAGCTGCTGGCCGACTACACGCGCCGCGAAACGGAGACCGGCAACGACAATTTCAGCCGCATCACCTCCCCCACCACGGCCGTCGACTCGACCTACCGCGACAACTCGTCGAGCCTCTACGACATCACGACCGCCACGCTGGCCCTCGACAAGAAATTCTCGCCCCGCTGGTCGCTGCGCGCAGGCGTCAAGTTCACCTACAACGACATGCACAACGACGCGCTCTACGAATACGTGAAGGACGGCGCGTGGGTGTGCAACGACAACCAGAGCTTCACGATCAACTATACGGAGAACATCGCGGCGGCTTACGGCATCGCCTCGGCCAACCTCGGGCGCTGGAGCCTCGTGGCAGGGCTGAGGGGCGAATACACCCACACCCGGGGCAAGGGCGGCGACATCTCGCAGAACTACTTCAGCCTCTTCCCCAACGCGAACGTCTCCTATGCCCTGACCAAAGACGGGGCCTACTCGCTCATCGCCCAGTATGCCCGCACGATCGAGCGCCCGCGCTTCTGGAGCCTCAACCCGCAGCGGTTCCAGATCTCGGACTACACCTACCAGACGGGAAACCCCGAACTCGACCCGGCTTACAAGCAGGACATCAGCCTGACGCTGGTGCTCAAGCACAAGTACACCCTCACGGGCGGCATGACGATCCAGCGCGACGAGATACAGCAGACGATACGCCCCGACGCGGACGACCCGGCGCGCCTGTGCCTGGCGTGGACCAACTTCGACACGACGAAAAACTATTACCTCACGGCCAACGCACCGTTCCAGTTCACCAAATGGTGGACGATGAACCTCAACCTCACCTACATCCGGCAGGGGCAGCGCATCGACGAGCACAGCGCCGAAAAACATTACAACTTCTATTTCGTAAACAGCTCGACGACCTTCTCGCTGCCCGCGAAATTCTACATCGACCTGTCGTACCGGTTCCAGAGCCGCATGGACTTCGGCAACTGCTGGGTAAAACCGCTCCATTTCCTGAACGCCGGAATCAAGAAGCGTTTCGGCGACAAGTTCACCGCCTCGTTCTCGGTGCGCAACCTGATCGAGCGCCCGCAGCACATCGGCGCCCGCGGCGACGGGTTCGTGCGCATGGTCGACGTCAAACAGCAGTGGAACGACCGCAGCTTCACGATCGGAGTGACCTACAACTTCAAGTCGGGCAAAGCCTTCAAACGCAAGGCGGTCGAAGCGGGTTCGGCCGACGAGAAAAACCGCCTGTAAAGTTCCCGGGGCAGCATCACGGGACACGGGACACACGACCCGGATCGCATGACCCGAAACACAATATCCCGGAACGTACACAGCACCGCGGCACACAACATCCCCAAACGTGCACAGCAGGACACAGCATCGCGGGATACAACCCGGATCGCGTGACGGGGAACACAGCAACCCGAAAAGCAGCATCCTGAAACGCCCCCTCCCGACCAGTCGGCCGGGAGGGGGCGTTTGTCCGGTTGCCAAAGGCCGGCAGGGAAAGGCAGACGGCAATTGCAGGATGCAGTTGAAAAATAAAAAAGTATTTAGTCGACTGAATAATTGTAAAATAAATTATTTATTCATATATTCAATTTAAATTATTTTACAACCACAAACCCAACAACACACTACACCCCGCTCATCCCGAGTCTGAAAATCAAAAAGCAACATCCTTCCGGAATACCCGGATCATAGCTGGCCGGATTCCGGCCTGTGCAACAAACCGGTCGTGCGGCGACTCCCGGCTCAAACCGGATTCGGGTTTTTGACGGACGATTGCAGATTTTCATAACGAAAATCGGTACTACACAGTAAATTGCAACTAAAACAAGGTCGACCATGTTACGAAAAATTTTCGGGCTGCTCATTTTCCCGATTCTGGGCGCTTCCGTCCATACTTATGCCCAGGAGGAGTATGACCAGCAAATTTTCCAATACATCAACCCACTACTGTCCCGTAAAAGCGGGCAAGTCGGTCTTTGAAATAGTTGAAACATAGT
>OHSA01000766.1_pt1 | contig 11453 bp, 10 predicted proteins | sample 1578571 | NCBI WGS metagenome assembly OHSA01 (sample SAMEA3879586, study PRJEB24766) | human gut metagenome | biome: human-associated habitat; feature: feces | place: USA | collected 1985/1987
ATCATATCAGGAGACGGCAGAATCGCGGAAATCTTGTTTTTGGGAGAAAACACGCCACGGAAGATTTCACTTCCGATCGCATTTTCCGCGCAGATACTTACTTTAAAATAAAACAGTGAGGTTACCTATGTATACGATTGTAGTTGCAGATGATGAAGAAGAATTACGCAGAGCGATCATACGGAAAATTGATTGGGAAAGTACTGGGTTCCGTGTGGTGGGAGAAGCTGAAAACGGTATCGAAGCATTGGAGCTGGTGGAGCGGATGGAACCGGATCTTTTACTGACGGATATCCGGATGCCCTTTGTGTCGGGGATTGAACTGGCCAGACAGGTCAGAGAGGTGCGGCCTACCACACAGATTGCTTTCTTAAGCGGATTTGATGAATTTTCCTATGCACAACAGGCCATTCAGTACAACATTATCAGTTATATGCTGAAGCCCATTACTATGGCGGATCTGACGGAAGAACTGAAGAAGATCAAGCTTAAGATCGATGGCATTTTTGCAGAATTTGACACCAGAAAAAATGATAATCCCAATCTTCAGCAGTTTTTTCTACCGCTGCTATTGGATGATTATGTAAATTTCGACAGTGGAGAGAGAGAAGAGAAGCTGATCGAACAGGCGATCGCGAATGGATTCCTGAAGGATCGGAATAACTCGTTTGAGTATGCTGTATTAGCAATCTCGGTGGAAGACAGAGACGGACAGAACTGCACCCGGCCGGAGCTCGCACATTCGGCTGATATGATCCTGCAAAAATATATGAAGCATTACAGCTTTGCCATGGATGGGCGGATCATAACGATACTGGCGGCTACGAGGACCACGTTTGAAAAATATCTTCATATTGCAGTCGGTGAGATGGTACAGAGTACGGAGCGTATTTTGAACATGCATTGCCACATTGGTGTCAGCCGTATCAGAGAGCGTCTGGGAGAATGTCACGAGGCATACCACGGAGCCATGAGTGCACTGGGATATTGCAAACCGGGAGAGAGCGGGATCCATTATATCGCGGATGAGGAACGGGACAACTCCATGGATATGGAAATGGCTTCGGAATACGTGGTGCAGATGGAGAATCTGATCCGAAGCGGTTCCCGCACAGAACTGGAGCAGTATCTGAAAACTGTTTTTGAAAAACTGGAGTCGGAACAGGATGCTCAGTTAAAATGCAAGTTTATGATTTTCACAATGTCATCGGCACTCATCCGTATAGCTTATACCGTGACGGATGACAGCGCCCTGTTCCAGCGGTTTGCCATGCTGGAGGGTCCGGTGCGAGAGGTAAAAGACCGTTTTACGTCCTTATGTCTGGAGGTCTGGGAGCTGATCAACGCCGGCAAGAAAAAAAGCAGCCAGATCCTGTGTGAGAAGGCAATGCAGATCATCGAAAGGGATTATGGTGATCCGACGCTGTCTTTGGTGGGTGTCAGCAACAACATTCATGTAAGTCCGAACTATCTAAGCGCACTGATCAAAAAGGAGACCGGAGCCAGCTTCGTAGACCTGCTGACCAAAAAACGGATCGAGACGGCGAGAGAGCTGGTACTGGGCAGCGCAATGAAAATGAGGGAGATCGCGGAACGCTGCGGCTACAGCGATCAGCATTATTTTAGTTATTGCTTTAAAAAATATTGCGGAATGTCTCCCAATGCCATGCGTCAGGAGAAAGAATCATTATGAAAAAACGGAAAGCATCACTTTCTTTTATCATTACGATATTGGTGGTCGTACTGGTTACGCTTTTTTTACTGTGGTCTACCTTTTTCTTTTTATCGTTGTATGTATCCAGTATGAAACAGGCAGCGCAGACCAGCAGTGAACAGGCGGTGACACAGGCATCCAATGCGATCTCCAACTATATCGGGGACATGCAGGAGATCATGCGCCTGATCGAAAAGAATCTGACAAAGAGCGGAGGAAAATCCGACCAGACCCTGGAGACGCTTTGCGATGTACGCTCGGATCTCGTGGCTGTCTATATCTATGATGCGAAGGGACAGCTTGCGGATTCCTATACGGGGACACATACGATGAAGGATCATTACCTCAAGGATCTGTCCTATATCGCACTGGATTCCTATAGTCAAGGAATACTCTATTTATCTGAACCACATGTGGAGTCTCTTCTGCAGGACTATTATCCCTGGGTGGTATCGGTGCTTCAGGAACTTACCGGGGCAGACGGACAGAGGATGCGGGTTGTCATTGATATCCGCTTCTCTAAAATATCGGATTATGTGGATAACGTGGGAATCGGACAACATGGTTATTGCTTTATTACGGACAACAACGGAGAGATTATCTATCATCCACAGCAACAGCTATTATATTCCGGGCTGAAAAAAGAGGCAACCGCCGGACTGGATCTGAGCAGCAACGGTTCTTTCGAGACAGATGACCTGATCTGCAGCGTGAGGTCTCTGGATAATTGTGACTGGAAGGTTGTGGGAGTCAGTTATATCAGCGAACTGGTGACAGCCAAGGAAATGGAACTTTTGGGCAATATCTGCGTGATGCTTACCATTATTTTGCTGGTGACAATGCTGGTAAGCTTTCTGGTCTCCAGACTGGTGACGAACCCGGTGCAACGCCTGATCCGGGCTATGGGAGAGTTTGAAAAGGATGCAGCGGGATATGTTTATCGTCCGGTGGAAGGGACTATGGAGATCGAGGCACTATCCCAGTCCTATGAGCACATGGTACGAAAAATCCAGAAATTGATGAATCAGGTACGTCAGGAGGAAATATCTCTGCGGAAAACAGAACTGAAAGCATTGCAGGCACAGATCAATCCTCATTTCTTATATAACACACTGGATGCCATCGGCTGGCTGTGTGAAGAAGAAAGATGTCAGGATGCCGTGGAGATGGTCAACGCGTTGGCCAAGCTGTTCCGTATCAGTATCAGCAAGGGACATGAGCTGATCACGATTCAAAAAGAGGTGGAACATGCGAGAAGCTATCTGAAGATCCAGAACTTCCGGTATAAGAACCAGTTTTCCTATGACTTCCAGATAGAAGAAGACTGTCTGCAGTATTATTGCAATAAGATCACATTACAGCCGATCATTGAGAATGCGATATATCATGGGTTGGACCGCATGGTGGATGAGGGACATATCCAGATCCGGATCTACAGTGAAGGTGAGGATGTTATTTTCCGGGTGGAAGACAACGGGGTCGGTATGTCGGAAGAACAGTGCAGATCCATTCTGCATAAGGAGCCGGGGGATAATTCCGGTATCGGTATTAAAAATGTAAACGACAGGATCAAAATATATTTCGGAAAAGAGTATGGACTGTCCATTGAAAGTGAACTGGATGTGGGAACCTGTGTTACGATACGGATGCCTAAAGTAGAAGAAAATGCAGCGGCAGGATGGGAGAAGGTATGAGAAATAAGATAAGGAAGAAAATACTGTCCCTGCTGCTTGCGGGAATCCTGGCAGCCGGGCTGTGTGGCTGTGGACAAGAAGCGGAGACACAGAAGACACGGGTTGCAATAATCGTAAAATCTACAGAAAGTGCTTTTTGGAAAAGCGTTTTTGCCGGAGCCGGAGCAGCAGCCACGGAGTACAATATTAATGTATCTTTTGATGGGCCGGCGGCGGAGGAAGATTATGAAACGCAGAATGAGATGGTACGCCGGGCAATGGATGACGGTGTGGATGTGATCATATTTTCTGCCGTGGATTATAATGCCAATGCCGAGATCATTGATCAGGCGGCACAGAGAGGGATCAAGATCATCGTGATCGATAGTGATGTGAACAGCAGTCAGGTCAGCTGCCGTATCGGAACCAACAATCTCCAGGCAGGGATAAAGGCAGCGGAAGCAGCGCTTGCCACTGATGATGAGGAATTATATATCGGTATTGTGAACTATGATGTGAATTCCGCTAACGGACAACAGAGAGAGCTTGGATTCCGGCAGACGGTGGAGCAGGATCCGAGGGTCAAAAATATAACCACGATCAATGTGCTCTCCACCACGGAAGATGCCAGAGCGGGAGCCAAGGAAATGCTATTGTCCGATTCCAGGATCAATGTGGTGGTGACCTTTAATGAATGGACCAGTCTCGGAGTAGGCTGGGCGATCCGGGATCTGAACCGGGCGGACAGGATCCAGGTGGTGGCTTTTGATTCCAATGTGGTCTCTGTGGGAATGTTGGAGACCGGAGAAGTAGATGCCCTGATCGTACAGAATCCATATGCTATGGGATATCTCGGAGTGGAGACAGCAGCTAATCTGATGAACGGACAGACAGGCGGTCCCAGCGTGGTGGATACTGCCACGACCATTGTCACCAGAGAGAATATGTATGAACCGGAGAGCCAGAAGATATTGTTTTCTTTTGAAGAGGAAGGTTATTGATCCTGTATAAAATCTTACGATAACGATAAGCAAAGCGTAAAAATATGTACAAAACATGAACAAAATATGTACAGAATAGTATAATTTCTTACCCCATGCGTAAGATTTTGCATATCTTTTTTGTACAACCTGACATATAATTACCTCATCAAGAGATGAAACACATACAATTTCATCAAAACAAGGAGGTATTTTGTATGAAAAAGATCATGTCACTACTGTTGGTCGGCATTATGATGCTCAGCCTCGTAGCGTGCGGAAAAGACGGCGGAAAGAACGGCGGAGAGCTGAACGTAGGTGTATTCTATTATACTTACAGTGATACTTACATCTCCAGCGTACGTACCGCACTGGACAACGCACTTACCGAAGCAGGTATCAAGTTCCAGAATTACGACGGCAACAGTAACCAGACCACCCAGAACGAACAGATCGATACCGCTATTGCACAGGGTACCAACCTTCTGATCGTTAACATCGTTACATCCGGTTCCGTAGACGCTTCCCAGGCTATCGTTGACAAGGCAAGCGCAGCAGGAATCCCTGTTATCTTCTTCAACCGTGCGGTTGAGTCCGATGAGGATGAAGGTAAGGTATTAGGCAGCTATGACAAGTGTGCATTCGTAGGAACCGATGCTCCCGAAGCAGGTCATATGCAGGGTAAGATGGTAGGCCAGTACGTAGTAGATAACTTTGATGCTATCGACTTAAACGGCGACGGCAAGATCAGCTACGCAATGTTCATGGGTCAGTTAGGTAACGTAGAAGCAATCTATCGTACCCAGTACGGCGTAGAAGATGCAGACGCAGTGATCACCGCAGCAGGCAAGCCCGCTCTGGAGTACTTCGATGCATCCAATACTGATAAGTACCAGGTTGACCAGGACGGTAACTGGTCCGCAACCGCAGCTAACAACTACATGACTACCAACCTGTCTCAGTACAATGAGTCTGCTGGTAACATGATCGAGCTGGTAATCTGCAACAACGACGGTATGGCTGAAGGCGTTATCTCCGCTCTGAATGACAAGGGCTACAACTTAGGCGACGGCAGCTGCACCACCATTCCTGTATTCGGCGTTGACGCAACTGACGCAGCTAAGCAGCTGATCGCAGATGGCAAGATGACCGGTACCATCAAGCAGGATGCAGAAGGTATGGCAAACGGTATTGCTTACCTGGCTAAGAATATCCAGTCCGGTAAGGAGCTGATGGCAGATACCGACAGCTTCAACATCTCTGAGAAGGTTAGCAACAAGATTTACATCCCTTACGCTACTTATACCGGAGAATGATCTGAATAACAAGTAAATAAAAAGAGCGGCTGCTGCATCGGGCAGCAGCTGCTCTTTATGTATAGGAGGATGCGTATGGGACAGGAAGTATTGCTTCAGATGACAGACATATGCAAGGAATTCCCCGGCGTAAAGGCACTGGATCATGTATCCCTGACCGTAAAAAAGGGAACGGTACACGCGCTGATGGGAGAGAACGGCGCCGGTAAATCCACCTTGATGAAGTGTCTGTTCGGTATCTACAGTAAGGATGCAGGAAAGATTGAACTGGAAGGCAAGGAAGTTAATTTCAAGAATTCCAGAGAAGCACTGAACAACGGAGTGGCCATGGTTCATCAGGAACTGAACCAGGCACTGAAGAGAAATGTCATGGATAATATCTGGCTGGGCCGTTATCCCATGACAGCAGGTATTATGGTCAACGAGCATAAAATGCTGGAAGACACCAATAAGATTTTTGAAGAACTGGGGATCGCAGTAGACCCCAAGAGAATTATGAGTACGATGCCGGTATCACAAAGGCAGATGGTAGAGATCGCCAAGGCGGTATCCTATAACAGTAAGATCATTGTATTCGACGAACCTACTTCATCCCTGACGGAAGAAGAAGTGGAGCATTTGTTTAAGATCATCAACATGCTTCGAGACAGAGGATGCGGTATTATTTATATCTCTCACAAGATGGCAGAGATCCTTAGGATCGCAGATGAAGTAACCGTCATGCGTGACGGTACCTGGATCGCAACGGAGCCTGCAGAAGAATTGACCACAGATAAGATCATCAGACTCATGGTAGGACGAGAGCTGACCAATCAGTTCCCTCCCAAGACGAACAAACCCGGAGAAGTGGCATTGGAAGTGGAACATCTGACTGCAAGGTATTCTCTGTTGCAGGATGTGTCCTTTAAGGCCAGAAAGGGTGAGATCGTGGGTCTGGCCGGACTGGACGGAAGCGGCAGAACGGAGACTTTGGAGAATATCTTCGGCGTTGCTACCAGGAAAAACGGTCTGATCAAATTAGACGGCAAAGAAGTGAAGAACCGCAATGCCAGAGAATCTATTAAAAACGGCTTTGCACTTCTGACAGAGGAACGTCGTGCTACCGGTATTTTCGGTATCCTGAATATCCGGGAGAATACGGTGATCTCCAGTCTGAAGAAGCATAAGAGAGCAGGATTTTATCTGAGTGATAAATCCATGGAGAAAGACACCGCATGGGCTATTGATGCCATGCACATCAAGACACCTTCCCAGAAGACGAAGATCCGGTCATTATCCGGTGGTAACCAGCAGAAGGTTATTCTCGGCAGATGGCTTCTCACAGAGCCTGAGGTGCTGATGCTGGATGAACCTACCAGAGGTATCGACGTAGGTGCAAAATATGAGATCTACCAGCTGATCATCGATCTGGCGAACAAGGGCAAAGTTGTCCTGATGGTATCTTCGGAGATGCCGGAGCTGCTGGGTGTATGTGACAGAATACTTGTCATGAGCGGCGGCAGACTGGCAGGAGAAGTAGATGCCAAAAATACGACACAGGAAGAGATCATGTCTCTTGCTGCAAAATATGTATAGGAGGATATGCGTATGAATCCCGGCAAAGCAATTCAAAATAAAATTAACGGCGTAAAGCAAAATTTTGCAGATTACAAGAAGCTGGACAGCAAGGACAAGAAAACTTATTGGAAAGAGTTTTTACTGAACAATGCGTTGTACATCCTGCTGATCTTAGCAATTATTTACACTTACATCCAGAACTCCAATTTCCTGTCGGCGGCTTCCATTGTCAACATTATCAGCCTGTCCGCAGCGAACCTTCCCATTGCCTGTGGTATTGCGGGATGTATCGTATTGACCGGTACTGACCTGTCCGCAGGACGTGTGGTAGGACTTACCGCATGTATTACCGCATCCCTGATGCAGTCCGTAACCTATGCGACCAAGATGTTCCCGAACCTTCCGGTACTTCCGATCCCTCTGGTGATCCTGATCGTACTGTTGGTCGGTGGTATCGTAGGATGGGTCAATGGATTCTTCGTGGCGAAGTTCCAGTTACATCCATTCATCGTAACTCTGGCTACCCAGCTGATCGTATATGGTTTACTGTTAATGTATATCATGATCAACGGCAATAACGGCCAGCCTCTGTCCGGTCTGGATCAGCATTTCAATGATGTGGTAAAAGGAAGCGTAGTATCCTTTAATGCCGGCGGAGCAAGAATCGCCATTCCCAACTATGTATGGCTGGCAGCTGTCATTGTTATCATTATGTGGTTCATCTGGAACAAGACAACCTTCGGTAAGAATATGTTCGCAGTCGGTTCCAATCCGGAAGCAGCGAAGGTATCCGGTGTTAACGTAATGCGTACTACCATTCTGGTGCATACTCTGGCAGGTGCTATGTACGGTCTGACAGGTTTCATCGAGTCCTCCCGTATCGGTTCCAATACCGCCAACACCGGTCTGAACTATGAGTGTGATGCTATTGCAGCCTGCGTTATCGGTGGTGTATCCTTTGTAGGTGGTACCGGTAAGATCAGCGGTGTTGTACTGGGTGTATTCCTCTTAAGAATCATCTTCGTAGCACTGAACTTCCTGTCCATCAACATGAACATGCAGTATGTGATCAAGGGACTTATCATTCTGGTTGCCTGTGCGATCGATATGAGAAAGTATCTGGTAAGAAAGTAATGATATAAGACACACACATAGAAAACATCCGCGCCTGCCTGCAGGCAAAGGATGTTTTCTGCGTGGAGAGTAAAATAATATGAGTATGAAGAAATTGCTTATGTCAGATTAGGAAAAGGAAAGATTATGAATCAGGAACAAGTGACAGCAGAGAATACAGAAGAAAAGGCAGCAGAGGTCACCGCATCGTCAGAAATGGCGGGACAGACACAGGAGGCGGTCCGCCCGAAGGGAAAATGGTTCGGCCGCGGTATCTACGGAAGCAAGGATGTCCCCATCCGCATTTTGGACGGCCTGATCGGTGTTTTGATCGTGGTGATCGTGGGAATGATCATTTTCTTCGCGGTACGCGGTGGATTCAACATTATGTACGATACGGATGGCGGAAGCGAAGTGCCCGCACAGAAGATCCGCTACGGTGAGTTCATTACGGAGCCGGAGATACCTTACAAGCCCGGATACACCTTTGACGGATGGTATACGGAAAAGGAAGGCGAGACGGTGTTATGGTATTTCCAGTCGGAAAAAGTTACCGGCGATATGACATTGACCGCGCATTGGATACCGGCACAGTTCACAGTGAAATTTGACTATGACGGTGGCACGGATGCAGACGGTGCGGTCACGGAATCCAAGCAGGTGACTTTCGGTGAGACCTATGGCACACTTCCGGAACCGGTCAAAGAAGGAAGCATCTTTGCCGGCTGGGAATACAGCGGACAGACGATCACCGCAGATACCGTTGTCCAAATGACAGGAGAACATGTCCTGACAGCAATCTGGAAATGATCTGTTCATTGTTTCAATATCGGTAAAAACAAGAACTCCCGGTTGGAGGCAGATACTGCTTCCAACCGGGAGTTCCTGTTTTTCGAAAGAAATTTTCCCAGACTGTTATAAAAGAAAAGCCTCTTGACAGGATGCAAAGAATGTCGTACTATTGTATTATACAAATAATACAACAAAACAATAGATATGAAAAAGTAAAAACGAAATGAAAATTATTAAGAAAGGATGATAGGAATGGCGTGGGAATTAGATGCTGACAGGCCAATCTATGCGCAACTGGTAGAACGGATCCAGCGGGAAATCGTATCCGGAAAATATCAGCCGGGAGAGAAGCTCCCCAGCGTCCGTGATCTGGCGGCGGTGGCAGCGGTGAATCCGAACACGATGCAGAAGGCATTTGCGGAACTGGAGCGGAGTGGTCTGATCATGACGCAGAGGACCAGCGGCAGAACGGTTACGGAGAATACGGAACTGATCTCCAATACGAGGGAGAAGCTGGCAGCCGGTCATATGAGGAGCTTTATAGACAATATGCAGGAGCTGGGATATGACACCGGGGAGATCAGAGAGCTCTTGGCTAAAATGCAGTCCTGAGAGACCGGGGATTCCGGTAAACAATCAAGAGAGGCGGAAAATAAATGAATAATTTGGTGGAAATCGTGAACTTAACCAAGAAATACGGCACCAATGTGGCCGTGAATCATCTGACCGTATCATTGGTCTGCTGGGACCCAACGGCAGTGGTAAGACGACCCTGATCAAAATACTGAACGGTCTGCTGACACCGACGGAAGGAACCATTCTGATCGATGGCAATAACGTGGGACCGGCGACTAAGAGTAAGGTGGCCTATCTCCCGGACCGCACATACCTGACTATGAATCAGACGATCAGGGAGATCCTGGATTATTTTCAGGACTTTTATGCGGACTTTTCCAGGGAACGTGCAGAAGAAATGTTAAAAAGCCTTGGAATCGACCCCACGGTGAAGATGCGGACCTTATCCAAAGGTACAAAAGAAAAGGTACAGCTGATCCTGGTAATGAGCCGGGAGGCGAAGCTGTATCTGCTGGATGAGCCCATCGGCGGCGTGGACCCCGCCACCTGCAAGCTCTGCATCGCCAGCGGCGCCAACGTGCTGGTGGCCGGCTCCTCCGTCTATAAGGCAGAGGACATCCCCGCCCGCATCCGGGAGCTGCGTGGCTGATCCTCTGCATTTACGCAATATCTTCACTGAAAAGGACATTATATTATGGAATATTTCCCTGCGCCCCTTGAAAAACTGGTGGAGCAGTTCGCCCGTCTGCCGGGCATCGGCTCCAAGTCCGCCCAGCGTCTGGCCTTCCATGTGCTGAATCTGCCCATGGAGCAGGCGCAGGAATTTGCCAACGCCATCGTGGAGGCCAAGCAGAAGGTGACCCTCTGTCCCATCTGCCGCAACCTCACCGCCGGCGGCCCCTGCCCCATCTGTGCCAACCCCAAGCGGGACGAAAGTCTGCTGTGCGTAGTGGCGGATCCACGGGATGTCATCGCCATGGAGCGGGCCAGAGAGTTCCATGGCCGCTACCACGTCCTCCATGGCGTTCTGTCCCCCATGAACCATGTGGGCCCCGACGACCTCCAGATCAAGCCGCTGGTGGACCGGGTGGCGCAGGGCGGCATCCGAGAGGTCATCATGGCCACCAACCCCGACACCGAGGGCGAGACCACGGCCCTGTATCTGGCCCGGCTGCTGAAGCCCTTCGGCGTGAAGGTCACCCGTCTGGCCTACGGCATCCCTGTGGGCGGGCATCTGGAGTTTGCTGACGACGCCACTCTCACCCGTGCGCTGGAAGGGCGGCAGGAGCTATGAAACGACTGCTCTGCCTTCTGCTGGCCCTATGCATGGTGCTGTCCCTCACCGCCTGCGGCGGAGAGCAGCCGGAGTCCATCCAGCTTTTCGCCATGGACACGGTGATGGACCTCACCGCCTACGGTGAAAACGCAGCAGCCGCCCTGACGGACGCCAGCCGGGAGATCAACCGTCTGGAGCGACTCCTGTCCCGCACCATCGACACCAGCGAGATTTCTCAGATCAACGCCGGCGGCGCCGTCACCGTCTCCGAGGAAACGGCCTCCCTGCTGGCTCAGGCCCAGACCTATACCGCCGCCACCGACGGCGCCTTTGATATCACCATCGCCCCGCTGGTCTCCCTATGGGGCATCACCACCGACAGCCCCTACGTCCCCACCCAGCAGGAGATCGATGCCCTGCTGCCGCTGGTGGGGTCGGAGCATCTGCACCTGTCAG
>OHSA01000780.1_pt1 | contig 11257 bp, 7 predicted proteins | sample 1578571 | NCBI WGS metagenome assembly OHSA01 (sample SAMEA3879586, study PRJEB24766) | human gut metagenome | biome: human-associated habitat; feature: feces | place: USA | collected 1985/1987
ATTGTATTCTGCGACAAATGTAATTGATACTTATGTATATAGAGCACTGATTAAACTGGGAAATGTTGGAATGTCTTCTGCTGCTTGCCTATATCAGTCGGTTGTAGGATTTGTTTTAGTTCTCACCGCTAATTTGATCGTTAGGAAAGTAAGTAAGGAAAACGCACTGTTTTAGGAGGAGAAAAATGATCCGTTCAAAATCGAATATGCGGTTTCAGATTTTAGCGAATTTTATACTGATTCTGTTTACCATATTTGTAATTACCCCTTTTATTCTTTTAATTATGTCTTCCTTTACGGAGGAAAGTACACTGATAAGAAACGGATATTCATTTTTCCCGGAAAAATTCAGCTTGGAAGCCTATGCTTACATTTGGAAAAATGCGTCTAAGATAATGAGGGCCTATGGAATTACAATTTTGGTCACAGTAGTTGGAACAGCTGTCAATGTTATACTGTCAACTATGATTGCCTATCCGTTATCTCTTGAACAATTGCCTGGAAGAAGAGCAATAACTTTTTACCTTTTCTTTACGATGCTTTTTAGCGGTGGATTGGTACCATCCTATTTGTTGTACAGTAATTATTTTCATATAAAAAATACAATTTGGGCTTTAATTGTTCCTAACCTGTTGCTGTCGGCAATGAATGTGCTATTGATACGTACATATATATCAACAAGTATACCATCAGCATTGTTTGAGGCTGCAAAGGTAGATGGGGCAGGAGAATTTACAGTATTTTTTAAACTGGTGATTCCTTTGTCTAAACCCATTATTGTAACGATGGGAACTTTTGCCGGCCTGGGTTACTGGAATGACTGGACAAATGGTTTATATTACCTTACGGATACTAAATATTATAGTATCCAGAATCTGTTGAATAAAATGATTACAGATATACAGGTATTGTCTTCTAATTCGTCCATGGCTTCACAAGCCTCTTCGGAAATGGCAAAATTACCTACAGTAGGTGTACGTATGGCGATTGCGGTTGTAGCAATGCTGCCGATATTTGTAGTATTTCCGTTTTTACAGAAATATTTCCAAAAAGGAATTGCATTAGGAGCAGTAAAGGGCTAATACATTGCCCTTACAAGATAAAATAAATATATGGGAGGATAACAAATGAAGAAAAAAATTTTATCAATGTTACTCAGTATGGTGTTGACGGTAGCTTGCTTTACGGGATGCGGGAGTAACCCAAGTAGTGGTGGAGAAACCGGTGGAGCAGCTTCTACAGAAATACCTAAAAATCCGGAAGATATGTATACGGTCACAATGGCTGTGATCGGAAATGATCAGGAGGACATGGATCTTGTAGAAGCAGAAATGAATAAAATCCTGGCGGAAAAGGTTGGTGCACAAATTGATGTAATCACATTGGGATGGGGAGTATATCAGCAGCAGTTACAACTTATGTTATCCGGTGCGGAAAAACTGGATTTGGTCCCTATAATGTATAATAACGTGAGTACCTATGTAAACAGCGGTCAGGTATTGGATATGTCTGATTTGATTGACCAGTATGGCGTTAATATGAAAGCAGCTTTGGGTGAAGATATTCTCAAAATTGCTAATATGAATGGCTATGTGTATGGTGTGCCGGTGGAAAAAGAATGGTATGCAGACAGCTGTCTGGTAATGAGAAAAGACATTTTGGACAAATATAATTTGGATGTGTCTAATGTGAAATCTTTGGCTGATTGTGCGCCTATTTTCGAAACGATTCATGAAAATGAACCTGATATGAAAATTATTGTAGGCGCTAAAGATGGTTTGATCGGTAACATATATTTTGCCGATGTACTTTCCGATCGTTTTGGAGTATTGGATAATGGCGGTGCTGATACTACGATTGTGAATTACTATGAGACGGATAACTACAAGAATCTGGCTGCTACGGTTCATGATTATTATGAAAAAGGTTATATCGACAAGGATATGGCAACATCTACAGATGCCGGAACCACAATCCTGAAGGCCGGAAATGCATTCTGCTTTGCCACTCCTTATAAACCGGGCGTTGCGGAACAGGAAAGTCTGAATACCGGTTATGAACTGGTGGCTGTAAGAATCAACCCTACTCCTGCGTTTTGCTATACCAATGCTGTTGCCGCAATTACATGGGGAATTGGTCAGAATTGTGAAAATCCGGAGATGACAATGAAAGTGCTGGACTACATGTACGGTGATCCGGAATTAATGAATCTGTTTAACTGGGGTATTGAAGGTGTTCATTATGTCATAAAAGATGCTGAAAATGATGTGATTGGATTCCCGGATGGGGTAGATGCTTCTAATGCAAAATACAATCTGAATATGGGATGGGAACTTCCGAACCAGTACAAGATTCATGTATGGGAGGGAAGCTCCAGAAAGATTATGGATGCGCAGAAAGAGATGAATGCCACTGCAAATAAGTCAAAAGCATTAGGTTTCATGTTTGATAGTACATCTGTCAGCAATGAGATTGCAGCACTAAACAATGTGGTTAGTGAGTATTCGTCTTCTATCGATTGTGGCGCAGCTGATCCTACCACGGCCATTCCGGAGTTTAATGAGAAGTTATACGCAGCCGGTCTTCAGACTGTAATGGACGAGAAGCAGAAACAATTGAACGAGTGGCTGGAAAATCAAAAGTAATGTGTTATAATGTGGCTGTGAATACCAGGAATAAATAAATATAGGAGGTCCCGATTAATGCCGAGAAAACATAAGAAGGTCTTGAGAAAAAATATTACTCTGATCATGTGCGCATTAATCGGGACAATTGTTGTTGTATACGGTGTTGGTATGATATTATTCCGTGGATACGTCAAAGAGATAGCAAATATAGCCAGCCGGACATTTGATTTCTACGGGAATGAATTGGATCAAAAAATGAATGGCATTAATACGCAGCTTGTAAACACGTTGTTGAATAATAAATCTATCAGAGAAATAGAAGAGATGGATTTAAACACAGAGGATAACTCTGTGGTTTACAGCATTGCGGAGCAAAATGAATTGAAACAATATTTTCAGGCAATGGCAATTGATTATGGGGACGAATACCATTTTTGGTTTTATAACAAAGACAAAGATATTTTTCTGATTACGGGAGACGATGAATACCTTCAAAAGGAACTTTTTAAAGGATATATTAGGACAGTGGCTTCCGAAGAACAGATTCCTATAACAGAAAAGAGAAAATGGTTTGTGCAGGATGTTCAAGGAACGTTGTTTCTTACAACTACCTTTTGCTTGAAAAATAATTATGTGGGTTGTTGGATACGGCCTGAGAAAATATGCGCTTCTTTTCGAAAAACACAGGAAGATACACTTTCCTTTTTTATTCGAGATTTGAGCACCGGAGTACATTATTTGGAGAATAGCAGTGCATCCGGAAGTATGTTTCAGAAAAATGAAAATATTCAGGAAAACAGTAGCTCGCATTATTGGGAATACGAATTTGAAAATGCAAATGTATCTATAGGAATAGATGTCAGCGACAAAATAAAGAAAAGTGCTGGAACCTATGAAATACTGATGGCAATTACCACAGTATTGATTTGCTTTATGTGTATTGGAGCTTTTTATTATTTCAGGCACTATGTACAAAAACCGTTATACATTTTTGAAGAGAATCTACGAAAATTTCAGGAAACTGGAGAATTAGAGCAAAATAATTATTATGAAGAATTCGAAAATGTAGGTGAAATCTGGAGAAATCTGGAAAAAGAAATTCAGGAATTAAAAGTTCAGGTATATGAAGAACAGCTGGAAAAACAGAAAACTAAAATAGATTATTTACAATTACAGATCAGGCCCCATTTTTATATTAACTGTCTTAATAGCATATACAGTATGGCGCAGTTGAAACATACAGAAGAAATCCAGCAACTGGCATTGTATGTATCCGGATATATGAGATCTATTTTCCGCAAAGGAACGAAGCCTATCTTAATGGATGAAGAATTACAGCAGATTGTAAATTATGTAAAAATCCATAATATTTTATACCGCTATGATTGCAAGTGTCATATCTGCGTAGATGAGCGTGTGAAACAGGCAATGATTCCACCGCTGATAATGATAGTCTTTGTGGAAAACTGCGTGAAGTACACGGTAGGAAGCAAAAGAAAGATAGAAATTAGCATTGAAGGAAGCTTTCTGGATGAGGAACAGAAAAAAATACAAATTCGGATAGCGGATAATGGTCCGGGTTTTCCTGAGAATGTGTTAGAAAAATTTCGAAAGAATGAATTTGGAGCAAATGATGACAGATTCCAAATTGGAATACGCAATACAAAAGATCGGCTTCAACTGCTCTATGGGGCGGAAGCAAGTCTCATGATAGGTAACGGTGAAAACCTGGGAACGGAAGTTATAATAATAATTCCGTATCAAAACGGAGATGAAAAGAGTGAATATTCTATTAGTAGATGATGATGTGAATGTGCTGGAAAGTCTGCAGTTTGGGGTTGCATATTCGTCACTGGGAATAGAAAAGATTTACGTTGCTGAAAATGCTGCGGATGCCAAAAAGATACTTAAGAATGTACCGATCCATATTATGGTAACAGATATAGAAATGCCAAACGAATCGGGAATTGAATTGTTAAAATGGACAAAAACACAGAATTTAGACGTGGTTACTATATTCTGCACGTGTTATGCAGATTTTAATTATGCCAAAAAGGCTGTGGAACTTCAATGTTTTGACTATTATCTGAAACCGATTTCTTTTGACGATTTTGAAAAAATAATATCTAGGGCTGTAGAAAAAGTCAGACAAGAGAGCAGGAAGAAAACATATTATCAGTATGGCGTGTATTGGTTGGATGATGTAAAAAACAGAAAAGCACATTTTTGGGAGCATATCATGTTTCCGCTGGCAATTCCGGATGAAGAACTTTTAAATGCATTGATTGAAGACAATCCTTTGGAATATGACACTGAGCAGTTGTTTGATGTTTTTTTGCTACATACATATGAAGAAGAGGAACGTTTTCAGAATCTGACTTCAACAATGAGCGAATTTATTATTAAAAATGTCGTTACAGAAATTTTTAGCGACATGTGCAATATGGAGACCATAGTGAAGTATGGAGAGGATACCTATGTGATTGTAACCCGTAATTTAAAAGAAAATGCGGAGATGGTACTGAAGAAATTGATTATGCAGTGTGATATCCATCTCAATTGTCGAATGCGTGTATTTTATGATCTTGAATGTCCTCTGCCCGCCGTAAAGGAATGTTTTGAAAGGTTGATTCATATTTGGAATGAAAATATCAGCAACGATGTACAGATATTCTGGGCGCGGACATACCAAAGGGAAGAAAATACATATTCATTCGGTGCTATTGGAGAATGGGAGATTTATCTGAACACAGGTGCGGTGAATAAGATTTTAGATGAAATCGATCACTATTTCTCAGAGAAAAAGAGACATCATGGGTTAACAGCGTATGAATTAAAAGCTATGCAGGTGAATCTGATTCAGATGGTGAATACTGTGTTGATGAAAAACAATATCGAAGCCCATGAGCTATTTGTAAATACGGAATATGAAACTTATCGGAAAATGTCATTGAAGAGTTATGATAACTATATGGAATTCTGTAAATATTTATTGCAAAAAGCATATAGCTATATTGACTACGTAAGAGAAAATACATCTATTGTAGAGGTAGTTAAAAAATATATTGAAGAACATTATAATGAGGAAATTTCCAGAAATGAGCTGGCAGGAATTGTATATTTAAATGCAGATTATCTGGCAAGACTTTTTAAAAAAGAAGAAGGAATCTCTATTACCGATTATGTTATTCGTATGAGGTTAAAGAAGGCGTCTGAACTGTTACAATACAGTGAAATCTCTATTAATGAAATTGCAATGAAAGTGGGATATGATAACTTTTCATATTTTTCCAGATTATGTAAAAAAATGTTGGGATGTAGTCCGAAAGATTATAGAAAAAAAGCAAAGGAGAAATTAAATGAGTAGTTATTTTGAATGTTCGGGAAATGGACCGATTGTGACAACAAAAGCAGGAAAAATAAGGGGATATTTGTGGAATACAACATATACATTTCAGGGGATTAAGTATGCAAATGCAAAAAGATTTCAGATGCCGGAGGAAATTCAGCCGTGGGATGGGATAAAAGATGCTACTTCTTATGGCTATGTATGTCCATTGTTAACCCAGGATGTTCCCAACGGTGAAATTATGGTTCCTCATAGATACTGGCCTATGGATGAACACTGTCAGTATTTGAACGTTTGGACGCAGACGTTGGATACTTTGGCAAAAAAACCGGTTATGGTATGGCTTCATGGAGGTGGATTCTACGCAGGATCTTCTATCGAACAGATAGCATATGATGGTACAAATTTAAGCCAATTTGGGGATGTGGTTGTAGTATCATTGAATCATAGATTAAATCTTTTGGGATATTTGAATTTGTCAGAATATGGAGAAAAATATTGGAACTCGGGAAATGTTGGAAATGCTGATATTGTAGCGGCATTGCGCTGGATTAGAGACAATATTGAAGCGTTTGGTGGGGATCCTCAAAATGTAACATTATTCGGGCAATCCGGAGGAGGCATGAAAATATGGACGCTGATGCAGACACCGGAGGCTGATGGCTTGTATCATAAAGCGATTATTCAGAGCGGCGTATTGGAAGATTTTATTGATGAAGAGAATACAGATGCCAAACCACTGATCCGGGCAATGCTGCAGGAGCTTAATATGGAAGAATCGGATATTGAGAAATGGGAGGATATGCCTTACAGAGAGCTGGCAGATGCTTATAATAAAGTATCCGATAAAGTACTGGCTGAAGGTGGTTATATAGGAGGACATCCGATTCGGAACTCTTATTACATGGGGGATCCTTTAAAAATTGGATTTTCGGAATATGCCCAAAAGGTGCCGGTGTTAATAGGAAGTGTGTTCGGAGAGATGGGATTTGCACCCGGGCTGATCGGAAGGGATCAAATGACACAAGAGGAATTGATCAGGATTGTCGAAAAACGATTTGGTGAACATACTCAGTCTGTGATTCAGGCATACGCGCAGGCATACCCGGGAAGAAGCATTGCAGACTTAACTACATATGATATTTTTTTCAGAAAACCGGTAATTGATTTTGTGAAAAAGAGAAAGACATATAAACAATCTAATATATATGCATATGTCTTTGCGGTTGAATTTCCTCTGGATGATGGAAAGCCGGCCTGGCATTGTTCTGATCTGGCTTTTGTATTTCACAATACAGATAAGGTTCCCGTGGCTAATATGCCGGGAGTCACGGATAAACTAGAAGAAAAAATGTGCAAGGCATGGGTGAATTTTGCTAAAACAGGAATTCCATTCATTGATGAAACGATTGCTTGGCCGGCCTGTACAGAAGAAACAGAAAATTATATGGTTATCGACAATGATAAATGGCAGGTAAGAGAGAAGTTTGATTATGAATTAGTGAAACAGGTAGCGGACAGTGGCATGAAATCTCCATTTTCTATAAAAGAAAGGAGAAAAATGTTGCAGAAAACTCAAAAAGAAGCAGAAGAGAAAGGCGTATTTTTACATTGAAGACAGAAAAAATAATAACTGAATTATTGGAACAGATGACCTTGGATGAAAAGATCGGGATGGTTCATGGAAATGGATTGTTTCAGAATAAAGGGGTAGAAAGACTGGGAATACCTTCTATGAAATTTTCAGATGGACCTATGGGTGTTCGGAATGAGTTTCAAAATGATAAATGGATTCCCCTGGGAAATACTGATGATTATGTATCTTATCTTCCAAGTAATAGTGCTATAGCATCTACATGGGATGTCGATGTTGCATATGAAGTTGGCGAGGTCTTGGGAGCGGAAGCCAGAGGCAGAGGAAAAGACATGATTTTGGCGCCGGGAATTAATATCAAACGAAGTCCCTTATGTGGGAGAAATTTTGAATATTTGAGTGAAGACCCCGTGCTGACAGCAGAGATGGCAGTTGCTTTGATAAAAGGAATACAGCAGAATGATGTGGCAGCCTGTGTAAAACATTTTGTGGCAAACAATCAGGAAACTAATCGACTGCATGTGGATACTAAAGTAAATGAGAGAACCTTGCAGGAAATATATTACCCGGCGTTTCGACAGTCTGTGCAGAAGGCAGATGTTTATTCGGTTATGGGAGCCTATAACAGATTAAACGGTACCTATTGCTGTGAAAATAATCTGTTGCTGAAGGAAGTATTGCGTGATCAATGGGGATTTGAAGGAATTGTAATCAGTGACTGGGGAGCAGTGCATAATACGGTAGATGCGGGGCAGGCAGCACTTGATATTGAAATGTCAGTATTTGATAATTTCGACGAATATTGTCTGGCAGAACCTTTGAAACAAAGGATCTTGGATGAATCAGTAGATATGGCGTGTCTGGATGCAAAGGTGCGTAACATCTTGCGAGTAATGTTTAAGTTAAAAATGATTGGAAAGGAAGCGGTACATCGAAAAAACGGCTCCTATAATACTATGGCGCACCGGCAGGTGTTGAAAAAAGCAGCGGAAAAATCTGTTATTTTATTGCCACTTGGAAATACATATCATAAGAAAATTGCAGTCATAGGTTGTAACGCAGACCGAATTCACTCGGGCGGTGGAGGTAGTGCAGAAATTAAGGCTTTGTATGAAATATCACCGCTTCTTGGAATCAAAATGGAATTTGGAGGCAATGCAGAAATAGTATATGAACCGGGGTATTATATTCCGGAAAAAAAGGAGCTTAACGGAGAAAACTGGCAGGCTTCCAGTGTGGATGACAAAGAAAAAATACAACAACAGATCCGCAGGATGAGAGAAGAAAAAAGAAGACTAAAAAAGGAGTCATTTTATTCAGACCTATCGGAAATAGAGGAAGAATATCACAGAAGAGCTCTGAAGCTTGCTGAAGAGAGCGATATTGTTCTGTTTGTAGGAGGGTTGGATCATGAATATGACATTGAGGGAGAGGATCGTCCCTGCATGAAACTTCCGTATCATCAGGATGAATTGATTACAAAATTATTAAAGGTAAGACCGGACACAATTGTAACTTTAATAGGAGGATCTCCGGTGGAGATGCCATGGGAAGAAAAAGCAGGTACAATTTTGTGGTCTTATTATGCCGGAATGGAGAGTGGCACAGCCCTAGCGGGAATCCTCGCCGGAAGAATCAATCCCAGTGGAAAACTGGCAGAAACTTTTCCTCGTGTTTATGAAGATACACCGACAGGTCATAACGGACAATTTGGGAGAGATGATATGGTCTGTTATGAAGAAGAAATTATGGTCGGATATCGTCACTATGAGAAAAATGATATTTTGCCGATGTTCTGCTTTGGACATGGACTCTCTTATACAGAATTTGCGTATCACGATCTGCAGGTGAAGCAAGATAATGATGCAAAAGACAGAGTGAGCATATCGTTTGATATAGAAAACGTAGGCCAAATAGACGGAAGAGAGATTGTACAGATTTATGTGAGGGATGAGGAGTGTACAGTAATCAGACCAGAAAAAGAGTTAAAGGCATTCAAAAGCATTACGCTGAAAGCGGGGAGTATATGCAGAGTAGAGATTACGTTGGATAGTATGGCGTTTTCATTTTATGATGAGAAGAAACATGATTTTTGTGTGGAACCCGGAATTTTTGAAATATGTGTAGGCAATTCAACGCAAAATATTTTATTGCATCAGAAAATTGAATACCCTAACTGCAGTAAGCAGAATGTGTGAAATCCCGATTCTAATTCATTATAAAATAAAGGATAAACTAGCTACCGCTTTGGGCTGACTGATGCTACCGTCAGCTCAAAGCGGTAGTTTTTATTATTTTATGGAATTATGAAAGCGGTTGTCAAATTGGAAAGCGGAATACGGAATCCTTAGGATATGGCTTGCCATTGTCGCAGATTCCGGTTATAATAAAAGATTGTAACGGCAATGACTTGGAATTGGGGATTATCATGAATATAGTAGTAGACGGATATAATATATGTTATAAAACAACCGGTACCGGCGATAAGACAGTCGTAATCTTACAGGGCTGGGGTACGGATCTGGGAGTGTATGATTCTGTGGCAGGTGTCATTGACGGCAGCAGGTACCGTGTGATCCAGTTTGATTTCCCGGGCTTCGGCAGCAGCGATGAACCGAAGGAACCCTGGGATGTGGACGGATTTGCGGATTTTTTCTGCAGATTTATGGAAGTAATGCAGGTAAAGCAGGCCACCCTCATCGGGCATTCCTACGGCGGACGAGTGATCATCAAGCTGGCAGCCAGAGAGAGCATCCCTTTTGAGATCACGAATATTATCCTGATCGACAGTGCCGGTGTCCTGCCGGTGCGTACTACTGCGCAGAAATGGAAGATCCGCAAGTACAAGATTTTGAAGAAATTCCTGAATCTGAAGCTGATCTATGCCATGTTCCCGGAGGTGATCGATGACTGGAGGAGCCGACAGGGATCGGCAGACTACCGCAATGCGACACCCATGATGCGTCAGTGTATGGTGAAGGCAGTGAATGAGGATCTGACGGAACTGCTTCCGAGGATCCGTCAGGAAGTGCTGTTGATCTGGGGAGATCAGGATACGGCAACTCCTATCCGGGATGCACATATTATGGAAGAGAAGATACCCAACTGCGGCCTGGCAGTGATCCCGGGAACCGGTCATTTTTCTTTCCTTGAGAAGCCGGCACAGTTCCGGGGAATTATGGAGGCATATCTGAAATGATCATACGTGTGCTGATAGCGGTCGTGCTTGCTGTTCCGGCATATTTTTATACCATGCGGTATAATATTCATATGTTCCAGCAGAACGGCTATAAGAATAAAGAACACCTTCACTGGCTGAAGAAGAAGTTCCGGCTGCAATGGATTCTCTATTTTGGCCTAGCACTGGGCATTGTGACCTGTGTGTTCCCATACCTTGCCCTTGAAATCTTCGAGTATCTGGTACTGCTCGTGATCATCGTGGTATATCGTGCCATGAAGCGGATGAACACGAAGAAAAAGCTGGTGTATACCGCCCGGGTCAAGAGATTGCTCGCTACGGAGCTGATCCTTACGGCTGCGGTATTCGCGCTGGTGTGTGGATTGGGCGGAATGAAGCGGATCCCGGGACTGTGCCTGATCCTGGTATCTGTGAATCTGTTTCTGGATATTGTGGCTAATGTCATCAATCATCCCATGGAGGCGGGGATCAATCAGCATTATATCAAT
>OHSA01000781.1_pt1 | contig 11252 bp, 8 predicted proteins | sample 1578571 | NCBI WGS metagenome assembly OHSA01 (sample SAMEA3879586, study PRJEB24766) | human gut metagenome | biome: human-associated habitat; feature: feces | place: USA | collected 1985/1987
CTCTGCGACAGAGCGCGAGCGTGCCGCGTTTCTTATACCCTGCCAAGGGCTACGGAATTATTTCACTAACTCTCAATTTATCTTACTTCTTCCGTGATCAATTCTGCCCACGCCACAGCGAAGCCGGCGCGGTGTGCTACCCGTTGGGAAGCAATGTGGGACATGCTTGTTCCATAATAAGGAATCGTACCTTGAGCCAAAATATCCTGAGCCAGAAGTCTTACTAATGTCGAACCCACATGCATTTCTCTGGCGTGGGGAGTTACATTGATCCCAATCTGCCAGAACAGGGGACTGTCAGCGCTGGCGCCTGCCATACCGAGAATCTCACCGTCCTTTACCGCGGCCATGCCCAAAACATCCGGTGCATCCGGATCGAAAGCAAATGCTTGATCAAAACGATCATCACCACGAAATTGCAGAATAGCATCCTGATCATATCGTATCAGTTCAAAATCCCGGGTATCAGATAGCAAAGCCGAAGGAAGGTCAGAAGAAGCTATGCCACCAGACTCCGGCAGAAAAAAAGGATGTACCTGCGCAATACGGAGACCGAAGGGAGCCAGCAATTCCTCCAATTCCCGAAGCCGTTTCATGTCAAAAAACCATTCTCCCGTCACATCGGCATAACGTTTCCGACATTCTGCCACAATTTCCTCGGAACCGGTAACTAATAATTTTCCATTGACGACAGCAATTTTTAACCTGCAAACCGTTTGTTCCTGAAAACGGCGGCGTCCCTCCTGCGGTACATAAATTGTAAAATGATTTTTTGAATCTGCCACATCAGCAGGACTGCAACAGTAGTCCAGTGCCAGCTGGCGGGACAATGCTTCCTGATACATAGATGTCGGAACTCCTCTCACAACGGATCACATTAAACTCTGTGGTTCCCATCCTTTCATTACATGTTTCACGGTATACTCCGCAGCCTCCGCATCCGTCAGCTGGTGGGAAAAGTCAGCGCGGGTGGCAGGGGAAGCACCGGGACCGTAGGAAGCGTATTCTCCGTAATAGAAATGTCCATGGGGTTTCTTCCAGTCCTGCCAGCCGGCGGGATGGATGTGTGCCCCCAGTTCACAGTGTAAGAATACGGTCTTCGCCCATTCTCTCCAGGGACGTCCCAGGTAGATGGAATGGGGAGGACAGTCGCTCTCCAGGCTGCATTCATGGAAGACATAGCCGTAGGGTTCTTCCATGGGAGTGGAGGCTGCGGTCACATAGCCGTAGATCACTTCATCCTCCGGACTTTCCGGAGGGACCCGGTCTCCGGGAAGCTTCGAGTAGATCGTACAATGCTCAAACCAGGCGATGCCGCTGCCGAAGATGAAATCCACATCTCCCTGAATAAAACAGTTTTCATAATAATGACGTCCAATCGTGCGGGGCTTGAATTCTCCGGGCCCCTTGAAGCCTCCGGGCTGCGCCTCTTTTAACGGCAGAGGTGCATCGAAGACCGTGTCCTGGCTGCCAAGAAAACGGCAGTCATAAAAAGCATTGCGGTCGCCGTCTACATAGACCGCCAGCGCCTGTCCTACGGTATGCCCGAAGCCGGAATCATTCTGAAAAGTCAGATGCTTTGCAGTAAAATCGTGGGTGTCAATCCGGACGGAAGCGGTGCGGAAGGTTCCGCGTTTATCCCCATCGGGCATGAGATCCAAAGCAGCATCTCCGTAGACGAGAATCGTTTTGTCTGCACCGGCCCCTTCGAAGGTGACATTTGGTCTGGTGATGATTATTTTTTCCCTATAAATACCCTCCCCGATGTGTACGATCACAGGAGGCAGATCAGAAACGGGAGCCGGGAACTGCTTTTCGCATGATAAGCAGGATGAATCCGTCAGGGCGGTCAGTGCTTCAGTAATAGTAGAAAAAGAAGTGCCCGGAAGGGTATTTCCGGGCATATTGACATAATAATGCAAGGAAGTCTTGTCTGACATAAATAACTCCATTCTGTAGATGCTGCTTTTATGGAAAGAAAGGCTGCATGCGACATCTACAACACAATGCAGCCTAAGGTCCTGTATGGCTGATGCCTGAATAACTTAAAGCAGACGCACAATCTCTAAATCCGGCTGGTCTGCCAGGTTCACATACTCTCCGCCACATTGTACGACAGGCCGGGAGAGCTTGTCTTTGTTGATATAAATGATCGTCCCTTTCCGCCCATCGCTTAACAGACAACGGTTCTGCAGACAGGAATTGACCACATTTTCCAGAAAAGGAAGCAGGATGGAGACATCGTATTTCTGGAAGCCTTCTGCCTCGAACATCTCGATGACACGGAATGGACACAAAGGTCCTCTGTAACAGCGGGCAGCGGTCATGGCATCGTAGACATCGGCAATAGCCACGATTCTTGCATAAGGGTCGATCTGATTGCCTTTTAATTTCAGAGGATAACCGCTGCCGTTGCTGCGTTCGTGATGCATGAGGGCGGCATTTTTCACATGATCATCCACATCCTGGGACAGGAGAAGCTGGTAACCCAGGGTGGGATGCTTTTTGATCGTTGCAAATTCTTCCTCGGACAGCTTTCCCGGTTTTGAAATGATAGAATAAGGTATCAGCAGTTTGCCGATATCATGGAATAGACCACAGGCAGTGGCCAGCTCAATTTCCTCGTCAGACAGCTTCAGCCATCCGGCCAGTATGTTGCAGATCAGGGCAACATTCAGACTGTGAGTGTAAGTGGAATCATCATATTCCCGCATGTTCTGGAGCATGTCCAGAATGCTGATGCTGCCGGAATGATTGGCTACGATGGCCATGGTGTTCTTCAATAGGGTATTCACATCTAAAGAGGTATTTTTTTGAATCACGAGATTCATATTTTCCCGGAACAGTTCAACATCATTTTCAAAATCTGTCTTGAACAGTTGAAATTCCGGAGAACTCTTAATGCGCTCGGAGTAAGAGAGCTCAGTGTCAGTAGAATCCTCAGCAGGCCGCACGGGTTGTATGATATCCTCGACAAAAATGGTGAGGATACCGTACAGATCCAGCTTGGTGATCAGTTTATCCGTAAGGATGGTCCCTTTTTGTATCAGAAGCTCATGGTCCAGATCATAGACGTCTTCGGCGACGGTCATGCCGGGAACCAGTTGGGTGATGGACAGCCTTTTCATAAGTATTCTGCTCCTTATCATGAAAAGAAAATTTAACTGATTTCATTATAATAATTTTTATCCGGACTGTCAATTTGTGCAGGCTCTTAGGGGGCCACATCCTGTTCATAAAATTTTTACAGTCTTTTCACGCCTATGGGCATATTGAAAGGTTGAAACATAGAGGAAAATCTGCTACAATAACCTTTGAATTATGCGAAGACCCATGGATATTTTATTGCCAAAAGGGTGTGGAAACGAGGAAAAAATGAGCGTTATTGAGAAGATATTTGGCACGCACAGTTCCAGAGAACTGAAGCGTATTGAACCTCTGGTAGACAAGATCGAGGCACTCCGTCCTACAATGCAGGCACTTTCCGATGAGGAACTGCGCGGCAAGACCGAGGAGTATAAGAAGCGTCTGACCGAGGGAGAGACTCTGGACGATCTGCTTCCGGAGGCTTATGCAACCGTAAGAGAGGCTGCAAAGCGTGTTCTGAACATGGAACACTACAGAGTACAGCTGATCGGTGGTATCATCCTGCATCAGGGACGTATCGCAGAGATGCGTACCGGTGAAGGTAAGACACTGGTGTCTACACTTCCTGCTTATCTGAATGCTTTGGAAGGCAAGGGTGTCCATGTCGTTACCGTCAATGACTATCTGGCGAAGCGTGACGCGGAGTGGATGGGGCAGGTACATGAGTTCCTGGGACTGAAGGTCGGCGTGGTACTCAACAGCATGACCTCCGAGGAGAGACAGGAAGCTTACAAGTGTGATATCACTTATGTTACCAACAACGAGCTGGGATTTGATTATCTGCGTGATAACATGGTTATTTACAAGGAACAGCTGGTTCTGCGTGGACTGCATTATGCCATCATCGATGAGGTGGACTCCGTACTGATCGATGAAGCGAGAACCCCTCTGATCATTTCCGGACAGAGCGGCAAGTCCACAGCTCTGTACGAGATGTGTGATCTGCTGGTACGTCAGATGAAGCGCGGTGATGATGTACAGGAACTGACCAAGATGGATGCCATTATGGGTGTGGTACAGGAAGAGACCGGAGACTTCGTCGTTAACGAAAAGGATAAGATCATCAACCTGACCGCAGCAGGTATGGAGAAGGTTGAGAGATTCTTCCACATTGATAACTTCGCTGATCCCGAGAACCTGGAGATCCAGCACAATATCATTCTGGCATTGCGTGCCCATAATCTGATGTTCCGTGATAAGGATTACGTGGTAAAAGATGACCAGGTACTGATCGTCGATGAATTTACCGGACGTATCATGCCGGGACGCCGTTATTCCGACGGCCTGCATCAGGCAATCGAAGCAAAAGAGCATGTAAAGGTGAAGAGAGAAAGTAAGACGCTTGCATCCATTACCTTCCAGAACTTCTTTAATTTATTCGATAAAAAGTGTGGTATGACCGGTACAGCTCTCACTGAGGAAACCGAGTTCCGTGAGATCTACGGCATGGATGTTGTTGTGATCCCTACGAACCGTCCCGTTATCCGTAAGGATCTGCAGGATGCTGTATACAAGACGAAGAGAGAGAAGCTGAACGCTATCGTGAATGCGGTAGAGGAAGCGCATGCCACAGGACAGCCTGTACTGGTAGGTACGATCACAATCGAAGCCAGTGAGGAACTGAGCAGAATGCTGACTAAGCGCGGCATTCAGCACAAGGTTCTGAATGCAAAATTCCATGAACTGGAAGCAGAGATCGTAGCCGATGCCGGTGTACACGGTGCGGTAACCATCGCTACCAACATGGCAGGTCGTGGTACGGATATCAAGCTGGATGATGAAGCGAGAGCCGCCGGCGGACTGAAGATTATCGGTACAGAGCGTCATGAGTCCAGACGTATTGATAACCAGCTGCGCGGTCGTGCCGGACGTCAGGGCGATCCGGGTGAATCACGTTTCTACCTGTCCCTGGAGGATGACCTTTTAAGGCTCTTTGGTTCAGACCGTCTTATGGCCATGTTTGAGGCCATGGGTGTGCCGGAGGGAGAGCAGATTGAGCATAAGATGCTGTCCAATGCCATTGAGAAGGCACAGATGAAGATAGAGAGCAACAACTACGGTATCCGTAAGAATCTGTTAGAGTATGACCGTGTCATGAGTGAACAGAGAGAGATCATCTACGAGGAGCGTCTGCGGGTACTGAACGGCGAGAGCATGCGCGATGTGATCTACAAGATGATCACCGATATTACCGAGAACTGTGTAGATATTTGTATCAATGACGACGCAGATATCTCCGACTGGGATTTCAATGAGTTAAATACCCTGCTCATTCCTACGATCCCGTTACAGCCTCTGACACCGGAGCGTGTGAAGAAGCCCAAGAAGAACAGCTTAAAGCAGCAGTTAAAGGAAGAAGCTGTGAAGCTGTACGAAGCAAAAGAGGCCGAGTTCCCCGAACCCGAAGCCATCCGTGAGCTGGAGCGTGTGGTTCTGCTGAAGGTCATCGACCGTAAGTGGATGGATCATATCGACGACATGGAGCAGCTGCGTCAGGGCGTGGGCTTACAGGCATACGGACAGAGAGATCCGCTGGTAGAGTACAAGATGAGCGGTTACGAGATGTTCGATGAGATGACCCAGAACATCCGGGAAGAGACTGTGAGACTTCTGTTCCATATCAAGATCGAACAGAAGGTAGAGCGTGAGCAGCAGGCGAAGATCACTGGCACGAACAAGGACGATTCCTTACCGAAGGGACCTGTAAAGCGTGAAAATGCAAAGGTGTATCCGAATGATCCCTGCCCTTGCGGAAGCGGTAAAAAATACAAGAACTGCTGCGGACGGAAGGCCTGATGTTTTCTGACGACAGCGGAAGACAGTGCGGCAGCGCGGGCAGACGGTGTGCCTGCCGTAAAAAGTGAGAATTACGATAATAGAAAATAATAGAATAGAAAGTAGGTGACGTTAAGTGGTTGAATTAGATCAGATGAAGACAGAAATTCTGTCCTACGAAACACCTTTAGCGGAAGTGAGGGATTCACTTTGACCTTGCTAACAAGGCAAAGCGGATCGAAGAAATGGAACGTGAGATGGAGGCTCCCGGATTCTGGGATGACCCGGAGCGTTCCAACCAGAAAATGAAAGAACTGAAGAACCTGAAGGATACGGTGGGAGAGTGTGATAAGCTTTCTACACAGTACGATGATATTCTGACTCTGATCGATATGGGATATGAGGAGAACGATGAGTCTTTGATCCCGGAAATCCGTGGAGAGCTGGATGAATTCATCAGGGAATTCGATGAACTTAGGATCGGTACCCTATTGTCCGGAGAATATGATAAGAATAATGCGATCTTAAAGCTCAATGCCGGTGCCGGCGGTACCGAGAGCTGTGACTGGTGCGGTATGCTGTATCGTATGTATACCCGCTGGGCGGAGCGCAAGGGCTTTACCATTGAAGTACTGGACTACCTGGATGGTGATGAGGCCGGGATCAAGTCAGTGACTTTCCAGGTCAACGGACTGAATGCCTATGGCTACCTCAAATCTGAGAAGGGTGTACACCGTCTGGTGCGTATCTCTCCTTTCAATGCCCAGGGTAAGCGTCAGACATCCTTTGTATCTCTGGATGTTATGCCGGATATCGAAGGAGATCTGGATGTGGATATTGATGAGAAAGATCTGCGCATTGACACCTACCGAAGCAGCGGTGCCGGTGGCCAGCATATCAACAAGACCTCCTCTGCCATCCGTATCACCCATATCCCGACAGGGACAGTGGTGCAGTGTCAGAACGAACGAAGCCAGTTCCAGAACAAGGATAAGGCTATGCAGATGCTGAAAGCCAAGCTGTATCTGTTAAAAAAGGAAGCAAATGCCGAGAAGCTGTCGGATATCCGCGGCGAAGTCAAGGAGATCGGCTGGGGCAACCAAATCCGTTCCTATGTATTGCAGCCTTACACACTGGTTAAGGATCATCGTACCGATGTGGAGACAGGTAATGTGGACGCAGTACTGGATGGCGGACTGGATATCTTCATCAATGGCTATCTGAAATGGCTCAGTGTGCAGGGAGATAAGAAGACAGAGAATTCATAGTGGACAAAATAAAAACACATTCCATAGGCGTTTGACTTATGGAATGTGTTTTTGCATACATAATAATCATAATAAATATCCGTTATTGGCGTTCGTTCTGCATCAGATCCAGAAAATATAAGGTCTGGGTCATATTCATGTATGGCACCAGCCACAGAGTTCCGATACCGAAGCTCAGCAAACACAGAAATCCCAGCGGCAGGAAGCTCATCTGTAAGCAGAACAGCTCCCATTTATGTCCCTTCATAATGCGGAAGCTTAATTTCATCAGTTCCATAGCGCTATACTGGGGAAAATCCAACAGTAAATAGTAAGCCTGGGATAAACCAAGGGATAACGGAATATAGATACACATACCGATGACCATAAGCACAATGCACAGGATTGCCATAGTTATGGCGTCGAAGCCTTTCCCTGACCGCAGGAGAAAATAGCAGATATCAAACGGAAGTGTACATGCCGTATTCAGCAGGATCAGTACTGCGGAGATCCCGAGCGATTTTTTGAATAAGTATTTGAAGCCGTAGAACAGATTGGCAGTTACAGCAGGTCTGCTGCAGGCAGTATTCAGATAAAATAATGTGATGCCGGTCTGAAATACTCCGGTGAAAATCGACAATAAAGTCGTACAGGCTGTCAAAAGCAGATATTCCGCCAGAGATGTCTCTGCGCTTCCCCCCATAAGTGTCCGTACGGTAAGGATCATAGTGAAGGGCATGCTGACGGCAAAGGAGAGGGAAAATACGATCAGACTCCGGCAGATGGACAGCAGGATGGCATTGCCGTAATGCCCTGCCATCTGATCTCTGGCTTTTTCTTTGAGTTGGGCTCTGGATGCATATTGTATCATAGAAATCCTCTTTTCTTTTTATTATTTCGTAACCACAGAATCCATCGGAAAATATCGGCATGTCTTACAGGTACGACTGCCAGAATCCTTCCATATCGACACCGTACATCTGCTGGTACATCTGATCCAGCATATTCCTATAAGAAGGATCGGTAAATACCGTGACAATGCTGCTGATCGTGATGAAGATACCGAGTGCCAGTCCTACACAGGACAGCCAGATCCCGGCGACACACATACTGCTCATACGCTGTCCCTTTTTTCTGGTAAGCATTGCAAAGAGAATGCCAAGAGCACCGGCAGGGATGGACAGCAGTCCTGTGCAGCATAATACCAGGGAACAGATGCCGCAGACCATAGAAGCGATCGATAACCCCCTGTATTTCGGATCGATCTGCGGTATATTTTGATTCATTTCGTTATTCTGATTCTGATAATAATCCATAGAAAGCCTCATTTCCGGGCGGCATGTGGTGAATTTGTCTGCCGCGCTTATATTAAGTACTGTACCATTTTTTCCTGTAATAAGCAAATGAAATAAAAATGAAAAGATTGAGAAAACTTCTGATTTCCAGTATAATATACCCATGCGCAAAACAAAATGGCAACAGGCCATCAGGAGGAACTATGGATATTATACAGAAAATCAAAGAAGAACTTCAGGTAGAAAAATGGCAGGTGGAAGCTGCGGTGAAGCTGATCGATGAGGGAAATACCATCCCTTTCATCTCCCGTTATCGTAAGGAGGTCACCGGATCTCTGAACGACGAGCAGCTGCGTAATCTCGATGAGAGACTGACCTATCTGAGAAGTCTGGAAGATAAAAAGGAGCAGGTGCTGAAGAGCATCGAGGAACAGGGAAAACTTACTGATGAGTTAAAGGAGAAGATTCTGGCAGCTCAGACGCTGGTAGTGGTAGAGGATCTGTACCGACCCTATCGACCCAAGAGAAAGACCCGTGCCAGTATTGCAAAGGAGAAGGGGCTGGAACCTCTGGCAGAATACATTCTGCGCCAGGAGGCAACAGAACCGGTGCTTAACGAGGCGGCCAAGTATGCTTCCGAAGAAAAAGAAGTAAAGACTCCGGAGGAAGCATTGCAAGGAGCACAGGATATTATTGCCGAGATGATCTCCGATGATGCGGATCATCGTCTCTACATCCGTAATATCACCGTAGAGGAAGGTATTGTGAGCAGTACTGCGAAGGATGAGAAGGCTCAGAGCGTCTACGAGATGTATTACAATTTTGAAGAGCCTGTGAAGAAGATTGCAGGTCACAGAGTACTGGCATTGAACCGTGGAGAGGCAGAAAAAGTACTGACTGTAAAAGTCAATGCACCGGAAGAGCGTATTCTGCGTTATCTGGAGAAAAAGCTGATCACGAAGGAAAATGAGTATACCACACCGGTAATCTGTGCTGCAGTGGAAGACAGCTATGATCGTTTAATAGCACCCGCTATTGAAAGAGAGATCCGTAACGATCTGACAGAAAAGGCAGAGGACGGAGCTATCAATGTCTTCGGCAAAAATTTAGAGCAGCTGCTATTGCAGCCGCCTATCGCAGGAAAAGTGGTCTTGGGTTGGGATCCGGCGTTCCGTACCGGCTGTAAACTGGCAGTGGTAGATGCTACCGGAAAAGTGCTGGATACGAAAGTGATCTTCCCTACAGCACCGCAGAATAAGGTGGAGGAGTCCAAAGCCGAGCTGAAGAAACTGATCAAAAAATATAATGTGGATTTAATTTCTGTGGGAAATGGTACGGCCTCCAGAGAGTCCGAGCAGGTAATCGTAGAGCTGTTGAAGGAACTGGATCGTCCGGTACAGTATGTGATCGTCAACGAGGCAGGTGCTTCCGTATACTCCGCAAGTAAGCTGGCGACAGAAGAGTTTCCTAATTTTGACGTGGGACAGAGAAGTGCTGCATCCATCGCCAGAAGATTACAGGATCCCCTGGCAGAACTGGTGAAGATCGATCCCAAGTCCATCGGTGTCGGTCAGTACCAGCATGACATGAATCAGAAGAAATTAAGCGATGCCTTAAGCGGCGTGGTAGAGGACAGCGTAAATAAAGTCGGTGTGGATCTGAATACCGCATCCGCATCTTTACTCGAATATGTCTCCGGTATTAACAAGACGATTGCGAAGAATATCGTGGATTATAGAGAAAATAACGGACGTTTTGTAAACAGAAAACAGCTGTTAAAGGTACCGAAGCTGGGGCCTAAGGCGTATGAGCAGTGTGCCGGTTTCCTGAGGATCCCGGATGGCAAGAATCCGCTGGATGCCACAAGTGTCCATCCCGAGTCCTATGAAGCTGCAGAACAGTTGATGGAGAAGCTGGGACTGACCATGGAAGATATTAAGGAAGCCCAGAAGCAGGCGGCTGCAAAAAAAGCTTCCGGCAGGAGCAGCGCTGCGCAGGCAGACGGACAGAAGAATGGTAACGGCACAGTCAATGCACCGAAGAAGCGGGAAGAACAGAAAGGTAAAGCAGTTCGGGTACACAATACCAATACCGCTATGGGCAAGGCTCTCGCAGCGGCTATGGGCGGTGTGACTTTTGACAATTCTGCGCAGACCTCTGCAAAGCAGACGGCACCTGTAGCTAAAAATGCAGTAAATGATGCAAAGGATATGTCCGGTCTGGAGAAGCGGATTAAAAATAAGAAGCTTTTAGCAGAGGAACTGGGCATTGGTGAGATCACGCTGACAGATATTCTGAAGGAACTGGAGAAGCCGGGCAGAGATCCCAGAGACGATATGCCGAAACCGATCCTGCGCAGTGATGTCCTGGATATGAAGGATTTAAAACCCGGTATGATCTTAAAGGGAACCGTGCGTAATGTCATTGACTTCGGTGTGTTCGTGGATATCGGTGTCCATCAGGACGGACTGGTGCATATCTCCCAGATCACCGACCGCTATATCAAGCATCCGCTGGAGGCGGTCAGCGTCGGGGATATCGTGGAGGTCAAGGTGCTGGCGGTTGATGTGGCGAAGAAGCGCATTTCGCTGACGATGAAAATCCGGGAGACGAAGTAAACCACGGCAGATTCAGTCGTTGGTTATAGGATGCAGGAGCGCTGACTGAAATGGGGCGGCGGATAAGGCATAGAAAATTAGGGAGAAGATAAAATGGACTTACGTGTAAAAATACAGCCAAAAGAGATTTTTATTTATTCGATGTACAATTTCTGGGCGGGACTGCGTGG
>OHSA01000790.1_pt1 | contig 11159 bp, 6 predicted proteins | sample 1578571 | NCBI WGS metagenome assembly OHSA01 (sample SAMEA3879586, study PRJEB24766) | human gut metagenome | biome: human-associated habitat; feature: feces | place: USA | collected 1985/1987
GTCTCGACCCCGAGGGCAAGAGCTGGCTGTACGACGGCCGCACCGGCGAGCGCTTTGACAACAAGGTCACGGTGGGCTATGTGTACTTCCTGAAGCTGCACCATCTGGTGGATGATAAGATCCACGCCCGTTCCACCGGCCCCTATTCTCTGGTGACCCAGCAGCCCCTGGGCGGCAAGGCCCAGTTCGGCGGCCAGCGCTTCGGTGAGATGGAGGTGTGGGCGCTGGAGGCCTACGGCGCCAGCTACACCCTGCAGGAGATCCTCACCGTCAAGTCCGACGATGTGACGGGCCGTGTCCGCACCTACGAGGCCATCGTCAAGGGCCACAACGTGCCGACCCCCGGCGTGCCGGAGTCCTTCAAGGTGCTGGTGAAGGAGCTGCAGTCCCTGTGCCTGGATATTCAGGTGCTGGACGAGGACGGCAACCAGATCGAGCTGAAGGAGGACGAGGACGCTCTGGATACCTTCAATCTGGCCCGGATGGATGCCGACGACGAGCGCCAGAACCGCTATGCCGACGACAACGAGCTGGCGGATGCGGGCTTTGACTACGTGGCCGACGAGGAAGTGGACGCTTCCTACGACGGCGACGGGGAAGAATTTTAAGGACAGGAGGAGCAGCATACTATGAGTTACGCAACATTTGACGCCATTAAAATCGGAATCGCTTCTCCGGAAATGATCCGTGAGTGGTCCTACGGCGAGGTGAAGAAGCCGGAGACCATCAACTACCGCACCCTGAAGCCGGAGCGGGACGGCCTGTTCTGTGAGCGCATCTTCGGGCCCACCAAGGACTGGGAGTGCCACTGCGGCAAGTATAAGAAGATCCGCTATAAGGGCAAGATCTGTGACCGCTGCGGCGTGGAGGTCACACGGGCCAAGGTGCGCCGTGAGCGCATGGGCCACATCGAGCTGGCCACCCCCGTCAGCCATATCTGGTACTTCAAGGGTATCCCCTCCCGGATGGGCCTGCTGCTGGATATCAGCCCCCGTATTCTGGAGAAGGTGCTGTACTTCGCCGCCTATATCGTCACCGATCCCGGCGAGACGCCGCTGGTGAAGAACCAGATCCTCTCCGAGAAGGAATACCGGGATATGCGGGAGAAGTATGAGGATGACTTCGATGCCGGTATGGGCGCCGAGGCCGTGAAGAAGCTTTTGCAGCAGGTGGATCTGGAGGGCCTGAGCCAGCAGCTCCACGCCGAGCTGAAAACCGTCTCCGGCCAGAAGAAGGCCCGTGTGGTGAAGCGGCTGGAGGTGGTGGATGCCTTCCGCCTGTCCGGCAACAAGCCGGAGTGGATGGTCATCGACGTGCTGCCTGTTATCCCGCCGGAGCTGCGCCCCATGGTGCAGCTGGACGGCGGCCGGTTCGCCACCTCTGACCTCAACGACCTGTATCGCAGGGTCATCAACCGCAACAACCGCCTCAAGCGCCTGATGGAGCTCAACGCCCCCGACATCATCGTCCGCAACGAAAAGCGGATGCTGCAGGAGGCCGTGGATGCCCTCATCGACAACGGTCGCCGTGGCCGTCCCGTCACCGGCGCCAATAACCGTGCCCTCAAGTCCCTGAGCGATATGCTCAAGGGCAAGCAGGGCCGCTTCCGCCAGAACTTGCTGGGCAAGCGTGTGGATTACTCCGGCCGAAGCGTCATCGTGGTGGGCCCCGAGCTGAAGATCTACCAGTGCGGCGTACCCAAGGAGATGGCCGTGGAGCTGTTCCGCCCCTTCATCATGAAGAAACTGGTGGAGGACGGCTCCGCCAACAACATCAAGTCCGCCAAGAAGATGGTGGATAAGGGCCGCACCGAGGTGTGGGACGCTCTGGACGAGATCATCAAGGATCACCCCGTGATGCTCAACCGTGCGCCTACGCTGCACCGTCTGGGCATTCAGGCCTTCGAGCCGGTGCTGGTGGAGGGCCGTGCCCTGAAGCTGCACCCCCTGAACTGCACCGCCTTCAACGCCGACTTCGACGGCGACCAGATGGCCGTGCACCTGCCCCTGGGCAATGCCGCCATCCTGGAGGCGCAGCTGCTGATGCTCGGTTCGCACAACGTTCTTAACCCCGCCAACGGCGCACCCATCACCGTGCCGTCGCAGGACATGGTACTCGGCCTCTACTACATCACCAAACCCCGCAAGGGTGTCAAGGGCGAGGGCCGCGCATTCTATGGCCCCGAGGAGGCGATCATCGCCTACAACGAAGGCCAGGCCGACCTGCACGCCATTGTGAAGTGTATGGTGGACGATATCGACGCGGACGGCAACCCGGTACGCGAGCTGAAGGAGACGACCATCGGCCGAATCCTCTTCAACCAGGTGGTACCCAAGGAGGTGGGTTACATCAACGAGATCCTCACGAAGCGTTCGCTGCGCGACATCATCGCGGTGGTGATGAAGAAGGCCGGTGCCGACAAGGTGGCAGCGTTCCTCGACGATATCAAGGACATGGGTTACCGCATGGCATTCCGCGGCGGCCTGTCGTTCAACCTCGACGCCGTGATTATCCCCGACGCCAAGGAGAAACTCGTACAGGAAGGTTACGAGCGTTCGGACGCCATCATGGAGGACTACAACATGGGTCTTATCACCAACAACGAGCGTTACAACCAGATCATCGACGTTTGGACGAACATCAATACCAAGCTGACGAAGGTCGTGATCGACACGCTGATCAAGGACGACGACGGTTTCAACCCGGTATACATGATGCTTGACTCGGGCGCCCGCGGTTCGAAGGAGCAGATCCGTCAGCTGAGCGGTATGCGTGGCCTTATGGCCAAGCCGCAGAAGTCGGGTGTCGAGGGTGGCCAGCAGGTCATCGAGAACCCGATCCTCTCGAACTTCAAGGAGGGGCTTTCGGTGCTCGAGTATTTCATCTCGACGCACGGTGCTCGTAAGGGTCTTGCCGATACCGCACTGAAGACGGCTGACGCCGGTTATCTGACACGCCGTCTGGTTGACGTCGCACAGGACGTGATCATCAACGAGGAGGACTGTGGTACGCTCCGCGGCTTGACTGCTACGGCCATCAAGCGCAACGACGACGTCGTGCAGACCCTCTACGATCGTATTCTGGGCCGTGTCGCCCTGAACGACGTGATCCATCCGCTGACGGGTGAGGTCATCTGCAAGGCAGGCGAGGAGATCACCGAGGCGATTGCCGAGGCGATCGAGAAATCGCCGCTCGAATCGGTGGAGATCCGCTCGGTGCTGACCTGCGAGGCACGCCGGGGCGTATGCGCGAAGTGCTACGGCCGCAACCTGGCTACCGCACGCATGGTGCAGAAGGGCGAAGTCGTGGGTGTCATCGCGGCGCAGTCGATCGGCGAGCCGGGTACGCAGCTTACCCTCCGTACGTTCCACGTCGGTGGTGTGGCCGGTGGCTCGGCGGTCGAGACCAATGTCGTTTCGAAATACGAAGGCCGTCTGGAGATCGACGAGCTGCGTACCGTGAAGGGCAAGAATGCCGCCGGCGAGGCGATCAACATCGTCATTTCGCGCCAGTCGGAATTCCGCATCGTTGACCCGAAGACCGAGATCGTACTCTATACGCACAACCTGCCCTACGGCGCGACGCTTTTCATGGCGGACGGTGCCGAGGTCAAGAAGGGCGACCTGATCTGCGAATGGGATCCGTACAATGCCGTTATCATCTCCGAATACGAAGGTAAGGCCGTTTACGACAGCGTCGTCGAGGGTATTACCTACCGTGAGGAGCGTGACGAACAGACCGGCCTTTCGGAGAAGGTGGTCATCGAGTCGAAGGACAAGACCAAGAACCCCGTCATCAAGATCGTAAACAAGGAGGGCGAGGAGGTCAAGCAATACAACCTGCCCGTTTCGGCGCACGTCGTCGTGAAGGACAACGCCAGGATCAAGGCCGGCGATATCCTGATCAAGATTCCGCGTGCCGTCGGCAAGTCGGGCGGTGACATCACCGGTGGTCTGCCGCGTGTGACCGAGCTGTTCGAAGCCCGTAATCCGTCGAACCCGGCGATCGTGTCGGAAATCGACGGCGAGGTATCGTTCGGCAAGATCAAGCGCGGTAACCGTGAGATCATCATCACGTCAAAAGAAGGTGACGTACGCCGTTACCTGGTGCCGCTGTCGCGTCAGATCATCGTTCAGGAGAACGACTACGTGAAGGCCGGCGGTGCGCTTTCGGACGGTGCCATTACCCCGAGCGATATTCTCAATATCCTGGGTCTGACGAAGGTGCAGGAGTACATCGTCAATGAGGTGCAGGAGGTGTACCGTATGCAGGGCGTGAAGATCAACGACAAGCATTTCGAGGTGATCGTACGCCAGATGATGTCGAAAGTCAAGATCGAAGATCCGGGTGATACCCGCTTCTTCGAGGATCAGATCGTCGATAAGTGGGAGTTTATGGACGTGAACGACGAGCTTTATGACAAGGTGGTCGTAACGGATGCCGGCGACTCTACGGCCGTACAGCCGGGGCAGATTATCTCGATGCGCAAGTTGCGTGACGAGAATTCGAGCCTCAAGCGTCGTGACCTGAATCTCGTCAAGGTGCGTGATATCGTTCCTGCGACTTCCACGCAGATTCTGCAGGGTATCACCCGTGCCGCATTGCAGACTTCGAGCTTCATTTCGGCCGCTTCCTTCCAGGAGACGACCAAAGTGCTGAACGAAGCTGCGATCCAGGGCAAGGTCGATCCGTTGGAGAACCTGAAGGAGAACGTGATTTGCGGCCACCTGATTCCCGGCGGTACCGGTATGCGGGAGTACGACAATCTGGTCGTAGGATTGAAGGAGGATCTGGAGGCGATTCAGGCTGCCAAGTAATAGACAATTTTTATCATAATCGAACGGGAGCGGACGGAAAGTCTGCTCCCGTTTTTTATGGGGTTTTGTCACCTGCTTCCGGAAGATGGCGGACTTCGTTGCGGAGTTTTTTGGTCGCTTCGCAGTTCAAGCCATGTCGGGCGAATAACCGGGACACCGAATTGTTCTGGCTCGTTTTTGTGGCTGCAATGGAAGAAACCGGATCGAACGAAACTATTTCGGATGTCGATATAATCGGCGGTGTGCCGTTGAAAGCTGGCTTTCGATCGGATTATATGGGGAGCAATATGCAAACAGGACGACCGGGTAGGTCGTCCTGAAGAGAAGATAGTAGCTCCACCGCGACTCGAACGCGAATTTGAAGTTTAGGAAACTTCCGTTCTATCCCTTGAACTATGGAGCCTTGTAAAGCTGTCCGGCTTCTTCCCGAAGTCGTTTCGGCCGGGAGGAATCGTTGGCTTTCGATCGGGAAGCGTGTGTCGTGCCGGAGATCCCGATAAACAGAAACAGTGCGTACCGGGAAAGTACGCACTGCAAATATAGTGATTTTTACGGGAAATCGGGGCGGTTTTAGAATTTCAGGTTCACTCCGATAGCGAAAGTGTGCGCCGACAGGGAATAGTTGCCCGAAAAAGGCTGGATCGCCTTGTCGTTTGCCGTGGTATGAGCCTGGATTTTCGCTTGCTCCGGGGCCATTCCGCCTGCGATGAGCTGCCCGTATGTCTGTGCATAGACCGCTTTGTAAGTGAGTGAATTGTAGTAGTCGCACGATCCCGTCCGCTCCGGGTCTGCCGAGGTGATATATCCGTATGCCAGATCGATCGATACGTTTTTGCAGGGGTTGATCGTCACGCCGGCCGTGTAGGATACTTTGGTCATCGAAGGGGTTTCGGGGTTGAGGAAATCGCTCCGTACGGGGCTTTCATCTACGTACATACCCAGGCGTGCCGTGACGAATTTGCAGGCGTGGTATTGGACGCCGATACGGGTGGCCACCGTGTTCTTATAGTTCTTGATGCTCGTCGGCAGATCGTAAACCGATGCCCCGGTCGCCGGGTCGGTAATATCTACGTGGAGCGATTTATAGGCGCTCCACAGGACGTATTGGATGTCGAAAGCCATTTCCCACTTCGGGGTCGGTCGGAAGCCCACGCCCCAAGCGAGGTTGGCCGGCAGCGGGAGTTCCGTTTCGACGCAAGCGCTGCTCAAGTCGGGAATCATTCCCGTTGCCTGGAGGACCTGCCCGATTTCGGGAGAGGCATACAGGAGGTTGGCCGTGCCGCTTGCCACTTTCATCTTCACTTTCGAACGATAGGAGAAACCAAGGGTCCATTCCGGGGTGATGTCCCACAGGATACCTACGTTTACGCCGATCGCAGTTTTGGCGTCGCCTTTGATCCGGGCGGATACCAGGGAGCGATCTCCTGCCTGGGTGAACAGTTCGGCGTATTGTCCCTGCCCTGCGGCGGTCAGCAATCCGGCGATCGTATTGTTCGTCGCTTCGCCGACGGGGAACATGGAGCGCGACAGGTCGAACGTACCCCAGGTGATCGTCATGCCGACACCTACCGAGAGTTTATCCCAGAATTTGTAGGAGATCGTCGGCTGCAATGTATAGGCTTGCAGGTCGATGCTTTGGATCAGATGTGCTCCGACCCAGTTGTCGCCCCAGTTCATAGACGAGCCGTAAGGGGTATAAAATCCCAGGCCGACGGCCAGATTTTTGGTGGCTTTGTAGTTGAAATAGGCGTAGAGCGGCGTCGAAATCTTGTTGTCCGAGTGGGCTTGGATCTGCGGATTGCCCCGGTAGTCGTTGTTCGACAGGTACGTTGCATTGGATTTGATGCCCGTGATGCCGACCGAGAAGGAGAATCGGGAGGTTTGGAAGGCGGTTCCCGCCGGGTTGAAGTAGATCGACTCGGAATTGAGTTTCATACCTGTTCCCACGTGTCCCATTCCCAACTGTTTTGCACTCAAGGTATTGACTTGGTAGCCTTCGGCGCAGACCGCCGTTGCGAACAGCAGGGCCGAGATAGTTAGTAGCAGTTGCTTCATAATCAAAGTTTTAGTTGATAATTTGAAAAATATATTGATTTCTGTGGTAAGTTTATGCGCTCGGACGAGTTTCGGAGCGATTCTCATCCATGCTTTCAAAAATGCTTGTCTTAAAACGGAGCAAAAGTACGAAAACAAAGTCGAGTAGGAAAATATTTTGTTCGTAATTTCTTAAAAAGTGGATTAAAATGGATATAATTGGTCAGAATTGGATTCGATTCGAAAATAACAGGAAAGTAAAATACCGTTGTTCGAGATCAGATTTCATTGTTTCAGGACGTTTTTTTGATCGGGGGACTTGGAATTACCCGGAGGAAAGATTTGGCAGAATCGAAAATCCGTTATACTTTTGCACTCGGAGAGATGGCAGAGTGGTCGATTGCGGCGGTCTTGAAAACCGTTGAGCTGCGAGGCTCCGGGGGTTCGAATCCCTCTCTCTCCGCAAACGACCGGAAGGTCGGTTGGGTTGCAAACGAATGTTTGCAACCTTTTTTATTTTCGGGGTGGACAAATTTGTCCGGAGCGGTTTGAAGATAAAAGTTGGTCGTATGGCTGGCAGGCGAAAATCAGGAGTTCGCAAGGTCGCCTCCGGTCCAACGGAGGGAAGGACGGGCGGCATGCGGTAACGCGAAGTCCAGCACGCTCTGCCGAAGAGTGGAAACGGGGAGAAATGTTGTACGGAAGCACAGCCTTTTTGTGTCTGCAACGCGGCAAGGTCGTTCGAATGGACTGCGGCGATAGAGAATGGCTGATACGTTTTTTGTTTCGGGATATTTGTAACCTCCGGCCGGATCGGGGAAAATGGAGGGCGAAGTTTCTACCTCATTCCTCTCCTTCCAGCAATGGAACACAAAAAGGATTTAAAGGTGTATATATTTCTTTTAAAAATTATTTGTTAAATTTACAAATGATTAGACACGAGTGAAAATAATCGTATTATGGACAGTAATATAGTTCTATCTTATTATGAAGAGCGTACAAGAGATTGGCGTACGCGGTATGTTGCTGATATTATGCATATCAAGTATGCAGAGCATAAAATTATAAAAGACTATGACCTAGCCATCGTCAGGCAAAAGGTAGATAAGCTTATTGAGAAGTGGAAAGAAATGGACAATAAGGAAAAGAATACTGAATTTGCCCATAATAAAACACTGGAAATCAAAAAGCTGAACTATAAGATAAAAAATATCCTTTTAGATGGATTGGTTCAGAATATTGACGTATTTCAGCATTATAAAAATAATGCCGAAGAAGAACTAGCAGAACTAGATGTTTCTATTAAAAGCACAAAATCTGCGATCAGTAAATTAAAGAAACCATCCTTGCCAAAAGCTTGTGTTAAACTTGAGAATCCGACTAGACCTCTGCAATCTGATTTTGTGGCTAAATATACAATAATACATAAAGTTTTACCTTTTCTAAAATCAATAGCTGATTCTAAAAAGAAGAAGGAGTTTGAACGGGCATACCAGCTTTACGAGTGTAATTGCAATGATGTTTATAAATTTAATCTTGAAGAAGAGAATCGATACGAAAAGGAATTCAAGAAATATTCGGAGGAGTTGTTAGAATACCAGAGAGAAAAGGATCGATTAATAAAAAACTTGCAAGAGGATGAAAAGGAATATTCGAGTAAGAAGCAAGAAATAGAGTACAAGATTGAGACATTTAAAGACAATATAATCAATGGGAAAAAGGAAGCTATTGAGGAATATTGCTCTTTGCTGTTGGAATATTCTGCATATCCTATTGAGTATGATAAAAATATAATACTAACATGCAATCAAGATCTTTTGGTAATAGATTATTCCTTTCCTTCTGTCGATACATTCCCATCGTTGGTTGAAATGAAATTCACCAAAGGGAAATGTGTTCCAGTCCAAATGACAGAAAAAGTTTTTTCCAAGCACTATGATGATGCGCTTTATCAGATTACATTGCGATCTATATACGAGATTTTTGCAGATAAATATTTAAGTTTTGTAAATTCTGTTGCATTTAACGGGTGGGTTAGTGCTCTTAATAAAGCTAATGGCAAAATAGAAACTAATTGTATATTGTCGATTAAAACAAATAGAGAACAGATTACTGACATTGACTTTATGAATGTTAGCCCGAAAGCCTGTTTCAAATCTCTAAAAGGTGTTGCAAGTAGTCAGCTTTATACTATTACAGCCATACAGCCTATTGTGGCACTTAATAGATCGGATAAAAGGTTTATTGAACATTATGATGTAGGAACCGAAATAGACAATTCTACCAATCTTGCTTCTATGCATTGGGAGGATTTTGAACATCTGATTAGAGAGCTATTTGAAAAGGAGTTTAGCTGTAATGGAGGTGAGGTAAAGGTTACCCAAGCCAGTCGAGATGGGGGTGTTGATGCTATTGCTTTTGATCCGGACCCTATTCGTGGTGGAAAAATTGTAATTCAAGCAAAACGGTACACAAACACGGTTGGTGTTTCTGCGGTCAGGGATTTATATGGAACTGTTTTGAATGAAGGTGCAACGAAGGGCATTCTTGTTACGACGTCAGACTATGGCGGCGATTCATACGAATTCGCAAAAGATAAGCCGATTCACTTGATGAATGGCGCGAATCTTTTATGGTTATTAGAAAAGCATGGTCAACACGCAAGAATCGACATTAACGAAGCGAGAAAACTAATGGCTCAATAGATGATCAAAATAAAATGAATAAGACAGATTCCGACAAACTTGCTGCAATTCATAGGAGTGCAGAAATTAATAAATTAGAGATTGAGAATATGATAGACATTTTTGAAAAGAAAATGTCTATTGTAGAAAATAAATTAATCGAGTATGAATGTCGTTATGAATTGACAGAGCGACAGGAAGATATGATGTATAAATTACAGGAGCAACTTAATGAGATGCAAGATTCTATTGATAGTATTGAAGAAGTACGCAATGCACTGGAAGATTTGATTTCCGCAACTGTTAGTTTTGTATGATTTATTCCAAATTTTTTGCGGCCTGATAGCTCTTATGGGGTTGATGGGTTAATTGTTTGAAAGTTGGTATTTTAGAATGAAGCCATCTGTTTAGCTTCTGGAGCTTTTTCTTGATTTGCAATAGTGACGGAGGTCGTATTTATCCATTATTACGGTACTCTGAAAAAATTGTAAGGTAGATTTCCGGTAAGCCGTTTGAGACGGTTTTGTCGGATTGTATTATTACTCTTTGTCATTCTCTTTAATGGTAATGCCTATCATGACGGTTTCTGCCTGTGCGTTGTTCCATACGGAGTGGGGAATACCGCCTTTGACGATGAACGCTTCGTTTTCGCGGATGATTCGCTCTTGTCCGTCCAGCAGCACTTTGGCTTCTCCCTGCGTGACGATGAACAGGTGGTCGGTAGCGTGGGTGTGGGGCGTGACGGGGCCGCCGCCGTCAGGGGCGAGATAGGCGATGGCGCCGTTTACGATCTGGCCGCAGGCTCCGAACAGATTTTTGGCCAGGAAATTTACGTGTTCGGATGGTGTGATGAATCCATCTTTTTTATACATATCGGTATTTTTTTGAAGTTGTCCGGGGTATTTTGCCCGTTATTTGTTGAAGCGAGTACAGATTGTTAAGACGAATATGGAAGTACGGCTGAAACGGGTTTACGACCCTGAAAGTCCCGGAGACGGATTTCGGGTGCTGGTGGATAAACTTTGGCCTCGGGGCATTCGCAAAGAGGCGTTTCATTACGATTTGTGGGCGAAGCGGATCGCTCCTTCGACGTCGCTGCGGGTGTGGTATCACGGGGATCCGGCAGGCCGTTGGGCGGAGTTTCGGCGCAAGTACCTCGATGAGCTGGGGAGTTCGGCTGCCATGCAGGATTTTCTCGACCGCATTCGGACCTATCCGGATGTGACGTTGCTCTATGCCTCGAAGAACAGGGTTGAGAACCATGCGGTGATTTTGAAGGAGTTTATCGAGAAAAACCTGAATTGACGGTTTTGCCATTTTGCAGCGGGCCCGGTGATCGAGGGATCGTCGAAGTGTCTTTAGTATTTGAGTTCTTCTTTGGAGCCGTCTTGGGGTTTGCGGCTCAAGGCCCACCAAGCGTAGCCGATGTAGGCGACGACGAATGGAATGCAGAGCGATACGATACTCATGGCCTTGAGGGTAAATTCGCTCGACGACGAGTTGTAGATCGTCAGCGACGACTGCATATCGGCCAGCGAAGGATAGTAGGAGGTATCGTTCCATCCGGCCGTAAGCAGCAGGGCGAGCACCGTGAGGACCGTTCCCGATCCGCTCAGCCAGATCG
>OHSA01000798.1_pt1 | contig 11094 bp, 10 predicted proteins | sample 1578571 | NCBI WGS metagenome assembly OHSA01 (sample SAMEA3879586, study PRJEB24766) | human gut metagenome | biome: human-associated habitat; feature: feces | place: USA | collected 1985/1987
CTTCCTTTAATAATCCTACCAGAATGTGTTCCGTTCCGATGTAACCCTGCTTCAGGCTCCTTGCACATCTGGAAGCCTGCGCCAGCGCATTTTGCGCCTTATCCGTAAACTGTGACTGCATCAATTCAGTCCTCCATACTCTTCATATATTTCATCAATCAGCTCATGAACTTCCTGCCTGGAAATATTCTTGCAGCTGCTCTTAGCCAGTATTACCTGCAATTCCTTCCGCAATTCATCTACCGCACGCATGCGATCCACATCGAGTGCAATTACCGCGCCTTTTCGCCGGTCTACCTTAACATAACCTTCCTGCTTCAGAACCGTATATGCCTTATTTACTGTATGCATATTGATCCCGATCGTATCCGCCAGCTGGCGCACGCTGGGCAGAGAATCTCCTTCATGAAATTGTGACGTGGCAATTCCCATGATGATCTGATTGCGTAATTGCATATAGAGTGCTTCATCACTGTTGAAATCTATCTCTATTATCATCAAACTCGCTCCCTTCCCATGTCACTGATTGTTATATTCCTATTATAACAGTGAACGCAGTACTGTCAACTGTAACCGGGGAAAGTTTATCGTTTTTTAATCAAAAACGGCATCTCACTTGTGCAAGATGCCGTTTGCATTTTATTGATCTTCGTCTCCGTCCCAGTTCAGGAATTCAAATTCAAATTCATCATCATCTGACATGAAGTTTTTGGACTTCCAGCCGGGATTCTGATTGCCTTCACTCTGCGGTACAGGCTTTGTGGGTCTTGCCACCGGTCTGCCGGCCTGCTGCGCTGGTCTTTCACTCTGCGGTGCCGTGGGTCTGCCTCCCTGAGGTGCAGGTCTTCCCTGTCCGGGTGTCACCGGTCTGCCTCCCCGGGGTGCAGGTCTTCTCTCCTGCGGTGCCGCAGGTCTTACGGTCTGTCCAATGGGTCTCTCTCCCTGAGGTGCGGGTCTGCCATCTGGACGTGTTCCCTGGCCTGTCGGTCTGGATGCCGGTCTTCTCTCGGCTCCCACTTCATGCATTACTTTCTGGCTGCCTTGCGGCCTGCCGCCCTGCGGTCTGCCTCCCTGAGGTGCGGGTCTTCCGTTTTGGGGTCTGCCTCCCTGGGGTCTGTCCACTCTTCTTCTGCGGGCCGTTTCCTCTTCCACGCCGGAGAAATAGGATGCGTCATTCATATCTTTGATTTTGAAGATCAACAGTGTCACCGCTGCTACCGCCGCTACAAGCAGAATCACCAAAATAATGATGACTGCTTTCTGGCTGCTGATCTTTTTCTGATTGGTCTCATACTGTGCATTGATCTCTGTGATCTGGTTCAGGGAATTGAACAGATCTTCAATCTTATATTGCTTCTGCCCTGCCATGTCCAGCAGATACCATGCATCTCCCTGCATCTGAGTATCCCAGTCTTTGGATGTGGTCTGTGTATCTTCCGCAGGCTGCTCGTCTGTGGGTTGTTCCTCTACCGGTGCCTGCAGCTCTCCGGATAATGCAACATAATCCGAACGAATGAAGCCTGTCACCTCGACACTGTTGGAAATAAAGCTTATCTGATACCATGTCTTTCCATCGGTTCCTGTTGCCTGTCCGGTCACAGTCAGTGCCATTCCATTCTCCGCAGTAGTCACGATCTGGCTGGTGGTAGACGCATTGCTGCGCACACGAACAGACTGACCTCCGGTCACGGTCGCACTCAGGGGTTCCACTGCAGTAACCTCCACAGGAGTCTCATTCACAACAGGCGCCGGTGTTGCTGTGGTCGTAGTCGTTGTAGTAGTTGTTGTAGTTGTTGTACCTGAAGAAGACGGCGGGGTAGATCCGTCGGTAATGCTTACCAGATCGGAACGAATATATCCCAGCGTATTCGCATCCACATATACTTCATACCAGGTATAACCGTCTGCTCCCTTGGTCTGACTTTTGATGGAGATCGCCTTATCCTTGGCTGCGCTGCCGATCACTTCACTGGAAGAATCCGCAGTTTTACGGATCTTAGCACTGGATGCTGTTACCTTGGCTGCACTTTCCGCATGGCTGACAATTGCCAGATTCTCACTAAAAAGTCCTGCTCCCAACACAAATACCAGTGCCAGCATTCCCCAGAAAACCTTACATTTACTTATTCTCTGTACTGTCTTTTTCATCTGCAACTCCTTTTGTATCCTGACCTTGTCTTACGCTTCATCGATTGCTTTGCCAATGTCATGACGCATGTATTTATTCTCGAAAGAGATCCATTCCGTTGCCGCATAAGCGTTGGCACGGGCTTCTTTCAGATCTGCTCCCTTCGCCGTCACCCCCAGGACACGACCACCGTTTGTAACGATTCCCTTGTCCGTAAGCTTCGTTCCGGCATGGAAGCAATAATAACCGTCTTTTCCGTCGAAGTTCTCCAGACCGCTTATTACAAATCCCTTCTCATAGGATACGGGATAGCCGTCGCTTGCCAGGACCACACATACCGCAGCATTGTCCTCAAATTGCAGGTCGATCTGATCCAGTGTGCCGTCCACACAGGCTTCCATCACTTCGATAATATCATTCTTCATACGCGGCAGTACCACCTGCGCCTCCGGATCACCGAATCTGGCATTGTATTCTAATACCTTGGGGCCGTTCGGAGTCAGCATCAGTCCGAAGAAAATGACTCCCTTGAAAGGTCTGCCTTCCGCTGCCATGGCATCCACGGTAGCCTGGTAGATGTATTTCTTACAGAATGCATCCACTTCCTCTGTATAGAAGGGGCTGGGAGAAAAGGTTCCCATACCACCGGTGTTCAGCCCCTGATCGCCGTCCTTTGCTCTCTTATGATCCTGCGCAGAAGTCATGATGCGGATGGTCTTGCCGTCCACAAAAGAAAGTACACTGACTTCTCTGCCTGTCATAAACTCTTCGATGACCATGCGGTTGCCGGCTGCACCGAACTTTTTATCCAGCATGATCTCATCCACGCCTGCCAGCGCTTCTTCTAAAGTATTGCAGATCAATACGCCCTTGCCCAGTGCAAGACCGTCCGCCTTCAGCACGATGGGAAAGCTTGCCTGCTCCTTCAAGTACTTAATAGCCTCCTCCGCGTTATCAAAATTCTCATAAGCTGCGGTGGGAATGTTATATTTCTTCATGAGATCCTTGGAAAAGGCCTTGCTACCTTCCAGGATCGCTGCATTTTTACGGGGTCCAAAAGCCCGCAGGCCCTCTGCCTCCAGTGCATCCACCAGTCCGCCGACCAGGGGATCATCCATGCCTACGATGGTCAGGTCAATGGCCTGTTCTTTCGCAAATGCCACGATCTTATCAAATTCCATGGCTCCGATGGGAACACATTCTGCGATCTGACCGATCCCGGCATTGCCCGGAGCACAATAGATCTTATCTACTTTAGGACTTTTTGCCACACAGGTTGCAATGGCGTGCTCTCTGCCGCCACCGCCTACGATCAATACTTTCATACCCATATCTTCTGCCTTCCTTAATTTTCGCTGTTTGTATGCTTTACTTTTCCGTTCACGACACAGATCCGTCCGTTGGCAATGTCATCCACTGCCTTCGGAAGAAGCAGCCACTCTGCCTGTTCCATCACACGTCTCTGCAACGTCTCCGGAGTGTCGTCGTCCTCCACTGCCACTGCCTTCTGTGCAATGATAGGACCCTCGTCCATGCCTTCATTCACAAAATGTACCGTAGCTCCTGTCACTTTCACACCGCGCTCCAGTGCTTTTTCATGCACATGTAGTCCGTAGTATCCCACACCGCAGAAAGAAGGGATCAGGGATGGGTGGATATTGATGATCCGGTTGCTGTATTCATGTACCATTGCCTCCGGGATCTTCACCAGGAATCCTGCCAGTACGATTAAGTCCGGAGCAAACTCCTTCACCTTTGCAAGCAGTGCCTCATTAAATACTTCTCTGCTCTCATAATCCTTCGGAGACACACAGACTGCGGGAATCCCAGCATTCTGTGCTCTCTCTAAGCTCTTCACCGTCTTGTTATTGCTGATCACGCCCACGATCTGTGCGTTTTTAACCTTACCTGCTGCAATAGCATCAATGATGGCCTGTAAATTCGTGCCGCCGCCGGATACCAGTACGACTACTCTTAACATATGGTCACACCCTTTTCACCGGTCTCACAGGTACCTACCACATAAGCAGTCTCGCCTGCTGCCTTCAGAGCTTCCATAGTCTTATCCATATCTGCGGGATCCAGTGCCAGTACCATGCCCAGACCCATGTTGTAAGTATTATACATCATCTCGTCTGTGATATTGCCTTTCTTCTGCATCAGGCGGAAAATAGCAGGCACTTCGTAGCTGTCTTTCTTCACGACTGCACGGATGCCGTCGGGAAGCATTCTGGGGATGTTCTCATAGAAACCACCACCGGTGATATGGCTGCAGCCCTTTACCTTAACACCTGCGTTCTTCACAGCCTTCATAGCCTTCACGTAGATTCTGGTAGGAGCAAGCAGTGCCTCACCAAGAGTCTTGCCCAGCTCGTCATAATAGGTATCCAGGCCCTCTTTTGTCATATCGAATACTTTTCTCACCAGAGAAAAACCATTGGAGTGTACGCCTGTTGATGCCATTCCGATAAGTACATCACCATCCTTTAATCCCTCGCCTGTGATGATGTCCTTTCTGTCAACCACACCAACTGCAAAGCCTGCAAGGTCATACTCATCCTCAGGCATAAGACCCGGATGCTCTGCTGTCTCACCACCAACGAGTGCACAGCCTGACTGCTTACAGCCCTCTGCCACGCCCTTTACGATAGTAGCGATCTTCTCGGGAATATTGCGTCCGCATGCGATATAATCCAGGAAAAATAAAGGTTCGCCGCCTGCACATGCCACATCGTTTACACACATGGCCACACAGTCGATACCGATGGTATCATGCTTGTCCATTAAAAATGCCAGCTTCAGCTTGGTACCTACACCATCGGTGCCGGACAGGAGCACGGGATCCTCCATATCTTTGATGGCACTTAAGGAAAATGCTCCGGAGAAACCACCGATGCCGCCCATTACTTCGGGACGCATGGTCTCCTTCACGTACTTCTTCATCAGTTCTACAGACTTGTAGCCTGCTTCGATGTCTACTCCAGCTTTCTTGTAATCCATTTTCTCCTCATTTCCGCCGCAGGGGCTCTTTCGTTTTATTAGTGGGGCAGCCTCTTAAGAGGTCCCTGATTCTCTGTCTTATCTTCTTATTTTTTCATGCCTTCCAGGTATGCTTTATAGCCGATCTCCTGCAGTTTTGCATCTTTGGCTTCTACCTGTTCTTTTAATTTTGTGCTGTATGCTTTCAGTTTTCCGAGAAGTTCTGCGTCGGAGGTTGCCAGAATCTTGGCAGCCAGAAGTCCTGCATTGGCGCCGCCGTTAATGGCTACTGTGGCAACAGGAATGCCTGAGGGCATCTGTACGATGGAATACAGAGAATCTCTGCCTCCCAGGGAAGTAGTGTGCATGGGAATACCAATGACAGGCATCGGGAAAATAGCGGCGCACATACCGGGCAGATGTGCTGCCATACCGGCACCGGCAATGATCACCTTGAAGCCTTTTTCCTCCGCACTTTTTGCATATTCAAAAAATACATCCGGCTCTCTGTGAGCGCTGATCACGGTCATCTCATAAGGGATGCCCAATTCTTCCAAAATGTCTGCTGCCTTCGCCATCACAGGCATATCGGAATCACTACCCATTACAATGCCAACCTTAGGGCAATTCTCTGTATTTGCCATAATGTCCTCCTCATGTGTCGGTTTTCACCGATTTTTCCATATATCTATAAGTGTACTAAAATCTTGTCGATGATGCAATGGTTTTATGAAAGTTCCTGCAACGGTTCGTTCAGTTCTTCCGTTCCCGGCAGGACGAATCTGCCGTTTTGAATGATAGTGATCCGGTCTCCGTCCTTTTTCACCGCGGTCAGCTCTGCCAGTTCATCATAAGGAATGGTAATGTCCGTATGACAGTTAAAATATGCCTTGGACGGATTCACACTGCGGAGCGCCGCCACCTCGTTGTCTCTTGCCACGATCTCCTTGCCGTCGGGATTGTATACTTTTACTTCTTCCGCATGGGAATAACAGGTATCTCCCACTGCAAAATGCGGTCCCATCTTCTCTGCGATCAGAATGGGCATTTTGGACTCCACACCCAGTTTTTTTGCTGCCACATAGGCTGTGGTATTCGTGCCGATGGCAAATTCTCCTAAGGGCAGTGTCTTGTGGCGGAACAGGATATTCTCCTTAATAAATGCCTTATTTTCTTCCTCTGTGGCAAAATTGGCGCAATTATAATTTTGGATCTTACCGTTTTCAAAAGTGATCTCCAGATCCTTATATTCCAGACCGTTTAAGAATACCCGGGTTACATGCAGCACACCGTTCGTACCTTCCAGTACCGGAGAGGTAAATACCTCACCCACGGGGATGTTCACATCTGCCACGCAGTTTTCAAAAATAGTCTCTTTCGCAGGGTTCTTCAGTTTCCATAAGTTTACTTTCAGATCGGTATGATTGCCGTTACAACCCTTAATTTCACAATGATCTGCCTGATCCAGGGCATCAATGATGGTCTGCTGGATCCGCTGATATTTTTTATAATCCAGCGTATTGATCTGTATCGTCTCCCGGAACAGTTCCTTGAAGCAGTCACCCACCTCCGGGATTGGGAACGCAATGATCGTGAAGCTGCGCTCTTCTTCTATAATGTACTGTCTCTGCAGCTGGCCCATCTGGGTACGGTTCTCTACCAGTAATGCACTCTGCTCATCCGTCATTTTCAGGCTTTCCGGCTTGTTCACCGGCTCGAATTCCTTCTCTCCGAAGGTCTCCACTACCGCCGGTCCCGCATAACCGCGTGCCTCTTTTTTATATTTTTCAAACGCGGTATGCATCACTTCCAGTTTTCGGCTGCAATACATTTTGTCTAAGAACAGTGCCTTGTCATCCTTATGGTCGAACTCGTATTGTCTGTTGGGGCTGACGCTGTAGAAGCCATTCTTGTAAATGGACGGATTGTACAAAATGCTGGAAGCTGCACGGTAGATCACCGGCTGCAGTCCCATTTTCTCAAAATTCTCCAGGGCTCTTCTCATCATGCGCTCAAAGCCCAGCTGATAACGGACATCCACGACCGCTTTCTTCGACAGATCCTTGCCGGTTACTTCAAAGCCGATACGATACCCTTCGGTGTAAGTATCTGCCATGGTATTTATAATCTCTTCCGGCAGAGAATTCATAAATTCCGCCATTTTCAATTCATTTTCGCCTACATACTCACCGTAAGCATACAGATAACGCAGATCCGTAAAGTCTGCAGTTCGAAGAATTGCCGCTGCAAAATTATTCTCCGGACATACCATTTCACGTACCCGCTCTTCTGCCGCCACATCCGCATAATCACTGACGAACCAGTAGAGGATCTCACGAATAGCTGCATACGTGGGAAGCTTATGGTTTTCCTGCTGTTCATATACAAATGCCGCATATACCTCAGAAAACAGCTCCATCCGGATCACCAGCTTATCCAAACGTCCTTCGTAGGTAAAACCGATCAGGCTCCGCATTTCTGTGTATAAAAAGGACACAAGCACACCGAATTCTTCTCCCAGCATCTTCACAGCATAAGCTGGATTGGCAAAACTGTTCTCATAATTTTCCGGCAAAATATCTTCATACAGAGCACGGTTGCGCTGCTGTAATTCTTCCAGTGTGGCAGTGGCCTGTTTCCCCTGCTCCAGGAACTGTCTGGTATCCTCGATCAGCAGTAAAAACTTCGCTACTGTTGTAAAATATTCTTTCCAGGGTTGTAACTCCGCTCCCTGGAAATCTTCACCGGGAATCTCCCGGATCCGGAGAAGCGCCAGTTCCAGACGTTCCTGTAAAATTTCTCTTTCTTCCATAATATCTGTTAACTCCTTATTTCCAAATGACTGTCGTGTGTTCCCATGCTCCTGCCTCCGGATGTCATATTTTACATCCGGCTCCCCAGATACAGTAAAAAGCTGATGCCACCGAGGGAAATTACATTCAATATCGTCCCCAGCACAGGAAAGAACCGGTAAATATCCTTGTCTCTCAGTGTCAGAACGCCAAGGATCAGTCCGATCAGAGAATAGACCGTTGCCAGCACACCGGTGACTCCGTATCCTCCGTGCATCACGCCCCCCTGACTGTAGGACAAATACGTCACAATGCCAAGAGACACCAGGCTGATGACACCCAGGATCGTAGACATGATCGCTTTATCCGAATGTTTTTTATTCGTAAAAATGTAGTTCTTTTTCCGCATAATATATCTCCTATGGAACCCGAAAAGGGCACTTCCTATGTGGAAATGCCCAATCTGCGCGCCAAAGCGGCGCCTTTCTTCTCTTTTGTCCTCAGAACAGGATACGGGATTTGCCGGAGATAAGCTTGCCGCCGCTGATGATCAGCAGTACTCCTGCCGCAATTCCGACTACCAGGGAGCTCACTCCCAATACAATATTCAGAGCACCCGCTCCGCGCATGATCTTATAGATTTTCTCTTCCATGGAATCCTCCTGTCTTCTATCCAAAACTTTTCGAAGCCGCCTGCTTAAGCACCATATACGGCGTAATATTCATCAATTGCCTTCTTCAGGGTGTCGTCGATGTATACTTCTCCCTTGTAAGGTCTGTTGTACAGATGATCGATAACATCCTGCATGGTCACGATGGCATGTGCATCGAAGCCGTACTTTTCCTTGATCTCTTCCAGTGCGCTGACTTTACCGCCCAGTCCCTTCTCCATACGGTTCAGGGATACCATCAGACCAACGATCTCTACGTTGGCAGCTCCTCTTACCTTGGGAACCGTCTCTTCCATAGACTTACCGGAAGTGGTAACGTCCTCGATCATGATAACTCTGTCGCCGTCTTTTAAGGAACTTCCCAGGAAGCTTCCCTTATCTGCGCCGTGATCCTTCTCTTCCTTACGGTCAGAACAGTAACGAACCTCTTTGCCGTATAATTTGCTGTAAGCCACTGCGGTTACCACACTGATGGGAATACCCTTATATGCCGGTCCGAACAATACATCGAAATCATCACCATACGTATCATGAATTGCTTTGGCATAGCTCTCCCCCAGCTTCATCAGCTGCGAGCCGGTGACATACGCACCCGCGTTCATAAAGAAAGGAGACTTTCTACCGCTCTTTAAGGTAAACTCTCCGAATTTCAATGCCTTACAATCCACCATGAACTCAATAAATTCCTGCTTGTACTGTTCCATTCTATACAAAACCTCCGTAATTTTCATATCTTTTGTTCTGCTCTTTATCATACCATATTTTTTTTTAACATTCAATGAATTTCCTTGCAAAGAAAAAAGGCAGTCTGAGCAGCCTTATTAAGGCTACTCTCTGTTCTTTAATACCTCTGCAGGTACCAGCTTATTCAATCTGCCTACCAGCAGGAAATTGATCACCATATAGCATAGAAGAATTCCACCATAAATCATAATATATATCTGCGGTGTGAACTTCAGGTCCATTCCGATAGCAACATTTGCAATGCAATACGGATACACCAGATCCATGCTCCATTTTGCCAGTTGAACGCAGATCACCGCTCCCAGCAGAATCACATAGAAATTCCCATCCAGATAGAGTCTTCGTATCTCCCTTCTACGGTAACCGAATACTTTCATCAGTGAAATGGAAAAGGCGGAACGATCGATCATCACTTTCATCATCAGATACATGACGATCATAAAAATCAGTGCAGATATTGCCACGAGCATTACTACCATCGGTCCCATCATATCTGTAAAAATCTGTGAGCTTTCCGCCACATTATCTTTGGATACTGTGGCATATAATCTGCAATTATCAATATCCAGTGCATGATCTGCAAACACGACATTATAATAATCGTCCTCCTGATCAAACAATTCCTGCATGACATCCCTATCCAGAAAAACATAGACACCGGATGTAAAATGCACAATATTTTTCACAGTAAATGCATAATCTCTCTCATTCACCTCATCGGAAAGCACCAGCTTGTCGCCTACCTTCACACCGAATTTCTGTGCCGCAGCACTGGAGATCACAATCTCATTTTTCTTGTCTGCTGTTGCTATGGGAAAATACGGATTGTCATCATCAATCCCCAGCACTGTCACATCCAGATTATACCCATAGGATTCCTTTTTCAGATTCTCGACATACGCCGGTGTTCCACCCTCCGGAACATCCTCCGTAGGATATTTATAAGTATACATATAAGCATATTTTGTTTCTTCCAGACAGGCGTTTCCAAAATTGATACACAGTACCGCACAGTCTATGGACAGCATCAGGATCAGCAGGCAGATGAACATACCGATCACAACAGCAAATGCAGAACGTATTTCCCGCAGCATCTGTCTGATCTGGAATCTGAGCAGAAATTTCATATTTCCCAGATTCATGTTCTGTACCCTGCCGGCTTTTCCTGCCGTCTGCTCGTTACGAAGCAGTGACAGAGCCGTGCGTTTTAACTTTTTATTGATCACCAGATAATTTACCACTGCTGCCGTCACAGGTGGCATGATCAGACTGTAAAAAAGCAGATAACCGGGTGTCACGATCTGCATAGGCGGCAGAGAATAATATGCAATACTATCGCCCATCTGCCAGCCTGTTCCGTATTTGGAAAATCCCAGGATACATCCGACAGCTCCGCCCAGGAAAGAGATCAGCATGGGATTTAACAGATAGTGGAACAGTAATTGTCCCCTGGTCACACCCAGGGCATATAATGCACCTATGACGCTGCTTTCCTTTTCAATATTATGTATCACAAATACGGAAATCACATAAGTAAACAGGACCATGAGAATAATTCCGGCCAGGATACCGGCAAACCTATTGATGACCACATCGCCCGCAGCGGCATCGATACGCGGATTGTCCTCCGCTATCAGAAATTGGGTCAGATTATCAATATCGAAGGTGAAATATTCCTCGATCATATCATCGGCTTCCTCCTGCAGTTCCCGCACGCCATCCCGCAATTCCTTACTTCCGTCTGCGATCTCGCTCACTGCATCCGTATACTCGATGATTC
>OHSA01000805.1_pt1 | contig 11029 bp, 22 predicted proteins | sample 1578571 | NCBI WGS metagenome assembly OHSA01 (sample SAMEA3879586, study PRJEB24766) | human gut metagenome | biome: human-associated habitat; feature: feces | place: USA | collected 1985/1987
CAGTGCTTTGCAATATGTCCTGGCTAATTTCATTGTAGCTTATAAGTTCATCCCTTAATATTTCAGCCGCCACAAAAGCCTTAAAGCCGTCTGTTTTTCGTGACTTAGGCTCAATCTTGGCATACGTCATATTCCCATTTGAAGAAGTCTCTCTTTTTGCATTGTTGCAATACCACCGCATAATCGGACTGTCACCCCATGCGATTTGATGATTGTTGAACAGTGACGAAATCGTAGGAATAATCATCATTTCATCAGACGGTCGTATAAGTGAGATATTACCGTCTTTTCCGCTTGAAAATCCCGACTCAGTAAGAGCCTTTGATAAAAGCGTATATCTGTATTTATCAATTCCCACTTTTATAATGTTAAAGTGTCTCTGCATATTCTCAAGCCATGCTGCAGGAGTCTCCGGCGGAATCTCCGGACCATCAACAAAAGTCAACAATCCTGCATCTTCCCATTCCAAAAGCGGTGCTTTAATACGAGGCAAATCCTTAGATTCTTTGCAAACCCAGCTGTGTGTTATCCAATAATCAACATTGTCTTTAATCACAAGAAGCCCTGCGGCAACAAAGTCCTCTGTGCTTGCGTAGTCAATGCCTCCGACTGCTGCCGTTCCTGCGTCAAATTCTGGAATAACAATATTTGTCTTTGCTATATTCTCCCAATCTGTAACCGCTGCTTCTTTTATTCCCAGCGGACAATTACAGCGTTTCGTTGCAAAAGAAGCGTGTCCGATTGGATCGAGCTTATAATCTGCAAATTCGATGTTCATCTCATTTTGCAAATGCGGAAAGTAAATAAATGACGGATTAGCCATTGTCCAATTTTTCTTATCGTTGATCAGCGTTTTATCCGGAATTCTGCACATAAACGGCAATGTGCCGTTGTCAGGAATATCACGTTTTAAAATCTGTTTACACTTTGCTATCTCTGTATCAAGCGGTCCATCTCTTACATCTCCGTCTGTTGTTATAATAGTCTGACGAGGATGCGGCTTTTTTCCAAGACCTGTTACTGCAACGTCAACAAGCTTCATGCTGTCATACGCATGATATTCGTCGAAGTCAACTTTTCCGGGTCTGAAACCATCTTTTGTTTTTGGACTTGACGTGTTGAATGCAAGTTCTGAGCCGGTTTTAATATTTTTTATAACCTCTTTCGTCCAGTAAAAATGTTTTTTCATAACACTTTTATTAGCTTCAAGCATATCGTAAACGTCAAAAAAAGACATCTTCGCCTGTTTTTCAGACATGGCAAAAATGTCAATATTATAATTTTTTATTCCGTTCACCGGCGTTAAAAGAGCAAAATCTTCAAACGACAGATAACCGTTTTTACCGCTTCCACGCCCGACGTAAATTACAAGTCTCGGAAATCGAAGCTGATTGTCAGATTTGCGGTATACACAATTATGAAGAGCAAAACAGAACTGCTCCCATGGCAGTAAATTAAATGGAAAATATCTTTGAAACTGCATATATTTATCAAGCTGTCCTGAATCAACATACACATCTTCTGTTGCAAATACATCTTCCACCAAATCACAGAGCTGGAACTGTTCTTCGCAAATCGGATAAGGTCTTCCACGTATTAAATTTATATAATCATCAATTCTACAATCCGCAATCATTATCTTCGTCGCCGTCCTTTATGTTATCATCCGCATTAATGCCTAATTTATCAAGAATGTTCAACATTGCCTTGACTACTCTTGTAACTTCTGCAACCGCAGGATTTGTCTTATGCACTTCATTGCCTTTTACGTTATATTCTGTTAATACAACGCCGTTTTCTGAAATGTCTTGCTGCAATTTCGTTTTTGTTTCAAAAAGCATACAGTAATCATCAACGAGCTTTTCAAAGTGATATTCGTCCGCACCCTTACGTTTAAGCTGTTCTTTTAACGATTTGCTGATTTTTTGTGAAATTGTTGCCATGAAAAAGCCCCCTTTCAAGCAATTTCAAAAGTTATAATTGAAATGTCGTTTTTTACTCTAAATAACTCTACATAAAAAATAAGAAACTCTAACCCTCTTTTTCGTGAAAAAATCATTTTACGCACATGTGCGGAAAAATCTGAATTGTCGAGTTTTGCACCGGTCTTTGGTAAGTCAAAAAATTTTTCAATTTTTTCAACCGGGGGGATTACCAACGTTCAGCGGTTAGTGCCGTCCTGTCGCTGTACTTTCTGCCATGCCGAATCTCATGGCAATCGCGACAAAGACTTACTAGATTGCGTCTGCGTGTGTCTCCATCATTTGTATATATTTCAAGTGCCAAGTCAGGACGATTTTTAACATGATTAATATGATGTACAGTCGTTGCTTTTGTATATATCCCTTTTGCTTTGCAATCCTGACACTCGTCTTTGTCTAAATCCAAAACTCTTTTTCTTACTTTAAGCCACTCACTCCAGATATAAAACCTGTGCATATCTTTTGCTTTTATACAATCTTTTACATATATAATCTGTAATTCTGTCATATTCAACCGCCCTTGTAATTGCACCTTTCCGGAATCGAACCGGAATCTACAGTGAAGGGAACTGCCGAGCTGCCATTGCTCCAAAGTGCATAAAAAAGCAGATTGGATTTTACTCCGCTCTGCTTTGTCTGTTGGTAAACATTTATGAAGCAATTACATATTAACATATATAAATGTCTACTGGTGTCCACTCTTTATTTTTTTTAGATTTTTAATTTAATACTGTTGACAGCTTTTCTATATCTCTTATCTAATCCACTGCGGCTGTAACTCTCTTTCTCTGCTATGCTCTTCATGCTTTGCATGAGCACATGTCGCTGAATCAATATTCTTTTATTATCCTCGTCGTCAAGTTCATTTATCTTATTTAATATCTCAACTCCCGCAAGCACAGCCTTTGCTCTTCTCTTTATGTATTCTCTGCGTAGATTATCACATTTCTCGTCAATTTTAATAATCGAATCTGATAAATCTGCCTGATTGTGTGACTTTGGCAATCCATTTATTGTAACAGCATGCAACCCATACATATCATTTATAACTGCTATTTCTGTATCAAAATTCTGTTCTTCTTTTTTTAATATATAATATCTTTCAAGATATTTTTTCTTTTCTGCATATGTTGCCTCTCTCAATCTCTCACCCCTTAAAAAATGATACATAATCCCTAAAAGTGTATATTTTTTTATCCCACTTTTATTTAACCTTTAAATCTGCCTGTTCCCTGTGTTTTAATTGTATCGCATATATTTGTATATTGCAAAAATGATACCGTAAGTTGATTTCTCGTTATTTCTTTGTGGATAACTTATTTTTATTACTTTTTCGGTCCTATATACATGGCTGTCCTGTCATGCTCTGCGTCCTCTTTTCCCCAGCACACATATCTTAGCGTGACATCAGGCGAATCATGGTTATACATCTTCATCAGAGTTATGACATTGCCGCCACGTTTTATATATTGATAGCCAAATGTTTTTCTTAGTGAATGAAGCCCGAATGTATATGGTATTCCTATCGCTTCTCCTGCACTTGATATAATCCTATGTCCCATCTGCCTGTTTATAGGATATATATAAGCCTTTCCTGCCACATAGCGTTTCTGTCCTCTGAATAAGTAATCATATTTTCCAAGTTTATATTTATCAATATAAGCAAGCACATCTTGATGCAGCTGTTTATTCATCTTGAAATTCTGCATTTTCCCGGTCTTGTTTTCCTTAATCTGAATATAACCCTTGTAAACATCAATAACCCTTAACTGTAGCAAATCCTCTGCCCTGAAAGCTGTATTAAGCCCGATATGCACAAGCATATAGTTACGCTCCCACTGATATTTTTTACAGTCTGATTTTGCATTGTCGATTTTTTTCAGAAAATACCCATACAGTGCATCTATTGTTTTCTGGTCTTTTATAGGCTTTGTCTCATGCTGTCCTTCAAAATATTTTATTCTTCTCAATTAAATACTCCTCTCCATACGAAAAAAGCCCGCTACCATCAATTAACAATGGTAACGGACTTTAATTTACTTATTTTTTTCTATAAATTCTCTCATGAAATTAGTTATGACCGAGGACTGGCTTACTCCAGCCTTTTCACAGGCAAGAGCGAACTCATCAGCAAGTTCCTTTTTCATCTTGAAACCTTTTGTGATATATCCTACCTTTGCCTGATATTTTGCTGAAGCTTTCGTTTGAGCTGTCGGATTACCTTTTGGCACGTCTCTTTTTCACTTCCTCTCTTATCATTGGAATCACTTCAACGAGCATATATATAGCTGCCAATAACAATAATATGCTTGTTGGTACATTCCTGTTTGTTAAAAATATCACCCACGCTACAATTAAAAAAATCTCTGAAAATCTTAATAAATTTTTCATATTATATTTCAACAGATGTGCTATAATATAAAAGGGTTGGGAGGTTTCCCTCCCTTGCCTTTACCTTAGAGCCATAATAAGATTGGCGATTGCCGTTATTAATGCAGCAGAGGCGATTACCGCATTAATAATTAACTTTGCCAATTCATAATTATGGCTCTTTTTCTTTTTTTTGCTCATCTGTTTTTTCCTCCTTTCCTTAACATGTCTATATTATACTATATGGTTATCCATATGTCAATAGTTTTTAACAAATTATTTTAATAATTTTTAGTTTATTTTTTGTAATATCCGTTATATTAAATTGTCAGTGTTCAATTGTCTTGCACTCATTTCATAAGAATCAACGCTGATACTCTTTCTATCGAGTAAGTCGGATGATTTCCCTCACCCTGATATTTAATATCAAGAATACTTCCACATAAAATTACTCAATTCATTACTTTTCCTCACTTTCTAATAATTCAGGATTGTCAAATATGTTGCCGATAACCTCTACTGTGTTTACCGAATCATCCTCATCATTAAAATTCCAATAGATTTCCCACAATGATATATAATTATCATTTTCGCAAGCATATAAACGATTATCGCAACCGGTTATTGGCTTAATATTTGCTTCTATTCCATTCCAATCTATAGGTGTTTTATATGCAATGCCAAAACTGCCACATTCAAATACGACAGTCCCTTTATGCCCTAAGAAGTCAACAATATCATTCTCCCAAATCAGATTACCGTTCTTGTCTTTCGAGCCTGTGCATCGGCAGATAGTGGCTGCATCAACTCTTGGGGCATTATCCGTTGTTATACAAGTTCCTGTGGAATAATGAATCTCTATAATTATCCTGTACATCTCATCCCTGTTATCATACACTAAATAGCCTTGCACCCATTCTCCGTTATCAACTCTATTCGCCTTGAATAAATATCTATCGTTCATCTTCATACAGATATACTCCATTCTTTTGATATATTTTTATATTGTGATTTTCTTCACATTCCAAATCGCAATTAGTATGGAAATTGCAAGCAGTACAACTTATGAAACCACATTCCATAGGTGATACATCACTATTTTTGGAGTTTTTGGATAATCTACCATTTAATTTGATTTGATAATCTTTAGTGAATTGCATTAAAGCCGAGTATTCTAATCTTCCACCACATATAGGGCATTTATTTAATATCTTAGCCATCTATTCCACCACCTTTCACAATCTCGATTGCTCGTTCTGCCATTCTTTTTTGAGTGCAATCACAACAGTGGATATCTTCGATAGGACAATTATCAAAGTCACACGCATCAAGTTCTCGCAGTTCTTCCAACCGTTCTACAACCTTATCTACATCATATAATGCTATTTGTAACATCGTAAGCTGTCATATATCCGCAAACCGCTTCATTTGTTGCCCTATCTTTCAATATATTTATAACCTTGTCCGCATCAATCAACCTCATCTTCATCACTCCAATCCAATTTCTGCCCGCAATCTTTGCAATATGGCATATGCCACGCTATTAAATTCTTAATGACGTCAATTGCTCCGAAAATATATTTGCAATTAGGACATGTCGCTTGTCCATTAAAAGTCTCAATTTTCTTTGCTATCTGCTTATCTCTGGCTTCAATCACGCTTTTAAGCGTAAAACCTTTTTCAATACATTCATCCTCAAACTGCATATAGTTTTAAAGAGCATCTATTGTCATTTTCCTCTCAGATAATTTCTGAACAGTTTCAATTGCCTGTATTGCCATTCTTGAAGTCTCTTTCGAGACATATTCTCCTTTTCTGGCTATTAAAAAAGCACCGGGCTTTATTTAACAAGATTATTAATATTAACCTTAAATCCATCTACAGTCTTCTTGCCGCTGTATCGAAAAAGATTAAATCGCCTTTTTCGTTTGTTGCCATGCTCACGCCATTTTTTGTAAGACTGCCTTTGAGTAGGTCAAGTAGAATCTGTATTTCCTGCTTTGTTTCGTCTTTCATTGTTTAGCTCTCCATATTTCCTCATCAAGAATATATTCCCTGATAAATCTATCTGCGTACTGTGGGTGTATCATTGACCTTGCTGTTTTAACATTACTCGCTCCAGTAACACGATAATCATTCATTGTTCGATGCTCCCATTTAGCATATATCCCGACATCCTTAATTGGCTCAAAAACAAGATTGTTCTGTGGCTCGCAATTCAAAAACCAATACTGTGTAGGCTTTTTAAAGTAATCTCCATTATCTCTTCTATCTCTGTCAATTACCGCCGGGGAACAACACCAATATCGCCTTAAAAAATGCTCTTCTGAATAAGGATTCTCCATTACCAGCTTCAATCCTTTTCTCATGCAAATAATAAACAATTTGTTTACTAAATCATACATAAGTGAAACTTCTTTAAGCAAATTCATATCAAATTCGCATTTCTTTTCTAAAGACCATTTTTTCTGACTTGCCGACTGTCCTCTGAGCCACAGCATTATCTGATTTTCAAACCTTATGCAAGGGAAAAATGCAAATATCAAATCATCAGGGCTTATCTTATCAAACAAACTCGGCTCGCCTTGATGCCCCCCTTCTATCTCTTTAAAAAGGTCAGTAACATAGTCGGTTTCGTTAAATTCATTCTGAATATCATAGTCGTAGGCTTCAATTCCATACTTCTTGAAAGCGTTCTTGAATGTTCCTGACTGTTCAAATAAACAATGTACTATCATAAATCTATGTCCATTTCCTTTCCGCTGAAACGAGCCTTATTCAACAAGATTATTAATATTAACCTTAAATCCATCAATAGTCTTCTTGCCGCTATTGACATATGCCGCTGTATCGAAAAATATCAAATCTCCTTTTTCGTTTGTTGCCATGCTCACGCCGTTTCTTACAAGTGAGCCGTGTAGCAAGTCAAGTATTGCACATATCTCCTGTTTAGCTGAATCACCCATATTAGCCCCCTATAAATACAATCATTTTCTTTTTCTGCATTGCCCTGCACATTTCAAGCGTACAGCCTTTGCTCTTCTCCCAGCCGTCCGCAAAAAATACAATATCACTCATATCAATGAGCGGTAGGCAAATGCTCATATACTGTTCGTGTGTTGTCTCATTCGCAGGAAGCGAATCACATACAACGACGGGATTTATAACCGAATATCCCCACTCCCTCAATTTTTTATCAATCAAAAAAGCTCTTTCCCTGTAATCATCTGTACCTGTTACTGGCAGACTGATATATGCCTTTGTTTTCAATCCTTTTTCTCCTCTCCATGCAAAATACAATTAAAATTAATATATTTTTATTAATATTTATCTTTAGCAGCTACCCACCGTCATCACCTGAACTGCAATCCTGAACAATTGTGTTATCAATCAATTCTAATTCAAGAGCGTCAAAATCAGCGACTTCACGTTGACTGAAGTTATTAAATTTATTACTGTGCCTACGCTTCTGTGCATCTTCTTCACACCATTTTTTAATTGTTGCGTAGTTGTATGTGTTTTTGTACTGGCTTGCACGCTGTATCTTTGAATCAACAAGTGTTTTGCCGTATTTACCCGCAAGAAATTGATATTCCTGCCATGTCATAGGTGAATATGACAAATGTGTAAGCTGTGTGTCTGCATGTGCTGATGTCATATTTTCAGCAGACTGCACTACACTACACTCATCTAATCTAATCTTATCTACACTACACTCTTCTACACTAGCAATGCGATTGTCAGCAGATGTTGACAAATTGTCAACATTGTTTAAATTAAGCGTGTACGCCTTGTTTTCCTTAACGGCAAGCATGCTTCTCTCCTCTGTATACTGCGTAGGTTTAAGGCGGCTTGCCTGTATCTGATTATGCATCTTCCAGTGCTTTATGACGATAACGCCTGACGGAAAAGATATGATAAAATCTTTTGCAATCAGAAGTTTTAAATCATCCTCTGATGCAAGAATTGAACGCTGTACGCTCTTTGCATTGTTTAAAAATCCCTCGTCGTCTGCGTTCATTCCGAGATGGAAGTACAAAGCCTGTGCAGACAGCGGCATCTCTTTGAATGGATCACTATTTATTATTTTTGTCGAAAACATTCTCTTTTCAGCCATAAGCTCACCCTCTTTTTCTTTTATGATTCTTTTTTCTTTCTGCCTTATATTTCAGAAATTTCTGATGACACTTATACGAGCAGAAGATACAGCGGCGATAACCGTCACAAGCCTTATATGCATAGCTTTCATACGTATAGCCGCCAAAGTAAAATCTTCTGCCGCAACAATAACATGTCATAAATTCATACTGTGTTTCGTTTGAATTCTTCCGGTTCATGTCACACATTCTTTCCTACTATTTATTCAGATATTTTGCTAAAATTTCACGCCTTGATTTTGGCTGTGACTTTGTCTGTGGCACATTCACCTTTTTACTCAAAAAGTCAAAATCATCTTTAAGCTGCACGCTTTTTATATTTGTGCTGTTTATAATAGATTCTTTATTTGCATTGATAAGCTCATGTATTGTATTAATTCTTGTCAGTGGAAATGAAAGCCCTGAAAGAAGCAGCACTGCCTCATCATCAGAATATGCACGAAATTCATCAAATGGATTTCCGGCAGCTTTCTTTATGTCAGAAAAATCTTTAATTCTGGCACCACAGGCACAGCTTATATATTTAACTGCCTTGTCATGCTCCGGAATTGCAAATACTCCGCTGTCTATTTGTGCAACAAGCTCAGCAACGTCATTTTTTTCACTTCTTACAACTATTGCCATGCCGTGCGAATTGAGCGATTCAAATATTTCCGCTTTGTCAATATTTCCGTTCTCTGATTTATATTTCTGCGGAATTTCAATAAATGAATTAAAAGCATTTACAAAGTTTTCATTAAGCTCACGGCGTTCGCCCTTGTTATTGTCAAGAACAAACAGTGCCGCTGTCTGCTCAATTGCAAAAATCTCATTAAAACAATAATAACTGTTTATCTGTGACTTTATGCTTTCGCTTTCAGACGGAATGACTGTAATTATTCCGACATTTCTTGAATCGTCAATTAACAAGTCGGCAAGCATTGGACCCGCTCCGCTTCCTGTTCCGCCGCCTGAAGCAAATATGACAAATAAAAGCTCTGCACTTACTGTCTCGTCAATGCGTTCGGCGATATTGTCAAAGTCATCTACAACAAGCTGTTTAGCCTTATCCCTGTCTTTATTACAGCCCTCTCCGCCGCTGATATGATATTTATGTACTCCGTCGATTGTCTCAAGGTCTTCATCCGAAGTGTTAAGATATAACACTGAATAGCCTTTATCTTCAAATAATCTTCCAATGTTGCCGCCAGCCTGTCCGACTGCGACAAAACCAATTCTATCTTTCAACTTTTATCACTCCTGTCTTTAATTTATTTAATATATCAAGTCCTTTTTGCGTCACAAAATAAGTTAATGCACGACTGTCTTTAAATCCTTTATCAATAAAGCCTGAAGCTAACAGCTTCATAACATTTTTGTGTATCGTATTAACACAGATGCCATATAGGAGCTCTGTATCAGCAAGCTCGTATACAGACATAGCTGTAAGACAGTCAAGTGCCGAACTGTCACGCAATGTAATCAAAACGCCAATCATAATTCTGTTCATTTTAAACACCTGTTCTATTAACTTTGATTTTCTCTGATTTTCTTTGATTTTCTCTGATTAACTTTGAAATTCTTTTACTAACTTTTATCAACTTTGATTTTCTTTGATTTTTTCTGATTCTGATTCAGACTTTTTTATAAATCTTGAAAGACTGACAGTGACTTCAAGCCACTCTTTTGCGAATTTTTCTATTTCAGACGGTGTAAGTTTTTCGCTCATAAATGTTTACCTCCGATTATGCTTAGTCAATATCTCCCCATCCATCAACATGAATGGCGTGCCAGCTTATTTCACAGCCGCAATTTCCGCAATTGGAAAGATTCCATATTCTGCAAACACTGCCGCCGCAAGCCGGGCATTTTCCATATATGACACCTTTTTCATCAGAATAAAAAGGTGCAACTACCTTAAATATCTTTTTTCCGTTAATTATATTGTAAGGAACTGTTGTATTTGGTTCATATTTAAAGCCCTGCATGGCACGCCTCCTGTCTTGTATGTTAAGATATAATTAATATGTTTTTTAATTCGCTCAATTCAAATCATAAAAATTTACCTCCTGATTAATGTACTAACATAAATGTGAATGATGATAGAATGAATACGACGAATCCCGCCGTTGACAGCCAGTCAAGCAAATCGCTTTTAAGCTGTCTGTTAAGTTTGTTGTTGATGTATTGCGGTTGACTGTTGATTTGGCAGTCAGCCGCTTTCTTTTATGCTCACTCATTTCTCACCTCCTCAATTTTTTTCTGTAACTCTTCCAGCGTCATTCCCTGACGTTTAGCCAGTGCAGCCGGAACTATGTTATATGTCCAAATTGAGGACATCTTAACAGCATCTCCAATTCCAAGCTTGCCCTGTTGCATAAATTCAGGCAAACGCCTACTCCTGAATATTAATATTATATCATATACAATATTATTATATCAAGTAACTATTTAAAATTTTGAACCTAATTTATATGTTATAGAATTATTCAAATGAAAGAGGTGTCAGATATGTCATTAAGATTTAGAAAGTCAATAAAA
>OHSA01000808.1_pt1 | contig 10999 bp, 9 predicted proteins | sample 1578571 | NCBI WGS metagenome assembly OHSA01 (sample SAMEA3879586, study PRJEB24766) | human gut metagenome | biome: human-associated habitat; feature: feces | place: USA | collected 1985/1987
TATCTTCTTCGGTAATCTGAACATACTCGTAGTCCATTTGCCGAAGTGTGGCTATCAGTCCGGCTTCCAACGCCGCTTCGCTCTGTATTGACATATTCTTGCGCCCTGTTATGGTGTTATTACTTATCTATTCCGGCTTGCAGTATTCTGATACCTAATGCATTTTCTATCTTGCACAAGGTTTCTAATGACAGATTCTCGCGACCTTTCAACACCTTGGAGACATATTGCTGAGTGCAATTCATCTTCTCGGCCAACGCTCGTTGTGTCATACCAAGTTCCTCCATTCGGTTTGACATAGTTGCAGCGATAGCTTGCGAATGACACATCCACTTTTCGTCTTTATTCTCCTCCGTTCCTTCAACCAATCCTAAAACCGTGTCTATCTGTTTTTCAGCCATTGTATACATCAAAAAATACCTTTGCCTTACTCTGTAGGCAAAGGTAGTATAAATAATCGAGATGACACAACTTTCAGGTTGTTGATTGATTTTTTTTGAGCAAAGAATATTCCTATTTAATTGCTGTTATCCTTAAATCATATCTACGGCTACCAGCATCAAGAGCAACATCATACTCTTTCAGTCCTTTTTCAACTGCAATCAGATGTAATTCATCCTTATCCTTTGGGATTATATCTGGACCATAATAAATTGCATTCAAACATCCGACATCTGGAATTGATGCATAATTATTCTCATCCTCTAAGTTATAATACAGCATTCTCCATTCATGTTCATGTTCGTATTCTTTTTGGTCCTTATAAAGATAAGATCGATACCAATATAATTGATTGACTGATATCATGGAAGACAAAAAGTTCAACCAATTTTTATCTCCAACTTGCTTAAAATACTCGTAAGTATGAATATTTCCCTCATCCAATGTAACGTCAGGTCTTAATTCAGTATAAATCACAGGAAAGAGATTTACATCCATTCCCAATGAGTTATATTTAAAAATACATTTTCTAAGATCGTATTCTAATGCAAATCCCTTATACCCATCAGCATATCTATCCCACATATATTTTGACTGTACACTTTCTGTAAAACATGCTATTTTTGCACTATTTCTCGGATTTCTAAAACGCGACTCTTGCTTTTTTATCGCAGACCCAATGTTGTTACAAAAATCCATATATTCATCTGTCAATATTTTATCTATAATTTGTTCATCCGTATATCCACACTCTCTGTAGTAACATATTTGCGTTGCCTTTTCTGCCCTTATATCAGAGGATTTCTGGGTTATATGCGACAATGTTATGCGCAATGCATCCTTTAATGCCTTTTTTAAATCTTCGCGAATTTTGTCTTGATCTATATATAAATATGAATCATACTTATCCGGAAACATTCCTGCATGGCATAATGAAATAGTTCCGGATTTTAATGATTCAATAGTATAACCTTTATCGTCTATTTTACGATATCTAAAAAGTTTTTCTGGAATATTAGGAAGTATCAATTTGTAAATATTACTCCATACATCTGAAGTTGCAGCTTTATCTATATTGAACGGAATATAGGATTGCTCTATAATTTCCTGAAATTGTTTTCTAAAATCTAGCATCTTTAAGTCGTGAATTGTTATATCCTTTTATTTCATTAACTCAATAACATCTTCTGGCAACATTGCATTCCCAGCATCATCTTTCGGAGCACTCTTAAGAAACAGCACCGGAACGATGGTGTAGTTCTTGATAAATAGTAACAAATTAGCTTTACGGAGAAGTTCGCCTGTCAGTTGTTTGCCATTCTCTTGGGTTGTCCATTTGCATTCGTCAACCAGCAGATACTTTTTATCGAGCGATTCTGCCATCACATCAAATTCAACTTGTTCCGGCTTTTTGTCCTCATTGAGAAATGGGTAGCGCCTTGGTTATCGGCATTATGAAGTAACTCATACACAAAATGTGCTTTGTCTTTATAAAGATTCTGGGCGATTTCCAATGCTCCACGATACATAGGATTCTTGAAGATTGTCCAAGCCTCCCGACCTTGTTCACTGAGTACCTTGAAATATAATTCCTCCTCCTGATTCATAACTGCTCCTTGATTTTTCTGATGACGTCTTCCACCTCTTCGGTCATTATTGCACCATTTTCATGATCGCAAGTCGTGAAAAGATTTTCTCCGAGGGTATAACCTATTTCCTCGTAGAATTTTAGTTTACGCTCCCATGAAGCCTTGTATTCCGGAACGACAAGCATTCCCAGATGTTCCCAGATGATTCTATCACCCCATGGGGTTTCAAAGGAAAAGTCGGGAATGCATCGGTGGCCATTTTCTTCCAGTAGTTGCTCGTACTCAAATTCCACCCCAGCATTTACCAATTGGTTTACAATTACAACTTCTGACTTGCTACGCACAAACAGACCTTTCTTGGCTGTTCCATGAATCAGGCCCTCAACATAAGGAATATTAAGACGTTCGGCTCGAACGGAATAGTCAAATAGATTGGTATTTCGTCGCGCGAGCACTGAGGCTTGTGGTTTAGTAAATTCTCTCAACCAACCAATAGAATCTTGAACAAGCAGGACTACACGCTTCTTTGCTCTGGTAAGAGCTGTATATATCAACTCACGACTTAAAATGCGGCCGGTTTTGGGCAATACCACAAAAACCGTATCAAAATCGCTGCCCTGACTTTTATGGATTGTAATAGCGTATGCAAGCTCAATAGCAGCATCCTGGTCTTCCCCTTTATCTCCCCTGAAGCCGAAGGTTTCATGAGGTATGCCAACATACATAACATTGATATGTCCTTTATTTATAGACTTAACAAAGCCTATCTGGCCATTGGAGAGAGGATATTTTTCTTTTGATGGATAGGATTCTCGTAATATATTTTGAAGTTGAATGACTTTATCATTCTTATATATCTTCTGGGTTCCGATTTCCTGATAATCCCCTTTGCGATTGATATTATTTCCAACCCATGACTGAAGATAGGAATTCAGTTGATATGTACCCCATGCGGGATTTATTACTGGAGCAAGAATCTGAAGATTTTCGAGCGCTGCCGGATCTGACTCAAGCGATTTTAAGTCGTCAATACCTATTTTTTGCTTCAAGGATTCTGGCAGTTCGACATCGGAACAAGCGAGTTCCTTGCAAATTGCATCCCTAAGGATTTGAGGCAGATCCTTTTCATCGTTCCAGTAATAAACTGAAAGATCGCCTTTGAGATTCTTGCTTTCGATTTTCCAAAATATTTCATCGGCAAATTTCTCCGGTTTGTTTCCACTGAACCAAGAGGCCAAAGTCAAGACATCTGAATCTCCACTGGCTATTGTGCGCACAACGGTGCGGAGATAGGTAATGGCAGATTTCAGATTGGCGTCCGCGTCATCACAATTAAGATAATGGCATAAATCCGAGAAAGCCCTGCCCGGACCTATCGGAGGTAGCTGATAGGGGTCTCCGATAAGTATTATTCGGTTTATGAACTTCAGGTCAAGCGACATAATAAGCGCATGAAACGTGTCGGTAGTTAGCATCGAACATTCATCAATGATTATATTCTTAGCACGTGAGTATTTGCGCGAGTCTTCAGTTAGACGCGGTTTCATGTTTTCAAAATCGAAGGCGCCGAGACTGGCAAGAAACTGAGCTACGGTTTTTGAACTCACATTTTCGGCCATATTACTGAGCCTTACTCTCGCCTTTCCAGTGGGAGCCAGCAGCAGAACGCCTTCTGCTTTTATCTTGTCAGAACAGAGAAAGGATCTCACTACGGTAGTCTTACCGGTACCTGCGCCTCCCGTGAGAACTGAAAGGCGCTTTTTGTCCATCATTTCAAGAGCTTTGGCCTGCTGCTCAGTAGCCTGTTGACTGCGCTCGTTTGTAGGATCATAATTCTTGTCTGACATAGCGAGGGATAGCCAGTCCTCACCGGTAGGCTTCTTAACATCTCTCTTTGCTCTTTCTCGTAGCACTTTCCGAAGAAACTCCTCCATTTGATAATATTCCTTGAGTTGGATAGCAGTAGGGTTCTCATCAGGAACATAATCGAAGGATACTTCAAAAAACTGGCGATGTGTGAGAAGTATGTTTTTCGGGAGGCGAGCTTTGTCTTCTTCCGTCATTATGTCGCGCAGATAGTCCTCCATCTCTTTTATTGACACAAGGGTATCACCATCTGTTAGAACGGAATAAAGCCTTTCAACGACTAATGATCTAAGGCGTCGAGTATCCAAAATGGACTCCGCTGCGAACGGAGGCACTGGAACATTATCACCCTGAATTGTTGGGTCGGGGAAGGCTCCAAGATCAATTGTACGCGTTGAAACTTTCTCTATAAAATTCCGAGCGCACCATTCGCTGATGAGGTATGGATTGCTTAGTATATCAGACTCTACATCATCTATAAAATGCTCAATAACATCGGATTCAAGTTCAAATCTGGATAAAGTGATAAGACGCTCACGTACATTACTTGTTTGGCCCTCCCAACTTATTCGATACGTAGGAAGAGACGAGTTGTAAACAGCACTATCAACTTTGATTTCCTTATTTAGCAACTTTTCAAAATGCCCCCAGGGATTGTCTTTCGGTCCACATCCTTTTTTTCGCAGGTCGCTTTCAATCAGATTGCCATAATCTATTCCCAGCGCTTTAAGTGCTGAAGCGAATGAAGGGAAGGGAGTGATTTGTTTCTTGATATGCTCAATACGGGCATCAATCCACCTGAGTTGACATTGCCATCCCTCGATTGAGCCAGCCAAGCCATGTCGAATTACTGCCTCCAACGAACGCCGAGCAGCTTCAAGAATCAATAGCATTGAATGATTGCTTATAAAATCACAACCATATGATAGTTCATCAAATATCTTTCCGCTACTGTCAAATTTATCCAGCGATAATTTGATCTCATCAAGAGCCTGTATCTTTGACAGACCCTTCCCTTGGAATATATTCTCATCCAACTCCAGATATTCTTTATAGGGGAGAATGAAGCCGCGAGATTCTTTCAGGTCTGGGCGAATGGAATGAGAGAACATTATCTCCCATAAGGGATATGTATAATCGGCAGTTGTTTCGTAGTCTTGAACACCACAATTTTTTACTATATCCCCCATTCCCACAATCATTCGTAAACCTTCATCGTCAATCGGATTGCCTTTCTTACAATAAAAGACGCATATCGATTCCTCGGTTATCTCTGAGCTGAACCATTTAAGCACATCATACAATCGCTCAGGATTATAAACCCAAGCCGAACCGAAAGGTGCACTTTCGGCAGGGCGAAATTCAGGATGCTCCTTGCTAAGGTCTTTCTGTGCATCCATATTCAAGTAACGGAATGGTATTCCAAGAGCTGAATAAGCTGGTATCATTACTTTTGTAGGTAATAACTTAGAATGTGGATTGTCTGAATTCCAAGCATATATGTGAATAAATTCACGCTCATAAGCCTTGTAATTCATGAATCCCCCATTCTCTCCAGCACAAGCAGGACGTTCTTTTGTAGTTAATTTAGACCAGTCGATTCCACACGACAACTGCTCACAATCTACTTTTGAGTTGACAATATTAGGTAGTTGTTTACAGAATGTATTACAACGAGGATTTGCACATACATGCGAATTCCAACCATTGTCGTGCCAAGGTACTCGAACAGATATATGTTTCATTTTTTTAATCTTTTTACAATGTTAAATTATTGTTATGCAAAATCATTATTACAATTATAAACTCATCTAACTGAAACTACTCCATCTTACATCGCTCATCCAACACTCCGGCAAACATATCCATCTCTCTCTTGGAAATCCCCAATCGTGTTGCCAATTCTCGCCATCCTTTTATAGCTTCAGTTACCTCAACAACAATCTTTTCTGCTGTTGTACGGTTTAGCATATAGTCTTCGCAAGCATCCAGCAAAATACCCAGTTCTGCCTTATTGGAGGTTGATGAGACAAGCAGACTCTGATACTCATTCAAAGTAGGGTTCATGTCATATGCAGGAGAAAGCGTCCAACCTTTTGCAGTCAAAAGAAAACCATGATTACGGAAATGATCATCGCTATTACCAATGCAGATATTGAAAGCCACACGGCGATAGAGTTCCTGCAGATTCTCTTCCACATTCGTGCAGTTCTGGATTATGAAATCGACTATATCCAGATAACCATGCCCTGTAGTTGCATTGTCACCGTCATTGAGTCCCAATAAAGTCATTGCAGAAGCAAAGTGAATCCGTTTCCCCTCTTGGGTTCTGTCGAAGCGTTGAGAAAGCAACGTGTGATATTTCTTTCCTGTTGCCAGCACTTTGGTCTTTGCGGCATTTATACCGGCTTTTGCAGCAAGAAGGTGACTGAAATGCTCCCAAAGTCCGGCATCATAATCATCCTTGCGAGAAGGGAACTTGGCTATATAAAGCGTTTTATCCGTGTCTATCACACTGGCTTTAGGTCTTGCACCTCCCAATGAAGAACCGGGCTGCACGAGTTGGGCAACCCATTTCCTGTCAGGCAGGACATTCCCCTCTTCACTTTTCTCAATTTCCGCACTGGCCGCAATCAACTCCCTTATATCCGCCAGAGGTGGGATTTTCAACAACTCACTTACATTTATAAATCCTCCGTCTTTTAACTCCTTGAAACGGAAAGCACCCATTCGGGAAAAGTCATCGATACCAGTCAAAAAATCGAAAGAAGATAGTCTCCGTACCGGTCGCCCCTCTTCCATCGCAGCAATCTGCTCACGTCGCAACAACAGCGTTCGTCCCCAACGATCCGGCAAAGCATCCGAGAAACATCCGAATATATCTTTCTCCGGTTGCGTATATTGCTGTCCCGGATAATTATTGAGGTCATCACTCAGAAATAAATCTCCGTGTTTCTTCAGCCATTCATCGCTGAAGGTAAAGCAATAGCTGTCCGAGCCACGAAGAGATTCATAGCCTAACTCGCCAACGAGTTCTGTCTCGTTGAGCCAGTCAAAATCGGCATAAACATATAACATCTTCATCGTTTACTCCTTTTTTGAGGCACGTTCCCTTGTCTTCAAACTCAAATCCTGCAAGGCTTTTCCCAATTTATCTTCTTTGGCTAGCCACAGAATATCATCGTCCAGTTGCAGAGCATAGAGCACTCGCAAATAAATTCCGATTGCCACAGTCGGCGCACCTTTCTCTATTCGGGACACAGTCAACGGAGAACAGGTGGCACGTTCTGCCACCTGAGCTACGCTCAAATTCCTGCGCAAGCGAGCCAGTTTAATCTGCTCTCCCACAACTGACATTTTCTGCTCCAACTTTCGGGGCAACTTGGTTCCCATTGTATTCTTTGTCATATTAACTCATCATATAATATGCAAAGATACTACTTTATATCTATTTAATGATGTATTGCGGACGCAAAAATCACAAATTCAAAAGATACGACTATTAAATACTGATTTTGCTACCAAAATAGAGATTTCAAAGAAGCAGACTTCTACCTTTATCTATGATTATTTCCAAGATAAAAGCCAGCTTCTTCAATTTAAGCATCACTCGATGGGCTTCACCAATTCTTCATCCTGCCATTCCGCAAGAGAAACAATCGCATTGTATTGCTCCAAAGTCAAATCCGATTCACTATCGTCTGAGCATTCGTATTCCCACGGCAGTTCGTAAACAGTACCTTCTTCCTGATAACCCATATAGTTATGGTACGTATTAGGAATTAACCGCACATAATCTTCTTCGCGCAGAATCCTCAAAAGTTTCTCGGCATCACGAATCAATAATGGCACTCCGACCTTATATAGAGCAGTGGCAACCTCAATGGCCAGCTCGACATTTGCCGAGTAGCTATTAGAAACAACTATCATCCAACCCTGCTGTGGCACCTTCGATGCAATGATGTTCAAGCGCGAAAACCCCAACTCGCCATAGTGGTCTGTTGCAAACCGTATAAAATCCTCCGGGCTGTCAATGTCATAGAGTTTATCTACATCTACGAATTTCACTCGTTTGTAATAGACTACATCTCGCAGTTCTTCCGGGATATTCGGTTGTTCTTCGTAGAGACGGTTTCCAATACTTCGCTTCCGGTAGTATGCCTCATAAGCCTCGTTAGCGATACGATAATATGTGCAATATTGCCGAATGGTCATAGTCTTCAGATGAAGTGCGGAATGTTCCTTCGCAGAATCCTCCAAAGCCTTTATCGCTGTTTCCCGATCTTCCACATTAATCTTAAAGCTCGGAGCTATCCTATTGAGTTCCTTTCGTGCAATCCGCCCAATCCGTTGCTGGCACGGCAGATTGTGCGCCACATAGTCGTTGAACCCATCAGGATTTGCAACAATAACATCAACCAGCCTCTGCAAATAGCAGAAAAGTCGGGCAAGGGAATCCTGATACCATCCGTCATCTGATTCTCCGTCGGCACAAGAGGAGCGATTTGTTATGACGAAATGCGCATGTTTTCGGTCTGTAATGCGAATCGACCGGAACTCTTCGTATTTATAAGAGGTAACATGAAACCACTGCGTTTCCGTTGGATTGAACGCAAGCCAGTCCGCAAGGAAGGCTTCTTTGCTTTGATACTCTCCCGAAGCAATCAGTTCCTCGACATCACCCCATTCCTCTGGAGTGGGTCGCGGTACCACAATGTAGAAGCCACGGTATTCATCATCCCCCATTACGGTAAGTTGCTCGAACTGATGCTGAATTTCAACTAGACGTTCCAGCATATTGCCGCTAACTGTGATTTCACAATGACGCATTTCACCCATTGCTTCTATATGCGAAGCGTTCAAGCCAACCTCATTTGCCAAATCAATAAAGAGTTTTCTATCTATTATTCTTTCATCCATTGCTTAATGCTCATTAAATTTCAACATGCTTTTTCGGATCAAACCCATTCACAATGTGCTCATTCGCAAAAATATATCCCATCTGATTACAGATTACTTTTGTACTACCAATCTCTGTGTCTATATTGGTATGTGAATGTCCATAAATCCAAATATCTATCCGACTGTTGGCAATCCAATCACCATATTCGCTAGCAAATGCACTATTCAGTACGGAGTTCTTGTGCTGTGGATCAATCACCTCCAAAGTAGGCAAATGATGAGTAACCACCACAATATGACCAGCCGTGCTCTCTTCGACACTTTTCCGGATAAAATCAATACAGGTCTCATGCATCCGATTGAATTCCTCTACCTGTAGCAATTTTCCGTCAAATTTGATTTGGCGAAAGTCATTCATACCTTTCCACACGAAATACTCGTCATTCGGGTTAATCCGTGACCATAGCGTACTCAGGACAAAATCGGTATCATCGATACGGATTACCTGATTCTGATAGAACCCTACATTCTCACGGAACATCCACTTCCATTGTAGCCCTCGTTCCATCACGTCCGAATAATTATAGTATTCGTGATTGCCGGGAACAATCAGAACCTGCCTGTAATTATCCGAAGCCCATTTCCAGAATTTCATCATAGGAGCTATTCTATCCCTAAGATAGAATATATCTCCAGCCAAAACCAGCACGTCACCGGTAACAGGTAATTCATTATGCTTTAAATATCTGCTGTTCTCCCTGAACTCCAGATGTAAATCGCTCATGTATTGTATCTTCATTGCTCTTTCATTTTTAATTGTTCAACTTGTTTTTCAATAATTATCTTCATCTGTGCAAATGAAACCGGCATAAAGTTGTTGTTATCAACACCTACGTCATATTGTGTAGGATAGAGATACTGAAGCCGGGCTGCATCAATTCCAGTGTTATTCTTCCTCGTATGCACATGGCCGAACAGTTGCCATACATCTTTATAGCCGCCATCAAAGCACAGAAACGGATAGTGATTCAAATATATCTTCTGTTTATCCACTTCTATATGCATCTGCATGGTCACATGCTCAAACCTATCGACATACCCCTGCCTCAAGTTCTTTAAATCATGGTTGCCGAGAATCAGATATATCTTGCCATTCAATCTATCAAGAATTTTAGTCCATTCAGCTGAACCGCCCAGACAGAAATCACCCAAGTGAAAAACAGTATCATCCAAGCCAACTGTATTATTCCAATTGGAGATAATCGTTTCATTCATCATTTCCACATCCTCAAAAGGTCTGTTGCAGAAACGAATGATATTTCCGATGCAGGAAACTCGTTGTATGGCGCACTTGCCTACAACGGGGAGAAGATCAACGAGGCGAAAGGGCGGCTTCTGACAACCAACTGCATCTACAATGACGGTACGGGAACGATGGACATCCACCGGGCTATGGAGGACTTCCTTGCCCTGATGCCCGTGCGGTCGAAGGTGGAGAAACCGGTGGTGCATATCTCGCTCAATCCGCATCCCGACGATATTTTGACGGACACGGAGCTTCAGGATATCGCATGGGAGTATCTGGAGAAGATGGGCTTCGGCAACCAACCGTATCTCGTTTTCAAGCATGAGGACATCGACCGCCACCACCTGCATATCGTGACGGTCAGGGTGGACGAGAACGGCAGGGGCATAGACACCCGGAACAATTTTTACCGAAGCAAGCAGATAACACGAGAACTGGAACGGAAGTACGGGCTGCACGACGCAGAACGCAAGAACCGCCGTCTTGACACGCCGCTGCACAAGGTGGACACCTCTGCGGGCGACGTGAAGAAGCAGGTGGGAAATATCGTCAAGGCTATCAGCGGGCAGTACCGCTTCCAGACGATGGGCGAATACTGCGCCCTTCTTTCCTTATATAATATGACGGTGGAGGAAGTGCATGGCAATGTACGCGGACGCGAGTATCACGGGCTGGTCTATTCCGCCACGGACGATAAGGGCAACAAGGTCGGCAATCCTTTCAAATCCTCGCAGTTCGGGAAGTCTGTGGGCTATGAAGCCGTGCTGAAGAAGTTTACCCGTTCCAAGCAGGATATTAAGGACAGGAAACTTGCCGACATGACGAAACGCACCATCCTTTCCGTGCTGGAAGGCACGTATGACAAGGAGAAGTTTGTAGCCACCCTCAAAGGAAA
>OHSA01000810.1_pt1 | contig 10981 bp, 6 predicted proteins | sample 1578571 | NCBI WGS metagenome assembly OHSA01 (sample SAMEA3879586, study PRJEB24766) | human gut metagenome | biome: human-associated habitat; feature: feces | place: USA | collected 1985/1987
GTGATCATCGACGGGGAGACGGAGACCGGTGTGACCATCATGCAGATGAATGCAGGACTGGACACCGGAGATATGTTGTATCAGAAGAAGATTCCCATTACTTCGGAAGATACTTTTGAAACATTGCACGACAAGCTTATGGTGCTCGGCGGAGAAGCGATCACCGAGGCATTGCCGCTCTTAGAAGCAGGAAAGCTGACTCCGGAGAAACAGGACGATGCAAAGACCTGCTATGCGGCACTGATCACCAAAGAAATGGGCAGACTGGACTTCACCAAAACGGCAGCCGAACTGGACAGACTGATCAGAGGACTGACACCCTGGCCCAGTGCCTACACATTTTATCGCGGAAAACAGTTAAAGATCTGGAAGGCGATTCCCATGGTGATGGCTCACAGGGAAGCCCCGGGAACGATCCTTACGGTGAATAAGGATTCCTTTGAGGTGGCAGCGTCGGAAGGCGGTCTGAAGGTCATGGAATTGCAGCTGGAAGGCAAAAAACGTATGACAGCCCATGATTTCCTGTTAGGCGTGAAGGTACAGCCTGGAGAGATCCTGGGAGAGTGATAAACAATCCAGGCAATTAGAAAGGAGACTTTGCTATGTACGGTGGTTATTATGGATATGGTTATTATTTTGACCCCACGTATTTTCTGGTATTGATCGGACTGGTGTTATGCCTTGGGGCCAGTGCGCTGGTGAATTCCACCATGCGAAAATACAGTAAGGTCCGGAATATGAGAGGAATTACGGGAGCGGAAGCTGCCCGGAATCTTCTCAATAGAGAAGGCTTGTATAACGTACAGATCGAGTGTCTGAACGCAAACGACGGCGATCATTACGATCCCCGGACAGATACCGTAAGACTGTCATATAATAATTATAACGGAACCTCAGTCACCGCAGTCAGTGTGGCTGCCCATGAGTGCGGACATGCGATCCAGCATGCCCATGGCTATGCACCTATGAGTATTCGTGCGGCACTGGTACCGGTGGTGAACATCGGAAGCAACTTAAGTATTCCCCTGATTTTCTTAGGAGTACTGCTCAGCTGGAACCAGACATTGATCCAGCTGGGAATCTGGGCATTTGCCCTGACCGTGATCTTCCAGCTGGTGACACTTCCTGTGGAATTCAATGCCTCCCGCAGAGCAATCGTGAAGGTGGAGGAATACGGACTGTTAGGCAGTGAAGAAGTAAGCGGTGGTAAAAAGGTGCTGACAGCGGCAGCTCTTACCTATGTAGCGGGAGCAGCATCCTCCGCATTACAGCTGCTTCGTCTGATCCTGTTGTATGGCGGTAACCGCAGAAGGAGAGACTAAGCATGGGGAAGCCCGCAACCACCGATACAAGAGAGATTATTGTGGAGATCCTGCTGGACCTGGAAAAGGGGCAGGATTTTTCCCATAAATTAATAAAAGCAGTGCTGGATAAATACGATTACCTGGATCCCAGAGATAAGGCATTTATCAAGAGAGTTACAGAGGGTACCATAGAGAGACAGCTGGAGCTGGATTATTATCTGAACCGGTTTTCTTCCGTTCCGGTCCGCAAGATGAAGCCTCTGATCCGTTGTCTGCTCCGCATGAGTACCTATCAGATCCTGTATATGGATGCGGTGCCGGACAGTGCGGTATGCAATGAAGCCTGCAAGCTTGCGGCAAAGCGCGGCTTTCGTACTCTGAAGGGGTTTGTCAATGCCGTCCTGCGAAATATATCCCGTAGCAAGGACAAAATGCCCCTGCCGGATCCTACGGATCCTGTAAAATATTTCAGCGTAAAATATTCCATGCCGGAATGGATCGTGAATCTGTGGCTTCCGGTATACGGCACGGAGGGAACGGAAACACTTCTCATGGGACTGCTTAAGATTCATCCGGTATCTCTGCGTTTTTGCCTGGAATTGTCGGAAACGGACCGTGAGGATCTTAAGAAAAAGATAGAGGCTACAGGGGTCCACTTAAGCGCACATAAGGAACTTCCCTATGTATATCTGGCGGAAAATCTGGAAAACGTCAGCGAGCTGCCCGGATTTGCCGAAGGAAAATTCACTGTACAGGATGCTTCTTCTGCCCTGGCGGTAAAAGCAGCAAAAATAAAGCCGGGAGACTTTGTTATGGATCTGTGTGCGGCACCGGGAGGCAAGACGATCCTGGCGGCAGAATATACGAAAGAGACGGGACATGTGTTATCCCGCGATGTGTCAGAATATAAGACGGCTTTGATCCTTGAGAATCTGGAGCGCATGCACCGAACCAATGTGAAAGTGGAAGTGCATGATGCCACGGTTTATGACGCAGAGAGGGAAGCATCTGCGGATGTTGTGTTGATGGATGTCCCTTGTTCGGGCTTAGGTGTCATGGGCAAAAAGAGAGACATTAAATATCATGTGACACCGGAAGGCCTTAAATCTATCCATGAACTGCAGAGGCAGATCGTGGAAGCCGGATGGCGGTATGTGAAGCCGGGTGGCGTGTTGTTGTACAGCACCTGCACTATCAACAGAGAAGAGAATCAGAACATGGCAGCATGGATCACGGAAAAGTTCCCGTTCGTTTTAGAGGAGGAGAGACAACTTCTGCCGGGAACGGATGAGACCGACGGATTCTACTTTGCAAGGCTGCGCAGAAGAACGTGAGATATAAGACATGGATAGTAAAAAAGATATCAAATCCCTGAATCTGGAGGAACTGAAGACCGAACTGGAGAGTATGGGAGAGAAAGCTTTCCGGGCAAAACAGATGTATGAGTGGATGCATGTGAAGTTAGCGAGAAGCTTTGACGAGATGACCAATCTCTCCGCAAAATTCAGGGAACAATGCAAGGAAAAGTATGAATATACCTGTGTAAAGCCTGTCAGAATACAGGAGTCGAAAATCGACGGAACGAAAAAGTTTTTATTTGAACTGTCTGACGGCAATGTGGTGGAAAGCGTGTGGATGCAGTACAAACACGGCAACAGTGTGTGCATTTCTTCCCAGGTGGGATGTCGGATGGGCTGCAGATTCTGTGCGTCCACCCTGGATGGACTGGAGCGGAACCTGACGCCTTCGGAGATGTTAGATCAGATCTATGCCATCACGAGACTGACGCAGGAACGGGTCTCCAATGTGGTAGTCATGGGAACCGGAGAACCCATGGACAATTATGATAATATTCTAAAGTTTCTGCATCTGCTGACGGATGAGAATGGATTAAACATCAGCCAGAGAAATGTCACGGTGTCCACCTGCGGAATCGTGCCGAGAATGCGACAGCTGGCAGATGAGAAGCTGCAGATTACCCTGGCATTGTCACTGCATGCAACCACAGATGAAAAAAGAAGAAAACTGATGCCCATTGCCAACAGGTATTCCATCAAAGAACTGATGGAAGTCTGCAGGTATTATTTTGAACAGACCGGGCGCCGGATCACTTTTGAATACAGTCTGGTAGGCGGTGTGAACGATACGGAAGAGGATGCCAAAGAGCTGATCGCTCTGGCAAAGCCTTTATGCTGTCATATTAACCTGATTCCGGTAAACCCGATTAAAGAGCGGGACTTCGTGCAGTCGGATACCGGGCATATTCAGGCGTTTAAAAATAAACTTGAAAGTAAGAAGATACATGTTACAATTAGAAGAGAGATGGGCCGGGATATTGACGGAGCCTGCGGACAGTTAAGGCGTCGTCATACACAGGAGATGCAGAACCCGGACGGACTCTCACAGGAGGAAAATTGACGTGCTCAAGACGTTTTCCATAACCGATATCGGAAGGAAAAGAAAAGTAAATCAGGACTATATCTATACCTCTGAGGAACCGGTGGGAAATCTGCCCAACGTGTTTATTGTAGCGGACGGTATGGGCGGACATAATGCGGGAGATTATGCATCCAAAGTGACAGTAGAGACCATGCTGGCTGAGATGCAGAGTTCTTTTGAAAAAAATCCCACGCTGATTTTCCGCAGAGCGATCGAGGAAGCCAATGAGGTGATCCGCAGGAGAGCCGACGAAGACAAGAAGCTGGAAGGAATGGGAACGACGGTTGTGGTGGCATCCTGCATGGGCAGATTTTTACAGGTGGCCAATGTGGGTGATAGCAGACTTTATGTGGTGAATCGTGAGATACGGCAGATTACGAGGGATCATTCTCTTGTAGAGGAAATGATACGCATGGGCGGATTAGACCGTGCGGATGCAAGAAATCATCCTGACAAGAATATTATTACCAGAGCGGTAGGTGCGGAGGATCATGTAGAGCCGGACTTTTTTACCGTAGAACTCAGGGAAGGCGATACTGTCCTTATGTGTTCGGACGGACTGACTAATATGCTGGAAGATGAAGAGATCCGCATGATCATCAGTGGTGCAAGAGATCTTGTGGAGAAAGCAGAGCGTCTGGTAGAGGCAGCCAATGCAAACGGCGGCAGAGACAATATCAGTGTTATCCTTATTGAGCCGTGCGCATAAGACAGATAATACTCTTAGTTACTTAGGTTATATAAGAATGGAGAGCAATAATGATCAAAATAGGAATGATGATCGGCGATCGCTATGAGATTCTGGAGAAAATCGGAACCGGCGGTATGTCAGATGTCTATAAAGCAAAATGTCATAAGTTGAACCGATATGTGGCGATCAAGGTATTGAAGCAGGAATTCAGCGAGAATGCTAATTTTGTATCCAAATTCCGTATTGAGGCCCAGGCGGCAGCAGGACTGATGCATCCCAATATCGTAAATGTATATGATGTGGGTGAGGACAACGGCATCCATTTTATTGTAATGGAACTGGTGGAGGGCATTACCCTCAAAAAGTACATTGAGAAAAAGGCCCGTCTGTCTTACAAGGAAGCAGTAAGCATTGCCATCCAGGTGAGTATGGGCATTGAGGCAGCACATAATAATCATATTATTCACCGGGATATCAAACCGCAGAATATCATTATTTCCAAAGACGGCAAAGTAAAAGTCACGGATTTCGGTATTGCCAAGGCAGCGACCAGCAATACGATCACTTCCAATGTAATGGGAAGTGTACACTATACGTCTCCGGAACAGGCCAGAGGCGGTTACAGTGATGAGAAGAGTGATATCTATTCACTGGGTATCACCATGTTCGAAATGCTTACGGGAAGAGTCCCCTTCAATGGGGAGACGACGGTAGCGATCGCCATCAAGCATATTCAGGAAGAAATGCCTTCTCCCAAGGAATTCGTGCCGGAGATCCCTTCCAGCGTTGCAAGTATTGTATTAAAGTGTTGTCAGAAATCACCGGACCGCAGATATCAGAACATGGCAGAACTGATTGCAGACCTGAAGCAGTCCCTGATCAATCCGGAGGAGGACTTTGTCGTGAACAAGGATCCGGATATGGAAGGCGGCACCCGAATGATCTCGGATGAAGATATGGCACAGATCAAGAGAAAAGTTCCGTATCAGAGTGGCCGGGAGTATGAAGAACAGGATCATGATGAGACGATGCGCCTACGTTCCGATACAGAAGCCATGTATGAGAATGATGAAGAGGCAGAGGGAGAGGATGATTATGATTACGATCCCAAGATGGAACGCGTGACAACGGTTCTGGCAATCGTTGCGGGAGTGGTGATCTGTATTATACTGATCGTACTGGCGGTGAAGATCTTCGGCGGGAAAAAGAACGAAGGCAATAATCCTTCCGGCCCGATCATCACTACGGAGGAAACCAAAGAAGAGGCAGAGAAAGTCGCCATGCCGGATGTGAAGGGCATGAATGTGGATGATGCGAGAAATACACTGACCGGACTGGGAATTCTGACGGAAGTTGTATATGAGGAATCTGATTCCGTGGCAGAAGGTGTGGTGATCAGTACCGACGTCAGCGTGGGTGCCCAGATTGACAAGGGCAGCAAGGTAACACTTACGGCAAGCGCCGGAACCCAGGGCGTAGAAGTTCCGAATGTGGTGGGACTTACTTTTGACGAGGCGAATACACAGCTGGTAAGCAAGGGCTTTTTGGTCAATAAGACAGAGGATTATTCCGACACCATAGAAGCAGGACGCGTGATCGCCCAGACTCCCGCAGATGGAAATAAGGCGCCGAAAGGCAGTGTGATCACCGTTACCGTAAGCCTGGGAAAGGAAGATACGAAGATCCGCGTGCCGAACCTGATCGGACTGTCAGAGCAGGATGGTACGGTGGAAGCAATCGAGGCCGGACTGACAGTAGGCAGTGTGACCCATATTTACAGCGATGAAGTGGGAGAGGGCATGATCTGCTATCAGAGCTATTCCCATGGTTCCTATGTGGATCAGGGAACCTCCATTGATATTAAGGTGAGCCAGGGCGCACAGAAAGTAACCTATAAGTGCAATGTCAGCATTGTGGCACCGACGACTTCCGAGGCACCCCAGTATGTATCGGGAATGGAAGTCGGCATCACCCTGGTGGCGGATGACGGTACGGTACTGATGGATACGAAGGTTACCACCTTCCCGGTAGCGACCAATATCAACGGCATCGCCTCCTCCGGCGGTACCCTCACCATGACCTACCAGGTGACATCGGCAAGCACCACAACAGAGGGGGATGTTGTCGTTCCCGGCACCACAGAGAACAAGACCTTTACCCGAAGAGTGGAATTCGTGAAGGAATAAGACAAAGGCAGGAACTATGAAGGGCAAGATTATAAAAGGAATTGCCGGCTTCTATTATGTCCATGCAGGGGATGCTCTGCATAGTGCGGACGGAATCTATGAATGCAAGGCAAAAGGTGTCTTCCGTAAGGACCACAGGAAACCATTGGTCGGGGACGATGTGGAGATGGAAGTCATAGATGAAGCACAGAAAAAGGGAAATATCACAGGGCTGCTTCCCAGGCACAGCGAACTGATCCGTCCGGCGGTTGCCAATGTGGATCAGGCACTGGTGATTTTTGCCATCTGTAAGCCACAGCCCAATTTTAACCTGCTGGATCGTTTTCTGATCATGATGCAGCAACAGGACATTCCCTGCATCATCTGTTTTAACAAGCAGGACATTGATGCAGAGGGGAAAAAAGAGGATTATCGTTCCATCTATGAACAGGCGGGATTTCAGACCATTACTGTCAGTGCCAGGGAAAAGGAAGGCATCGACAGATTAAAAGACCTGCTTCGGGGCAAGACCACCACGGTGGCGGGACCCAGCGGTGTCGGCAAGTCTTCGCTGGTCAACTGTTTACAGTCGGGGATCGTGATGGAGACCGGTTCCATCAGTGAGAAGATCGAACGTGGAAAACATACCACCAGGCATTCCGAACTGATCTCCATTGCACCGGATACTTACATTCTGGATACTCCCGGGTTCAGCTCCCTGGGACTGTTTGGACTGGAAAAAGAGCAGCTGGCGGGATATTATCCCGAATTTGTTCCGTTTGAAAAATATTGCAGATTCGGAGGATGTTCTCATATCTCAGAACCGGTCTGCGGCGTGAAAGATGCCGTGGCGGAAGGGGAGATCTCGCGGACACGTTACGAGAATTATTGTCTGCTCTATGAGGAACTGAAAAGTCAGAGAAAATATTAATTATGAGTGAAGTGCAGAATCATCTTGGGGAAAAATTTAAAGAAACCATCGCCGAAGCCATGAAGACCGGAGATTTCCGGGCACTGAATACGTTAGTGAGCGATACAGTCAACGATGCTCTGCGGGAAGCGGATTTTCAGGCGAATCTGTCCAGGGAAGCCGCGGAGAAAAAGATCTGGAATTCCCAACGCAGCTGGCAGGATAAAAAGCGGGAAGAAGAGAAGTCCGAAGAGCAGATCCAGGCGGAGCGCGAAGAACGGGAAAGACAGCGGGAGGAACACCGCAGACAGAACGAAGAGTGGCACAGACAGCGAGAAGAACGGGAAAAACAATGGGAAGAACAATGGGAAGAACAGCGTAAGGCACGGGCGGCGCAGAACCGTTCTGGAAATCAGGCCGGTGTCTGGACACCCAGAAAGACTACGGCTTTGGAGATGACTTCTTTGGTAAAAATGGAGAAAAAAGGAAGCGTGTCCGGAACTCTGTGTACCGTGTTCGGTGGCATCGGACTAGGCTTTTCCGGGCTTGGACTTTTGGTACAGCTTCTTCTGGCTGCTTTTAGTGCAGCAAGTATAAGTGCGGCGATCCTTCCGGGAGTACTTTCTTTGGTGTTTTTGGAGATGATCTTCTATGGCAACGGACAGCGCAGAAGATTACAGCGTGCGGAGAAATATCTGGAACTGTGCGGTACCAAGATGTACGGTGTGATCACGGAGATGGCGCGTTATACCGGCGAAAGCGTCCGCTATGTAAAAAAGGATCTGCGCAAAATGTTAAAAGCCGGAATGTTCCCTGAGGGGCATCTGGATGACAAAGAGACCTGTTTTATGTTAAATGATGTGATCTATCATCAATATCTGGAGACAGAAAAGGCTTATCTGGAACAGAAAAAATCAGAGGAGCAGGCAAAACAGATGCCGGACAAAGGAACAACACAGGACGCTGCACAGACGGAGAGAGAGCAGGAACTCCACAGTATGGTGGCAGAGGGGATGGAATGCATCAGACATCTGCGGGATCTGAACGACCGGATCGAAGAGGAGGCAATCTCTGAGAAACTGTACCGCCTGGAGAATCTGTTGAAGGAGATCTTCGACAGAGTGCAGGAGCACCCGGAGCAGATGCACAGAATGCATAAATTAATGGATTATTATCTGCCCACTACTTTAAAACTGGTGGAGCAGTATGCGGAATTTGACGAGGTCAGCAGTCCGGGAGAGGAAATTCTCGAGGCCAAGAAAGAGATCGGGAAGACACTGGACATGATCAATCAGGCATTTGTGACATTGTTAAACAATCTGTTTCAGGATGCCGCCTTTGACGCATCGGCGGATGCGCAGGTATTACAGGCCATGCTGGCAAAGGAAGGTCTGACGGAATCCGATTTTGTAATGGGAAAACAGTAAAATTTAAATGATGTAATAGTAAAAAATGGGGGTATCAATATGAATATGGATTTAGACGCAGCAACAAAAGAAGCACCGACTCTTACACTGGATCCTTTTGCGGAGGCAAAGGCAGAGATCGTGGAGAAGAAGCCGGAGGAGTTGGTGGAAGAGCAGGCGGTTCCCGAGATGGAACTGACACCGGAAGAGCAGAAACAGGTGGATGATTTTGCAGCACAGATCGACCTGACCAATACCCAGGCGGTGTTACAGTACGGAGCCGGAAGCCAGAAGAAGATCGCTGATTTCTCAGAGACGGCGCTTAGTAATGTCCGGACCAAGGATATGGGAGAAGTTGGAAATCTGTTAACCGACGTGGTGGCACAGTTAAAGGATTTCGACACCGAGGAAGATAAGGGATTTTTCGGACTGTTCAAAAAAAGCGGAGACAAGCTGAGCAATCTGAAAGCAAAGTACGATAAGGCGGAAGTCAATATCACAAAGATCTGTGATGCCATGGAGAGTCATCAGGTAGTGCTGTTAAAGGATGTGGCTGTGTTGGACAAGCTGTACCAGCTGAACCTGAATTACTTCAAGGAACTGTCCATGTACATCCTGGCAGGTAAAAAGAAGCTGGCGCAGGCAAAAAGTGTGGAGCTTCCGGAGCTTTTAGAGAAGGCACAGAAGAGTGGACTTCCGGAGGACACCCAGGCAGCGAAAGATTTCGCGGCAATGTGTGAGCGGTTTGAGAAGAAGATCTATGATCTGGAGCTGACCAGAGCCATTTCCCTGCAGATGGCACCCCAGATTCGTCTGATCCAGTCCAATGACATCGCCATGTCCGAGAAGATCCAGTCGACGTTAGTGAATACGATCCCTCTGTGGAAGAGTCAGATGGTCATTGCCATCGGTCTGGATCATGCTACCGATGCCGCCAAGGCACAGCGTGCTGTATCGGATATGACCAATGAACTGTTGAAGAAGAACGCGGAAGCACTGAAGGTGGCTTCTGTGGAGACAGCGAAGGAATCCGAGCGGGGAATTGTGGATATAGAGACACTTAAGAGTACCAATCAGACACTGATGACGACATTGGATGAGGTCATGAAGATCCAGGAAGAGGGACGTGCGAGAAGACAGAGCGCTGAGGAAGATTTACAGCGCATTGAGAATGAAATGAGAGATAAATTACTGGAGATGAGCAGGGCTTCCCATACTTAATTTTTACATAATTTTAAGAAGCTTCATCTTGACGAAACAGATAAGGAAAATTAAAATAAAATACAGGAAGGTTCATTCACGGAAGGAGCAGAAACAAATGAAAAAACTGGAAGAAATACTAAGAGACAAACCAATTAAAAATAAGCTGTCTTTTGCGTTCCGCATCATGGATATTTTATATGTGGTGCTTGCACTGGTGGCAGTGGTGGAATTGATACGGTCAAAAGGCTATATAGGAAGTATAGTTGTTGTGGTTTTACTTGTTTTAGCTATCATATTTAATGCATCCATGTCGAAAATGCTTGCCAAAATGCTGATAGATCCGATCACGAACCTGGTAACTGCGTCTGAGAAGATCGCATCCGGTGATTTTGAGATCGGCGTACCTTATGAATCTGAGGATGAGCTGGGCAGACTTTCCGACAGCTTTGAGACCGCCGCAGCTATTTTGAAAAAGGTTGTATCAGATCTGCAGACTATCGTAGAGCAATTTTCCGATGGTAATTTTGATGTTCACAGCAGCTGCCCGGAAGCATATGTCGGACAGCTCCGAGATGTTTTAGATGAGCTGGATGAAATGGTAAATAAGGTCAGCGAGACCATGCACGGTATTCAGGATTCCTCCGAGCAGGTATCTGCGGGCAGCAATCAGCTGGCAGTCAGTGCACAGGATATAGCGGAGGGCGCTACCCATCAGGCAGCATCCGTAGAAGAACTGGTGGCTACCGTAGACGAAGTAACCAGTCAGGTACTGGAGAATACCAAGTCTACCGACATTGTACATGACAAGGCGAAAAAGGTAGGTATCGAGGCAGCCAACAGCCAGAAGAAGATGGATGAGTTGA
>OHSA01000814.1_pt1 | contig 10932 bp, 10 predicted proteins | sample 1578571 | NCBI WGS metagenome assembly OHSA01 (sample SAMEA3879586, study PRJEB24766) | human gut metagenome | biome: human-associated habitat; feature: feces | place: USA | collected 1985/1987
AGCTGCAGAAGATTAACTCTCTGAAAAAATTAAAGATTAATTATCTGCTGATCGGCATTGTCACCCTTTTGCTGGCGGCGGCCCTGTGGCCGTCGATCCCCTGGTCTGGTAAACCCGAGAACCGGGTGGCGGGCATTATCGCTCGCGGCGAGCTGCGCATCAGCACTATCAACTCGCCAATGACCTTCGCCACCATGAACAATAAAGCGTTCGGTCTGGATTATGAACTGGCGAAGCAGTTTGCCGACTACCTTGGCGTAACGCTTAAGATAACCGTCCGGCAAAACATCAGCCAGCTGTTTGACGACCTCGACGACGGTCAGGCCGATATGCTGGCCGCCGGACTGGTCTATAACCAGGAGCGAGTGAAAAACTATCAGGCCGGCCCCACCTACTATTCTGTTTCGCAACAGCTGGTCTACCGCGTCGGCAATACCCGGCCGCGCACCCTCGCGGCGCTGACCGCCGAGCAGCTCACTATCGCTCCGGGCCACGTGGCGATCAACGACCTGCAGACCTTAAAAGCCGAGAAATACCCGGATCTTGCCTGGCGCGTGGACGAAAAACGCGGTACCACGGCGCTGATGCAGGCGGTGATTGACGGTAAACTTGATTACACCATCGCTGACTCGGTGGCCGTCAGCCTGTTTCAGCGCGTCCATCCGGAGCTGGCGGTGGCCCTCGATATCACCGACGAACAGCCGGTCACCTGGTTTAGCGCCCGGGACGACGATAATTCGCTGTCGGCGGCAATGCTTGATTTCTTCAACAACATCAATGAAGACGGTACCCTGGCGCGCCTCGAGGAGAAGTACCTCGGCCACGGCAACGATTTCGATTATGTCGATACCCGCACCTTCCTGCGCGCGGTGGAAAATATTCTTCCGGAGGTGCAGCCGCTGTTTGAAAAATACGCCCGCGAGATTGACTGGCGCCTGCTGGCCGCCATCGCCTGGCAGGAATCCCACTGGGATCCGCAGGCCACCTCCCCCACCGGCGTGCGCGGTATGATGATGCTCACACGCAATACGGCGCAAAGCCTGGGTCTAACCGACCGCACCGATGCGGCGCAGAGTATCGACGGCGGCATGCGCTACCTGCAGGATATGATGGATAAAGTGCCGGATTCGATCCCGAAAGATGAACGCATCTGGTTTGCGCTGGCCGCTTATAATATGGGCTATGCCCATATGCTGGACGCCATGGCGCTCACCCGCAAACAGAAAGGCAATCCTAACAGCTGGGCGGACGTTAAGCTGCGTTTACCGTTGCTGAGCCAGAAACCCTATTACAGCAAACTAAAATACGGCTATGCCCGCGGCCATGAGGCCTACGCCTATGTGGAAAACATCCGCAAATATCAGATAAGCCTTGTCGGCTATTTGTCAGAGAAGGAGCGCCAGCAGCAGCAAACGCTGGCCCTGGCGGAAGATTACCCGGCCGTGCTCCCCAATGAGCTCGAACAGCCGCAGGAGACCACCCTGCCCTTTTTCAAGTTTCGCGCCGATAAGCAGATGGATAATGCCCGGATGAAACTCCCCGGCCACCTGTATTAACTTTCCCCAGTCTGCGCCCGGGCTTTCTTCAGCGCTTTTTTCTCTTCCCGCCGCCAGCGGAAGAAGTCGCTCAGCATGGCAGAGCAGGACTCTGCCAGCACGCCTTCGCTAATCTCAACCCGATGGTTCATTCCCGGGTGGTGCAGAACATCCATCAGCGAGCCGGCTGCGCCGGTCTTGGCATCCCTGGCGCCAAACACCAGGCGGGCGATACGGCTGTGCACCATCGCGCCCGCGCACATGACGCAGGGCTCGAGGGTCACGTACAGCGTGGCGTCGATCAGGCGGTAGTTTTGCAGCACCAGTCCGCCCTGGCGTAAGGCCATAATCTCCGCATGGGCGGTGGGGTCGTGACGGCCTATCGGCCGGTTCCAGCCCTCGCCAATGACCTGATTGTTATGCACCAGCACCGCGCCCACCGGCACCTCGCCCTCTTCCCAGGCGCGTTTCGCCAGCGTCAGGGCATGACGCATCCAGTATTCATCATTGAGTTCGAGGTCAGACACAGCGGCCACTCCAGCAGAAAAAGCGGGGCGCATTATACATGGGCGCTATCAATTACACACTATTACTCCAACTGCTGAAGCTCTCCCTGAGGGGTTACCCGCCAGCGATGCTGGCAAAAGCCGAGCAATGGATTATCCTGCTCACTATCGCTATAGCGGGGCGCCAATCTTTTTCTCCAGCTGTACCACCTTTTCATGCCCCAGGCAGCGCAGGGTCAATACCCAGCCGCCCCAGCGGCGCGCGGTGCGGCTGGCTATCAGATTCACCCGCGGCAACCAGAGGGTATCGCGATAGACCTGCTCCACCAGCGACTGCGGCGAGCCGGTGATCAACCAGACGTCGGCATCGGTGCTGGTCAGGTAGGCGGTAAGCCGCGCATGAACTACCGGAAACGCCGTCACATGATGGCGAAACCAGCCGACAAACTCCGCTTCCAGCCGCTTCAGCACCGCCTCGCGGCGGCCAAAGGTTGTCGCCCACAGCAGGAGGCTCATCGGCCAGCGCGCCGCCCGTCCGCTCACTGCCAGTCCGGCAAGGATAACCGGCCCCATCGGCACCACCAGCAACAGGTTCAGCGGCAAATGGCGCAGCAGATAGCGCAGAAAACTGCCGAACATATCCTGTTGGTGTAAGGTTCCGTCCAGATCGAAAAACACCACTCTCCGTTCAGTGTGCTGCAAACTGCCTCCTTTATCTCAGAACTCGCTTCTCGTTAGGGTAAGCTTAACAGCCTGACGCCATGTCGAGGGAAAACATCCCCTGCCGTTAAGAAAGAATTAAAGTAGCAGGCGAAGGAAAAATTGTGGCTTAAGAATTTTTAATTCATGGTATACCCCTTATAATCGAATAAAAATTCTGTCAGTCACGAGCCGGACGGCTCCAGCGGAGCTCCAATGAACTGTTTAACGCGTATTCGTCAGCGCTATCCCACCCTGGCGGCGAGCGACAAAAAGTTGGCCGATTATATTCTGAGCCAGCCCGATGAGACCCGGCACCTCAGCTCGCAGCAGCTGGCGGCGGAAGCCGGTGTGAGTCAGTCCAGCGTGGTTAAATTTGCCCAGAAGCTGGGATTCAAAGGCTTTCCGGCGCTGAAGCTGGCCCTTAGTGAAGCGCTGGCGAGTAGCCCGGATCCGCACTCCGTCCCGGTGCATAACCACATTCGCGGTGACGATCCGCTGCGTCTGGTCGGCGAGAAACTCATTAAAGACAATGTCGCCGCCATGCATGCCTCGCTGGACGTCAACACTGAAGAGACGCTACGGGAAGCCGTCACGCTGCTGCGCAACGCCCGGCGAGTGATCGTCACCGGGATTGGCGCCTCCGGCCTGGTGGCGCGTAACTTTAGCTGGAAGCTGATGAAGATCGGCATCAACGCTGTTTCTGAGCAGGATATGCATGCCCTGCTGGCGACGGTGCAGGCCATGTCCAGCGACGATCTTCTGCTGGCGATCTCTTACTCCGGCGAGCGCCGGGAGATCAATATGGCGGCCGGTGAAGCGCTGCGCGTCGGCTGTAAGATCCTGGCGATCACCGGGTTTAGCCCGAACGCCCTGCAACAGCAGGCGACCCACTGCCTGTATACTATCGCCGAAGAGCAGGCGACGCGCAGCGCGGCCATCTCCTCCACCAGCGCGCAAATGATGCTCACCGATCTGCTGTTTATGGGGCTGGTGCAGCAGGATCTGGAGCGGGCGCCGGAGCGCATTCGCCATAGCGAAGCGCTGGTGAAAAAGCTGGTCTGAGCAGAAAATGGGCGTATAATGCCCGCCCTGTTTGTGTTGTTTCTGAGACTTTCCTGATGGCGCTGTTAATTACCAAAAAATGCATCAACTGCGATATGTGCGAGCCGGAGTGCCCGAATGAGGCCATTTCGATGGGTGAGAGCATTTATGAGATTAACAGCGACCGCTGCACCGAGTGCGTGGGTCATTACGACACGCCAACCTGCCAGAAAGTGTGCCCGATCCCGAATACGATCCTGAAAGATCCGGCACACGTCGAGAGTGAAGAACAGCTGTGGGATAAATTCGTGCTGATGCACCACGCGGATAAAATTTAACCGCCCTCCTGGCTAGCTTTCGACAATCACCGTGGCGCAGGCGTAGTGGCGTTCATCAGCGAGAGTAACGTGAATAGCGCTTACTCCCATGCGTTCAGCTAAAAGGTTTGCTTCACCCCATAGCCGCAGCTTCGGCTTGCCCAGCTCGTCGTTGTAAACCTCGAACTGGTTAAACGCCAGCCCGTTACGGATCCCGGTTCCCAGCGCTTTCGCCGCCGCTTCCTTGACCGCAAAGCGTTTCGCCAGGAAACGCACCGGCTGCTGGTGCTGCTCCCAGATGCTCCATTCATGGTCGCTCAGCACCCGGCGGGCAAGGCGATCGCCGCTGCGGGCGATCACCGCTTCGATGCGGGCGATCTCGACGATGTCGGTACCCAACCCGAGAATGGCCATTAGCCGCGCGCTTCCAGCATCAGACACTTCATTTCCGCCACCGCCTCCTTCAGGCCGCTCATCACCGCACGGCCAATAATCGCGTGACCGATATTCAGCTCATGCATTTCCGGCAGCGCAGCAATCGCTTTCACGTTGTGGTAGGTCAGACCGTGGCCGGCATTCACCTTCAGGCCGAGGCTGGCGGCGTAGGTGGCCGCTTTGGCAATACGTTCCAGCTCCCTGGCCTGCTCGGCGTCGGTTTTGGCATCGGCATAGCAGCCGGTGTGGATTTCGATATAGGGCGCGCCAACGTCTGCCGCCGCTTTGATCTGCGCTTCATCCGCATCGATAAACAGGGAGACCAGGATGCCGGCATCCGCCAGGCGTTGACAGGCATCGCGCATCTTGTCGCGCTGGCCGGCGACGTCCAGCCCGCCTTCGGTGGTCACTTCCTGACGCTTCTCCGGCACCAGGCAGCAGAAGTGCGGTTTGGTTTCGCAGGCGATCGTCAGCATCTCTTCGGTGACCGCCATTTCAAGATTCATGCGGGTGTGCAGCGTCTGGCGCAGGATACGCACATCGCGATCGGTGATATGGCGACGGTCTTCGCGCAGATGCACGGTAATGCCGTCGGCGCCGGCCTGTTCGGCAATGAAAGCCGCCTGAACCGGATCCGGGTAAGCGGTGCCGCGGGCGTTACGCAAGGTCGCGATATGGTCAATATTGACCCCTAACAATAATTCAGCCATGACAATCCTCGTTAATCATTATTCGTATTATCGGCTCGCGCCTTTCGCGCGGGCATAAACTGGCGAAACAACTCCCGGCTCTTGAGCGGTTTGCCGCCGAGATAGGGCTTCAGGGCGATACGGGTAAAGCGCTTCGCGGCGCGCAGCGTATCAACATCAGGAAACTCGCGACTCGCCAATGCTTTCAAATGGTGCCCGGTAAACGTGTTGTTATCAATCACCAGGCTGGCAATAAAGCCTTTTTCTTCACGATAGCGGTAGGTCATGGTGTCGTCTACCGGCTCGCCGCTCCCGGCGCAGTGGAGAAAATCCACGCCATAGCCCAGGTGCCCGAGCAGCGCCAGCTCAAAACGCCGCAGCGCGGGCTCCGGCGAGCCGCTGGCCCCGGCGAGCGCCTGAATGCAGTGCAGGTAGTCGAAAAAGAGTTCGGAGAAGCGTGTTTCGTGCTCCAGCACGCGGGAGATAAGCTCGTTAACGTAGAGACCGCTGTAGAGGGTGATGCCGCTGAGCGGCAGCGCCAGCGAAACGGCTTCCGCGCTGCGCAGGGTTTTGACTTCGCCGCGCCCGCCGAAGCGAACCAGCAAGGGGGTAAAGGGCTGTAAAGCGCCTTTGAGATTAGAGCGTTTGGAGCGTGCGCCCTTGGCAACCAGGCGCACGCGACCGGATTCTTCCGTGAAGACGTCCAGCATCAGGCTGGTTTCGCTCCACGGACGGCTATGCAGGACAAAGGCGCGCTGCCATCCATCCACGTTGCGTTAACTCAGAGGTCGTCAACGTAACCGAGACTGCGCAGGGCGCGCTCGTCATCGGCCCAGCCGGATTTCACTTTCACCCACAGCTCGAGGTGCACCGGCGCTTCAAACATCTCCTGCATGTCCTTACGCGCTTCGATACCGATGGTTTTAATTTTGGCGCCTTTGTTGCCAATCACCATCTTTTTCTGCCCTTCGCGCTCGACGAGGATCAGGCCGTTGATATCGTAACCGCCGCGCTCGTTGCTGACGAAACGTTCGATTTCCACGGTGACGGAGTACGGCAGCTCAGCGCCGAGGAAACGCATCAGTTTTTCACGGATGATTTCGGAGGCCATAAAGCGTTGTGAGCGATCGGTAATATAATCTTCCGGGAAGTGATGGATCGCTTCCGGCAGATGCTTACGCACGATCGCCGCGATGGTATCAACGTTGGTGCCGGTTTCCGCTGAGATCGGTACGATATCGAGGAAATTCATCTGGCTGGCGAGGTACTGCAGGTGCGGTAACAGATCCGCTTTTTCCTGCACGTTATCCACCTTGTTGACCGCGAGGATCACCGGCGCTTTCGCGTCGCGCAGCTTGTTGAGCACCATCTCGTCGTCCTGCGTCCAGCGAGTGCCTTCCACCACGAAGATGACCAGTTCCACGTCGCCAATCGAACTGCTGGCCGCTTTGTTCATTAAGCGGTTAATGGCACGCTTCTCTTCCATATGCAGGCCCGGAGTATCAACGTAAATCGCCTGATACGGCCCTTCGGTATGGATACCGACGATGCGGTGACGGGTGGTCTGCGCTTTACGGGAGGTGATCGAGATCTTCTGCCCAAGCAGCTTATTCAACAGCGTGGATTTGCCAACGTTTGGACGACCCACGATGGCGACAAACCCACAATAACTTTTTTCTTCGCTCATTCCAGCTCCAGCTTTTTCAGCGCCTGTTCGGCGGCAGCCTGCTCCGCCTTACGACGGCTGGAACCTGTGCCAACCACCGGTTCACTCAGGCCACTGACCTGGCAGTGGATAGTAAATTCCTGATCGTGCGCTTCGCCGCGAACCTGGACCACCAGGTAAGACGGCAGCGGCAGATGACGTCCCTGCAGATATTCCTGCAGACGCGTCTTCGGATCCTTTTGCTTATCGCCCGGACTGATTTCGTCCAGACGGGTCTGGTACCAGGAGAGGATTAAGCGTTCAACGTTCTGAATATCACTGTCGAGGAAAACCCCGCCAATTAACGCTTCAACGGTATCCGCGAGAATCGATTCGCGACGGAAACCGCCGCTTTTCAGCTCTCCCGGCCCGAGACGCAGACACTCGCCCAGCTCAAACTCGCGGGCGATCTCCGCCAGCGTGTTGCCGCGCACCAGCGTCGCGCGCATACGGCTCATATCGCCTTCATCTACACGAGGAAAGCGATGATACAGCGCATTCGCGATCACGAAACTTAAAATGGAGTCACCTAAAAATTCCAGGCGCTCATTATGTTTGCTGCTGGCACTGCGGTGAGTTAATGCCTGTTGCAACAGCTCCTGATGATGAAAAGTGTAGCCCAGCTTTCGTTGAAGCCGATTAATTACGATGGGGTTCATGCGTTACCAATAAATGAATGCGTCAAAGATGCAGCACACGAAACCGACCTGAGCATTCGCTTCAAACAGTAATTTGAAACAGACCAATACGCTTTCGTGTGCAGTGTCACCCGGCAGAGCGACAACCAAAAACTTCGGGGGGATATTCTATACGCAACGACACGGGATGTCGTTAGTTTGAATGGATTTAAATACTAAATAATTCACGCCGCTGCGATAACAGCAGCGACGTGAATTCAGCAGAGGAAATTAATGAATTCCACCAATGCGCGATAACCGCACGCCGGTCGGCCATTCACCTTCCTGCTTTTCAAAACTCATCCAGATAGCGGTTGCTTTTCCGACCAGGTTGGCTTCCGGCACAAAGCCCCAGTACCGGCTGTCGGCGCTGTTATCCCGGTTGTCGCCCATCATGAAGTACTGACCGGGCGGCACAATCCAGGTGGCCAGCGGCAGACCGGACTGATGGTAGTACATCCCAACCTGATCCTGGGCAATCGGCACCATCAGAATTCGGTGCGTCACGTCGCCCAACGTCTCCTGACGCTCGGTAAGACGAATGCCGTCGGCTTTGGTTTCGCCCTTCGGCAACTGCCAGAAACCGCTGCTCGCTTCGCCGCCGTTGCTGCGGGAGAAGGTCTGAACAAAATCGCTCGGCTCCACGTTGGAATAGGTCACCGGCAGCGCGTTGCCGCAGGCCTGTCCGGAACTGCAGCCCGGCTGAATAGTGACCTGTTTGGCAACCGGATCGTAGGTGACCTTATCACCCGGTAACCCCACCGCGCGCTTAATGTAGTCCAGACGCGGGTCTTCCGGATATTTAAACACCACGATGTCGCCGCGCTTCGGATGGCCGGTCTCGATCAGCGTTTTCTGATAGATAGGATCTTTAATGCCGTAGGCAAATTTCTCCACCAGAATAAAATCGCCGATGAGCAGCGTTGGCATCATCGAACCTGAAGGGATCTGGAAAGGCTCATAAATAAATGAACGTACCACCAGAACGATCGCCAGCACCGGGAAAACCGATGCGCCGGTTTCCAGCCAGCCCGGTTTCGGGCCGACTTTCTTCAGCGTCTTCTTGTCCAGTTGCTCGCCGGTCGCTGCCTGAGCAGCGGCCTGACGTTCACGACGTTTCGGTGCAAAAATGAACTTGTCCAGGCACCATAAAACGCCCGTCACCAGGGTTGCAATCACCAGGATCAGGGCAAACATGTTCGCCATGCCAACTCCTTAGGGTTATTTGCCGTCTTTACCAACGTGCAGAATGGCGAGGAACGCTTCCTGCGGCAGCTCAACGTTACCGACCTGCTTCATACGCTTCTTACCTTCTTTCTGCTTCTGCAGCAGCTTTTTCTTACGGCTGACGTCGCCGCCGTAGCATTTCGCCAGGACGTTTTTACGCAGCTGTTTCACCGTAGAGCGCGCGATAATGTGGTTACCTATGGCCGCCTGAATCGCGATATCGAACTGCTGACGCGGAATCAGATCTTTCATCTTTTCCACCAGCTCGCGGCCGCGATACGGCGCATTATCGTTGTGGGTGATCAGCGCCAGCGCATCGACGCGCTCACCGTTGATCAGCACATCGACGCGTACCATGTTCGACGCCTGGAAGCGTTTGAAGTTGTAGTCCAGCGACGCATAGCCGCGGGAGGTGGACTTCAGGCGGTCGAAGAAGTCGAGAACCACTTCCGCCATCGGAATTTCATAGGTCAGCGCCACCTGTTTACCGTGGTAAACCATGTTGGTCTGCACCCCACGCTTCTCGACACACAAGGTAATCACGTTGCCGAGGAACTCCTGCGGCAGCAGCATGTGACACTCGGCGATCGGCTCGCGCAGCTCCTGAATATTATTCAGCGGCGGCAGCTTGGACGGGCTGTCGACGTAGATAACTTCTTTGGAGGTGGTCTCTACTTCGTAGACTACCGTCGGCGCGGTGGTGATCAGGTCGAGATCGTATTCACGCTCCAGACGCTCCTGAATGATTTCCAGGTGCAGTAATCCTAAGAATCCACAGCGGAAACCAAAGCCAAGTGCTATAGATGTCTCTGGCTCAAACTGGAGAGAAGCATCATTAAGCTGAAGCTTCTCCAATGCTTCTCTTAAATCCTGATATTTTGCACCGTCCGCCGGATACAGACCACAGTATACCATAGGATTGACCTTCTTATAACCAGGAAGCGGTTCTGCTACTGGTCTGTCATTATCTGTAACAGTGTCACCAACTCTTGTATCCTGAACATTTTTGATACTTGCTGTAATATATCCAACCATACCTGCACTTAATTCATCGCAAGGTATGAACTGACCAGCTCCGAAGTAACCTACCTCAACTACTTCTTCTACTGCTCCGGTTGCCATCATTCTTATCTTAGTACCCTTCTTTACAGTACCCTCTACTATTCTTACAAATATAATAACACCCTTATATGCATCGTATAATGAGTCAAATATAAGTGCAGATAAAGGATTAGCTGCATCACCTGTAGGTGCTGGAATTTTCTTTACTATCTGTTCAAGAACTTCCTCGATATTAATGCCATTTTTCGCTGAAATTAACGGAGCGTCCTGAGCCTCTATTCCGATAATATCCTCAATCTCATCTTTAACTCTGTCTGGTTCTGCACTTGGAAGATCAATCTTATTAATAACAGGAAATACCTCTAAGTCGTGGTCAAGTGCAAGATATACATTGGCAAGTGTCTGTGCCTCTATGCCCTGTGCCGCATCTACTACAAGTACAGCACCATCACAAGCCGCAAGTGCCCTTGATACCTCATAGTTAAAGTCAACGTGACCTGGAGTATCAATAAGGTTAAATATATATTCTTCGCCGTCCTGAGCCCTGTATACAGTTCTTACTGTCTGCGACTTTATTGTAATTCCCCTCTCCCTCTCAATATCCATATTATCAAGAACCTGCTCCTGCATTTCCCTGCTTGTAAGAAGTCCTGTCTTTTCTATAATTCTGTCGGCAAGAGTTGACTTGCCATGGTCAATATGTGCTATAATACAAAAATTTCTTATGTTCTTCTGATTAATTACTGCCATTCGTATAACCTGCCTGTTCTAAGTATTTCATAATTCCATCAGCTATAAGCTTAGCTGTATTGTCTATATCTGTTGTTACAAGTTTATTATCCTTACTGCTGTACATATTGCCTAACTCTATTATACAGCTCGCTACTTTGCTGTGCTGGTTCAGGTAATAATCTTTGCTCTTATTATCAGGAGTACCCGTATTCACTCCCGATAAGCTTACATCTACTCCATTTAACTCTTCCATAATATCACTCGCAAGGCTTTTAGAGTTAGATGGGGAAGAGGTATGAATCCA
>OHSA01000817.1_pt1 | contig 10866 bp, 10 predicted proteins | sample 1578571 | NCBI WGS metagenome assembly OHSA01 (sample SAMEA3879586, study PRJEB24766) | human gut metagenome | biome: human-associated habitat; feature: feces | place: USA | collected 1985/1987
GCAGCCCCAGAAGGTTCCGGGCATCAACAATAAGGAAGGACATCCATGAGCGATTTTCCTTGGGAAAAAGTTAAAGATTACGACGAGATCATCTACGAAAAGTACGATGGCATCGCCAAAATCACCATCAATCGCCCCGAGCGTCGCAACGCTTTCACTCCGAAGACTAACGTCGAGTTGTTTGACGCGTTTTCCCTTGCGCGTGACGACCAGGAAGTGGGCGTTATCATCCTTACCGGCGCTAACCACGACGGCAAGGACGAAGACCAGGCATTCTGCTCCGGCGGCGACCAGAAAGTGCGCGGAAATGCCGGCTACATCGGTGAAGACGGCGTGCCGCGCCTGAATATTCTGGATGTGCAGCGCACCATCCGCACCATGCCCAAGCCCGTCGTCGCCATGGTGGCCGGCTACGCCATCGGCGGTGGGCACGTCCTCCATGTCGTCTGCGACCTCACCATCGCCGCGGACAACGCCAAATTCGGCCAGACGGGCCCCAAGGTCGGCTCCTTTGACGGCGGTCTCGGCTCCTCCTACCTGGCGCGCATCGTGGGCCAGAAAAAGGCTCGGGAAATCTGGTACCTGTGCAGGCAGTACGACGCGCGGGAAGCGCTGGACATGGGACTGGTCAATACCGTGGTGCCTCTGGAAAAGCTGGAAGAGGAAACGCTCTCCTGGTGCCGCCAGATGCTCCGGCACAGCCCCCTGGCCCTCCGCTGCCTGAAAGCCTCCCTGAACGCTGACTGCGACGGACAGATGGGCCTGCTGGACCTGGCCGGAAACGCCACCCTGCTCTACTACATGAGCGAGGAAGCGAAGGAAGGCAAAAACGCCTTCGTCGAAAAACGCGCACCCGACTTCTCCAAATTCCCCAGACTCCCGTAACCCCTCCGCACCATGTCCCCCAACTCCGACAACGAAGGCGCCACCCGGAACGGCTCCGCCGGCAGGGAATCCCTGCACGACCTGCCGGAACATGAAAACATCGTGGAACATTTCTACGATCCGGAGGAACAGGCCGGCCAGGAGAAACCCGTCCGTGAAAAAACGCCCTTCTCCCTGATCGGCAATCTTATCTTCCTGTTCACCATAGCCATTCTGGCGGCTATTTCCTGGCTGATTTATTCCTCCTGGAGCCCGCAGAACACGGCTGACCTGCCCGGCTTCCGCCAAAAGGAAAACGCTCCGGACATCCCCAAAATCCTGAAACAGGCCATTAACAGGGACGCCTCCGTTTCCTTTTCGGAAGAAGACATCAACCGCTACCTGGCCTCCTCCGTCCATCCGCAGCAGCACGGAGCCCTGGCCATCTTCGCCACCAATCCGGCGGTAGGCATCCGGCTGCACGGCGGCAAGGAACAGCCGGACGGCGCCATCGGGGAAGGCTGCATGGAAATCATCATTGAACGCTATACGGGCATCGACTCCCGCCAGACGATTTCCCTGTTCCTGACGCCCTTCCAGTCCATGGACCCGCACAACTACATGGCGGTGCAGACCCGCTTTGAATTCTACAATGACGAGACTCTGCCGGGGGGTATCCACGTGGGTGGCACCATCGGCAGCCTTTCCGTCCCCCAGGGCTACATGATCTTTCTCCTTCCCGCATTTGAAAACCTGCTCCAGGCCTATCTGCCGCTCATCCACATGATTGAGGAAAGCGGCATGGGCATCCACATCAGTGAAGGCAGGCTGAACCTGACGCCTCCGCAAAAACGCACGCTGTAGCGGAAATCCGCAGGGGTTCCGCAAGGGCCAAACACCAAAGCTCAAAGGTCCTATTCAAACCTTTGTCTCCGGCATTTAGTTTTTCTCCAAATCCCTGACCATCAGGGTCATGTATTCTTCCGGCCAGGAATGGGTAATCTGCCCGGCGTCATTGAAGACCGCCACCAGGCGAATGGAATCCCGCCCGTCCGAAAGCACCAGCACGGTTTCATCCTTTTCAAAATCGTAACGGGGCTTGCCGAGCTTGAAGGCGGCATTCCTGCGGTCCGTTTTCAGCCACGTGCGCGCCTGTTCCATCGTCATTCCCCGCAGGGCGCGGGCATCCTTGAAAACGCGCCGCGCCGCATTCATGGCCGCAGGGGTGGAAACCACCATGCTGTTGCGAAACGGACGGGTTTCCCACATGCGGTCAATGTCACGGTCCAGCGCGCCGCCCATGCCTCCGGAAAGGAAAAACACGGCTGCGGGCCAGACCAGAAGAATACCTACTACCCAAGCCGTCAACCGTTTACGGCTCCTGGAAAGCGCCGCGATGCCCTGGGCTATTTTCCCCCATTTTTCCACCAGTTCCTCATCCGCATGCCCGAACAGGAAATTCACCTGCCTGCGTTTAATGCCGTTCCGCAGTTCCGCCACCGTCCTTCCCTTCTCCGGAGCCAGGTCCTCCAGCGTGGGGCTTCCCTCTACAAAATGGCGGAAGATTTTAGGCCACAGCACGGGAACTACCGCAAACCGGATCGTCAGCAGAACCAGACTGCCCACCAAACAGCCGCTCACGAACAGAACGTCAAACGGGCGGCTGAAAAAATAGTCCGGATTCCACATCCAAATAAAAGGCGCGGCCAGATAAATCCCCAGGGAAAACAGGCACCATGACCAGACAATGGCGGAAAAACGGCTGACCGCCACGGCCACCCCCAGCAGGAACAAAAAGGCCCCCAGGGCGATTCCCCACGGGAACGCCCCGTAAATGGCGGCCGGAAAAGCCAGAATCATCAACGCCATGCCTACGGGCTGCCGAACTTTTTGCATGTCCGGACCGTAACACAAGCCTTTGAAGGCATCAAGAAAGGAAGGCACCGCAGTCACACAGGGCCGCTCCGCCTTCCCCTTATTTCAGCCAGCCGTACTCCATGATGAGCGCCGCTTCCACTTCCGCATTCTTGGCGGCTTCCGCATCCAGATTCTCATGCATGGTTTTAATATCCTTCCTTTGCGCCAGATATTCCTTGCCTGATAAAGCCATCCTGGACTTTTTAAACTCAATTTCCTTCAAAATGACTTTCTTCCAGATTTCAAATCTTTTCCTGCTCTCCATCAGCGCGGCCACCTTGATGCGCCTCTGCTGCAAATCCATCACAACCTTTTTCTGCATCAGATCATGATTTTCCTTGGCCGTCTTGTATTGGAACCAGGAGGTCAGCCGGGTGTCCAATTCTTCACGCAGGCTCATATTCACCTGCATGTCTCCGGCGCCTGCAAAGAACCCCTGGTAAGTGCCGCCCGTACTGGAAAACAAGGTAGGGCTGTAAAAATTAATATCCACGGACGGGAAAAACTTCATCTTGGCATTTAAAACCTGCAACCTGGAAGCTTCCAATTCCATGGCTACCATGGTCACCACCAGCAAATCCAAATGGCGGGAAGCACTCTTGTATTTCCTCCAGTCCACCCTGGGCATCGTTTCAGGCCTGACGAGCCACTGGGCATCCATATTCCCCATGAGGACAGCAAATCCCTGGGAAATTTCACTCACTCTCTTCTCCCAGTCATCCTGGATCAATTTCTTCTGAACTCCATCATCGTCATAGGGCACGGCATCCAGCCGGTTCTTATGGCTGACACATGCATTCTGATAGGAAAGTACCTGCCGGTACAACCTGGACACCAGCTCCCTTTTTTTCATCTCCAAGGTTTTCCGGGCCGTATAAACGGCGGATTTGGCCGAATAATAATCAAAAGGTATCTGCGTCAGGGACGGCATATTAAACAGAATATTGGTATTATACTCTACATCCTGCGCTGTTACACGGGTCAGCTCGCTCAGCTCTTTTGTCAGCATCCAATCCAGGTTCACGCCCGGAATGACCTGGGTATACACGCTGATAACAGAACGTTCCGTAGCCCTGAGAGCCTGTTCCGAGCGCTTCAAATCCAAATTTCCCTCCATCATGACGGCCATTGCCGTATCCCATGAGATTTCCCTCCGGGGCAGTTCGTCCCAGTTGGGGATGGCAGCCATTTTATCCATCAGCTCCACCGTTTTTCTTTCCATGTGCTTATCCACGGAACAGGAAGTACATGCAACGGCGCAAATACAGAAACCCAACAGAGTCCTCCACCGAGCCACCCTGAATGGACTCCAGAAAAAGCTGCAAACCGAGGAGAAAAGGAGCATACTGGTGCCCGTTTCATAACTTCTGCCTCTGAAAAGTCAAGTACCAACACAGCAGAACCGGGAAAAGGAGGAAGGGGGAAGATCAGCAATGGCAAGCCGAAATCCTCTTCCATCCCCTTTCTGAAAGGGGTTCCATTTTCCAAATTTCCTTCCTTGACAGATCATAGGAAATACTACAATCTCCTTCAATAAACATTATCTACAGTTATTTGTTATGCTCCCTCTTTCCCAGAAAATCTCCCTGGCCTGCTGTTCCCTTGGACTTCTCTTTTTGACGCAATGCGGCGGAAGCAGCAGTAGCGGCGGCAATGCCCCCGATACCCTCAACGGTACCGTATTATCTATCAGGCTGGGAATAACGGCATCGGATTTCCCGAATATTTTTGAACTGATCACCGCCACCAACGGACAGTCCAGTCTTCAAACCCGTGGACAGAATATTGAAGAATGGAATGGCTCTCCAACCGTGATTTACCACAAGACGGGCAATAATGCAGCTACTCTGAACCTGCGCTGGATTGCAGGGAAAAACAATACTACGGCATATTCCATGGACCTCCCTGCTCTGGAATTTGACCAATCCACCCATGCATCCGTAGGCGGCGAAGGAGGAACGCTTTCACGCCAGCCCGCAGAACAAGAAATGCAAACTCTCAATGGCGTCAGTGCAGACGTTACCATTACTTACAGCAACTAATCATCCCTTTCCGTCTTACTCATATAATTTCAATATCCTCCATCTATATGAATACTCGTTTTTGCATCATGGCATCTCTGCTCCTCCCCTCCTTTTTGTGCACGTCCGTGCTCACAGGTTGCGGGGGCTCCAGTAAAACGGAAGAAATCTATATTCCTGTCGGAACAGCCCGCAATGTAGAAATCTCCCTGGAAAACAACCAGGTATATACGGTTGCCTTTGACGTTGTTTCCACACACAACGCCAACATCTATTCCGGAGAGAGCGCGGAGCCCAGTGTCGCGTCCATGCACGTCAGAGGCTATGTTCCCGCTGATGACACCGCCGCTGAAATAGCTTTTTACTGGTACACCAACAGAGCCGGTGAAGAGGCCTTCCCCTGCTACTTGATCATGACCGACGTTAAAAATGTAACCAAAGGCACAGGAACCGCTACATGCGCCCTGTCTGATCCCTATTTTGCCGATCCTGCCGTTACCGACCGGCCCGGTACTCTGACGAAATTCAATAAATAACCAGAATTCATTCTCTGACTTTTAAAGGCCTGCGGACTTCCTCCGCAGGCCTTTTTGTATCAAAAAACCGCATTTCCAAACGAAGGAGGAACAATTATTTACCCCCCGGCATGGGGCATGAGCACTGCTTACTTCAACACTTTCCCAATAGGGCGATAGGCAGAGAAGGCAACCGGCACGGAAGAAAGCAACACACAGATCAAAAGTGAAACTCCCAAAAGCCACAAATCCTGCCGTATGTCCGCATACGTCAACACCGCATCGCCCAGCTTGAAAAATTCTCCCAGGACAATCTTTTGAGTCTTCATGAAGGCCCATACAGCTCCGGCATAAGAAATTCCTATCAGGAATATGTTCTCCACAATAAATGTCAGCACCAGCAGAGCCGGACGCACCCCAAAACTTTTCATCAATGTATAGACATACTCGTTCTGCCGGAATTCCATAGACGCCAGGGCAATCAGAAGAATGCCTACAATAACCGCAATACCGATAGAAAAACCGGTCCGGCATTCCATCTGGTTGCTCATCAGCACTTCCAACCTCTTCAACATGCTCACATGAGTCTGAACCATCGTCATGCTCCCGTCATAGCGCACCATATTATTAAGCGTTTCCTCAATATTCTGGATATTGTCCGCCGTCATCTCATGAACCCTGATTACATACCGGTCATTGCTTATAGGGGCCTCCTGCCCGGTATTGAAAGCTCCTTCCGGAGCCAGCACCACTCCTGAAGGATATAATTTCCCTAAAAGGTGGTTCTCCGGCAACGGGGATGCATTCAATGAAAAGTCAAAATCCCCGATGACAACTCTGCACGGTCCCGGATGCAGGGAACTCCTGTCCGGGTGAAACAAAAGGACGACAGGCACTTCCTCCAGCCCCAGATCAGCAAGATAAAAGCAGGACTCCATATTGTATTCCAGAATGGGGAAAACCGCCTTTCCCACACGGGCGAATCCCGCGGGAGCATCTTTTAACGCCAGGACGTCGCAGCCATACAAGGAAGGCAATTCATGCTGAAGCAAATTCCTTTTGGAAGGTTCACCGTCGCGCACGGTATCAAGGACTACAATCAGATCAGCCCCGTTTCTTTTGATCTCATCATGCAGCATCTTTGCAGAGAGAACATAATTCGCAAGAAACGAAAGGGCGCACAGGGAGAGGAAAAACGCTACCAATACCCGGGAAAGCGGGCTGGCGGGCCTTTCCCTCCACCGGTGCAGAGTATCCTTAAAGAGATACAGGCTGATTAAAATCAATGATTTCATGAGTCAGGTCAAAGAGCCGGGAATCATGCGTGCTTAAAATGCATATCTTATCGGACGGGTATTCCCTGATCAATTTCTTGATGATCTCCGTATTGCTGTCATCCAGACCGGAAGTAGGTTCGTCCAGCAGCAGAATATCTGAATCCTTCATCAGCGTACGGGCCAGAGCCGCACGCTGGGCCTGTCCGCCGGACAGGCTGCCCGCCTTCTTGTGACGCAGGGATTCCAATCCCAAACGCTCCACGAGGTCGTCCACTCTTTGTGTCCACTGTTTTTTAGGCAGCATGGCCATCTCCGCACACAATTGAAGATTCCTCTCCACCGTAGCCAGAGGCAGCAGATTGATCCCCTGAAACATGTAACTTACTTCCTTCCTGCGATAAAGAGCATCAGTGAGAGAACGCCGGCCGGGAGCAAGAACCTTTCCGCGCTGGGGTTTCAGATAACCGGCCAAAAGTTTCAGCAGCGTGGTTTTTCCGCATCCGGAATACCCTTTTAAAATAGTGATTCCAGATGAAAAAAGCCTACTGTAGTTTTCAAAAATCCATTGCTTTCCCGAGTAGCTGAAATAAACGGATTCACATGCCAATTTCATTTTTTCCGTACAATCAATTCCGTTTCTCCATTTACGATCAGCTCCATATCCGGATGCGTTTTTTCAAGCAGTTCCTGCCAGGAGGAACATTTCCTTCCTTCCGGACTGGAGGCCAGCAAAACCTTATTGAGACGAATCACCTCTCCGGAAGGAGAATAATAGAGCCTGGCCGTGCAATTGGAACCCAGCATGGCGTGAGCCCGGTCATGATCCTTTGGAGACAGGCGGAAAAAATAAGCCAGTAAATCCCCCCCGCTGGAAGTGTTTTTCTCTACACGCTTGAAAGCAAAGTTCCCCCGCAGCATGGAACCGTCACTCATGGGAACAGCCAGATATAATGATTCCGGCGGCAGCCTGGTCAAATCAGGATCCGCTATGGAAATGGTAATATAATAGGCGGAATCATCACAAACGGTAGCAATGGCTGCCGCCGCATCCAGATACAGGGATACGCTGTTGTCCCGCGGGAAGGAAAACTGGTACTGCAGCTTGCCGTCAAAGGGCATTTTAAGGATGTATTTTTCCTCTTTCTTGCTGAAGTCCAATCTGGCCTTGTCCCCCACCATGGCTAATTCCTTTTTGGTCAGTTCAATCTTGTCCTTCAAGGATTTTTCCGCCCGTTGGCCGCCTTCCGGCTGTTTGCTGGCATACTGCCTTTCCTCCCTGGACAGGGAAGAATAAAATTTCATTTCTTCCAATTGTTTCTCCAATTCGGACAGTTCCTCCTCCTTGGCGATACGGTCTTTTAAAATCTTGACCTCCAGCTCCCTCCGCTCCATCTCAATTTCATCCTCATTGACCGTAGCAATGATGGTATCCCGCCGAACGCGGCCGTCCGCCGGAATCCAGTTGCTGACGATGCCGTCCGCCGGCATGCTAAAAGAACGTATCCTCTCAGGGACGACCTTGGCCCTGAATACATTGATGTAGCAGTCCCTGGCTGTTTCCGGAACTTCTTCTTGAACGTTCGGAACAGTCTCCGTTCCGAAGCCATGCGGCAAAAAAGACGCCAGCATGCATGAAAATGTCACCAGGCATAATTTTCCCCAATTTTTCAACATATTTCCTGCAAAAAAAAGCGCGGCCATCCTTCACGAACGACCGCACTTTGAATATAAAAACTGTGACTCATGGGCCACTCAATTACCGGTAGGATAATAGAACACCGTGCCATCCGTTCCCGCCCAGGGGTTCCCGGCAACAATAGCTCCTTCTCCGTCCTGAATGCCGCTCACGAACGAAACGTTGCCCGTACACGTACCCTCGGCCGTTTCATACTTTGAAGAGGTATTGAATGTGATGTCCATGTTCACCTGAACGGAGCCGTAGAAAATCACCACAATCGGACCAGGCAAAGTGACCTGGCCCTGAGCAATCACGAAGTTGCCCACCAGAGAAGCTTTTTCCGCAGTCGTCCTTCTGTACACCATGTGAGTCGTGGCGGGAATAGAAGTACCGGCAGCGGCTCCCTGAATCTTCGCCAGAGGAAGGTCGGTATCATTGCCATCCAGCTGGATGATGAGAGAGGAGGCGTTATCCGGGTTCACCTGATCCGTAATCGGCACTACCATATTCAGCCTGCTGCCTGAGGGAAGACAGGTTCCTTCTCCACTATCGCCGCTGCCTCCGCAGGACAGGAGCCCGGCAGACACTGCCGCCAGAGACAAAAAGGAGAGAGAATACTTGTTAAATACACGGGCAAACATAATGGAAAATGAGTTTTTTTCAAGATAGTGATTCTTGGGAGAACGTCAACAAAATAACTGCATTGATCTGCATCTTCATGCTGTTCCGCGGACTCAAAGCCCCCGGGGAAAAGAACGGACGGCCTGGTTTATCTTCCCCAGCACATCAAAACACGCGAAATACGGAACCCCCTCTCCGCATCTTCCAGCAGCGTTCATGCATAAGCAGCATCATCTTATGATCAACCTACCTGACCTTTTCCAAACGCCGCTTGAGCACGCGCCCCGTGATGAAGAGGGGGGCCGCCCCCATCAGGAACAGCAGCAGGGAGTCCTTCCAGGGGGTAGGCACCGTTCCTTCGTCCGCGCTGTAGCCGGGATCGTCCGGAGCCTTCCCCGTGTTGCCCCACGGCAGGGGCTGGCGGCGCGCCAGGAAAATTTCCGGGCGGTCCAGCGTATCACGGCTGACGCGCTGGATTTCCGCGGATTCATCCAGCATTACAATGCGGTCATTGACGTAAAAGGATTTAACGGAGGGCTTGCCCTTCCCCTGCTGTTCCAGTTCCGCAATCACCTGCCTGTAGTTTTTCTCATAGCCGTTGACCGCCGCCCTACGTACCCGCCGGACCGCGGCCTTGGCCTGTTCCGGATCGTCCGCCCCGATGGCGGCTATGTGCAGGAGCGCCATCTTGAGCAGCTTGAATTCCTCAAATTCTCTGTTGTCCAATTGGGGCTGCTCCTTGAGCTCGTCCACTTTCTCCTGAATGGTTTCACGCTCCCTTTCCCATACGTTTTTGGAGGCCTGGTCCACCACCATCGTTTCAAAGGAGTAGCGCAGGGGGCAGAATTCCGCCACCAGCGGCACGCGGCCCGGCTTGAGGCGCCCGTGTTCATCCGTGCGGTGGGCGGACCACGGGATGAACTGGTTCATTTCATCAAAGTGGACAATGGCCCCGGCCATCAGTATCTGGGGAATCAGCAGCAGGGGCACCATATTGAGAGCCGCGCGCTCCGTTTTGGCAAAGACGGAGACCAGCAGGGACAGGCTTACGCCGATGAAGGCCGTCAGGGTCATCGTCCCCAGGTAGATCAGGAACATTTCATGGATTTCCAGGATGGCGTTCCCCACCCACAGGAAGAGGGCGGACTGCACGGCGGAAAGCCCCGTCAGCACCAGCGCCTTGGCGAGCACGTAACCGGTCACGAACACCTTGGCGTTGCTCTCCCGCTTGAGCAGGGCGCGGTCCTTGAGCACTTCGCTGGCCGCCCCGGTCAGGCCGAAGAACATGGCCACGATGGTCGCCAGGAACAAATAGGAAGGTATGTGAAGGGCGGTGGCAAACGTGTATTCCGGGCTGGAAGAGGCGCGCAGGGTCAGGGAAATCAGCAGGGCCAGCACCGGCCCTTCCAGCAGCATGGTGTACAGCCCCATGCGGCTCCGCACGCGGCCCAGGAAGGTGCGCACGGCCCAGATGCGGAAAAGCCGCCAGAGCTGCATCACGCTGCGCCGGGGGGCAGGCGGGAATTCCAGCGTGCCTTCATACAACGTTCTGGGCGCCCCTCCTTCATGGTGGTGCCCCATTACGTTGCGGAATCGGTAGCCTTCAAAGCGCTCCTGCCACAGCCGGGGGTGCTGCCGCCTGCGGCGGTCATGCCAGGAAAGGGGGGCCTCCAGCACTTCAAACACGTAGTCCGCGCCGCCGGCCGTCCGCGCCTCCTCGGAAACGTCAATGGCCATATCCACGGCCGCCTTCCGGAAATAGCGCATCATGCCCGGCACGTCCCCCCAGTAGGCCATCTGGCCGCCGTGGTCCAGCACCAGCACCTTCTGGAACTGGTTCAGGATGGCCGTGCTGGGCCGGTGCATGGTGGCGATCACCATCTTGTCACGGCTCATGTTCAGCATGGTCTGCATGACCAGCTTGGCGTCGGAGGTGGAAAGGCCGCTGATGGGCTCGTCCAGCAGGAAGACGT
>OHSA01000822.1_pt1 | contig 10830 bp, 10 predicted proteins | sample 1578571 | NCBI WGS metagenome assembly OHSA01 (sample SAMEA3879586, study PRJEB24766) | human gut metagenome | biome: human-associated habitat; feature: feces | place: USA | collected 1985/1987
CCTGTTTGTCCAGCTGGACTATTACGATATGCAACTGATTGGCGGCGACACTACCCGTGGCCCGCTCTCCATGACGCTGGGTATCCACGGCTTTGTGCCGCCGGGACGCGCCATGAAACGCGCTGGCGCGAAGCCGGGGGACTGGATCTATGTTACCGGCACTCCGGGAGATAGCGCCGCCGGTCTGGCGGTACTGCAGAATCGTCTAACGGTGGATGAACCGTCTGACGCCGACTACCTGCTGGCCCGTCATCTGCGGCCGATGCCGCGCGTGCTGCAGGGCCAGGCGCTGCGTGACCTGGCGACATCGGCTATCGATCTCTCCGACGGCCTGATCTCCGATCTGGGTCATATTCTCAAAGCCAGCGGCTGCGGCGCACGTATCGATCTCGATGCCATGCCGTACTCCGATGCGATGCTGCGCCAGGTTGATTCTGAGCAGGCGCTGCGCTGGGCGCTCGCCGGCGGGGAAGATTACGAGCTGTGCTTTACCGTACCGGAGCTGAACCGCGGGGCGCTGGACGTGGCTCTTGGCCATCTTGGCGCGCGTTTTACCTGTATCGGACAGATTGCGCCGGAGAGCGAAGGGCTGCAGTTTATCCGCGACGGTAAGCCGGTCGCGCTTGATTTAAAGGGATACGATCACTTTGCGTAGTCGAGACGAGGCGCTTAGCCGCCTGAGTATGCGTAATCCGTGGCATCTGCTGGCGACCGGCTTTGGTAGCGGCTTAAGCCCGGTGGTGCCGGGGACGATGGGCTCGCTGGCGGCGATCCCGTTCTGGTATCTGATGACCTTTCTCCCCTGGCAGCTTTACTCGCTGGTGGTGATGATGAGCATCTGTATCGGCGTCTATCTGTGCCATCGCACGGCCAAAGATATGGGCACCCATGACCACGGCAGCATCGTCTGGGACGAGTTCGTCGGGATGTGGATCACCCTGATGGCGCTGCCGACCATGGACTGGCAGTGGGTGGCCGCCGGCTTCGTGATTTTCCGTATCTTCGATATGTGGAAACCGTGGCCGATTCGCTGGTTTGACCGCAATATTCACGGCGGAATGGGGATCATGGTGGATGATATCGTCGCCGGCGTGATCTCCGCCGGCGTGCTGTATGTTATTGGCCATCACTGGCCCATCGGTCTGCTTTAACCGCCTCTCCCCGGCAACGCTACGCTGCCGGGGAAACCACGCCCTTCACTTAAATCCCACCACCGGATGCGGCTGATACGGCGCCTCCAGCTTGTCGATCTGTTCCGGGGAGAGCGTCAAATCCACCGCCTGCAGCAGATCATCAAGCTGTTCCTGACGCGACGGGCCGATAATCGGCGCGGCGACGCCGGGTTTGCTTAACAGCCAGGCGAGGGCGACCTGGGCGCGGCTGGCGTCGAGTTCTTCCGCCACGTCCGCGAGATTCCCGGCGATCTGCGCATCGTTTTCTTCACTGGCGCTGTACAGCGATTTGCCGAACTCATCTGAGACCAGCCGGGCGGTGGTCTCACCCCAGGGGCGGGTTAGCCTGCCGCGCGCCAACGGACTCCATGGGATCACCGCTACGCCGTTACGTTGGCACAGGGGCAGCATCTCATTCTCTTCTTCCCGGTAAATCAGGTTGTAGTGATCCTGCATGGTAACGAAGCGCGCCCAGCCGTTCTGCTGCTGGAGCGCCAGCGCCTGGGCAAACTGTCGGGCATGCATGGACGAGGCGCCGATATAGCGCGCTTTGCCGGCTTTCACCACCTCGTCCAGCGCTTCGAGCGTCTCTTCAATCGGGGTGGTATAGTCCCAGCGGTGGATCTGCAGCAGGTCGACATAGTCCATCCCGAGACGGCGCAGGCTGTCGTCGATGGAGCGCAGGATCTGCGCCCGGGAAAGTCCTTCCGCCAGATCGCCGACCTGGTGATACACCTTGGTGGCGACAACCACCTCGTCACGGCGGGCAAAGTCGCGCAGGGCGCGGCCAACGATCTCTTCGCTGCTGCCGTCGGAGTAGCTATTTGCGGTATCGAAGAAGTTGATGCCGCCTTCAATGGCGTGCTGGATAAGCGGGCGGCTGCTCTCTTCCGGAAGCGTCCAGGCGTGTCTGCCGCGGTCCGGCTCGCCGAAGGTCATGCAGCCGAGGCAGAGTCGGGAAACACGTAAGGCAGTATCACCGAGGGGGATATAGTGCATAGTGCGCTCCTGCTATTCATCAAGGGTATCCCTTAAGCATAGCAGGAGCGGAAGGGGCAATTATGCCAGCCAGTCGCGGATTTTGGCTTCAATACCGGCGGCATCAAGGCCGAGGTCGGCGCGGATCTCTTCCTGAGTGCCCTGAGGAATAAAATAATCCGGCAGGCCAATATTGAGCACCGGTACCGCCCGGCGGTGGGCCATCAGCACTTCGTTCACGCCGCTGCCGGCGCCGCCCATGATGGCGTTCTCTTCCAGCGTCACCAGCGCGTCGTGCTCGCCGGCCAGCTGGAGGATCAGCGCGGTATCCAGCGGCTTCACAAAGCGCATATCCACCAGGGTGGCGTTGAGTTTGTCCGCTACCGCCGCGGCTTCCGGCAGCAGGGTGCCAAAGTTGAGGATCGCTATTTTCTCGCCCTGACGTTTCACCACCCCTTTGCCGATCGGCAGCGATGCCAGCGGATAGCGCACCGCGCAGGGGCCGTCGCTGTAGTGGTAGCCGGTGTACAGCATCTGGCGACATTCATTTTCATCGCTCGGGGTCATTACCACCATATCCGGAATACAGCGCAGGAAGGAGAGATCGAACGCTCCCTGATGCGTCTGGCCGTCTGCGCCGACGATCCCGGCGCGGTCGATAGCAAATAGCACCGGCAGCTTCTGGATAGCCACATCGTGGATCACCTGATCGTAGGCTCGCTGCAGGAAGGTGGAGTAGATCGCCACCACCGGCTTGTAGTCGCCAATCGCCAGCCCGGCGGCGAAGGTGACCGCATGCTGCTCGGCAATGGCGACGTCAAAGTACCGATCGGGGAATTTCTTCGAAAACTCCACCATCCCTGAACCTTCGCGCATCGCCGGCGTGATCGCCATCAGCTTGTTGTCCTTGGCCGCCGTTTCACACAGCCAGTCGCCGAAGATTTTCGAGTAGGAAGGGAGGCCGCCGCTGCTTTTGGGCAGTACGCCGCTGGTATGGTCGAATTTTGGCACCGCATGGAAGGTGATCGGGTCTTTCTCGGCGGGCTCATAGCCGCGGCCTTTTTTGGTCATAATATGCAGGAACTGCGGGCCTTTCAGGTCGCGCATGTTCTTCAGCGTGCTGACCAGACCGAGCACGTCATGGCCATCCACCGGGCCAATGTAGTTAAAGCCCAGCTCTTCAAACAGCGTGCCCGGCACCACCATCCCTTTGATATGCTCTTCGGTACGCTTAAGCAGCTCTTTAATCGGCGGCACCCCGGAGAAGACCTTTTTGCCCCCTTCGCGCAGGGTGGAGTAGAGCTTACCGGAGAGCAGCTGCGCCAGATGATTGTTCAGCGCGCCGACGTTCTCGGAAATCGACATTTCATTGTCATTCAGCACCACCAGCAGGTCGGGTTTGATATCCCCGGCGTGGTTCATCGCCTCAAACGCCATGCCGGCGGTGATCGCCCCGTCGCCAATGACGCACACCGCGCGCCGCTGCTTATCCTCTTTCGCGGCGGCGATAGCCACCCCGATACCCGCGGAAATGGAAGTGGAGGAGTGACCGACGCTCAGCACGTCATACTCGCTTTCACCGCGCCACGGGAAGGGATGCAGGCCGCCTTTCTGACGAATGGTGCCGATTTTGTCCCGGCGACCGGTCAGAATTTTATGCGGGTAGGCCTGATGGCCGACGTCCCAGATCAGGCGATCGAACGGCGTGTTATACACGTAGTGCAGCGCCACGGTCAGTTCCACCGTGCCGAGGCCAGAGGCAAAGTGACCGCTGGAACGGCTGACGCTGTCCAGTAGATAGCGCCGCAGCTCATCACATAGCTTCGGCAGGCTCTCTTTTGGCAACAGGCGCAACTCCTGGGTGGAATCTACCAGCGCCAGGGTCGGGTATTTGGCAATATCAAAACTCATCAGAGACTCATTTTTTGTTTATTTATCGCGCTGAATAATGTAATTCGCGAGCGCTTCCAGTGCCGAAGTATCCAGAGATTGTGCGGCCAGCTCATCTAACGACCGGCGGGCATCAGCGATCAGGTCGTGCGCTTTCTTCCGGGCTTGCTCAAGACCCAGGAGGGCGGGATAGGTGCTTTTACCCAATTGCTGGTCGGCACCCTGACGTTTGCCAAGGGTCGCAGTATCCCCTACCACGTCGAGAATGTCATCCTGGACCTGGAAGGCAAGACCGATATTTTCCGCATAGCGATCCAGCGCGGGCAGGGCGGCGCGGCCGCGTTCGCCGGCGCTCAGGGCTCCCATCCGGACGGCGGCGCGGATCAGGGCGCCCGTTTTATGGCGATGGATACGCTCCAGCGCCTGTAAATCAACCTGCTGTCCCTCGGCCTGCAGATCCAGCGCCTGGCCGCCGCACATGCCCGCCACGCCGCTGGCCTGCGCCAGTTCGGAAACCATCGCCAGCCGGTCCCGGTCAGGAACGTCGACCATCGGCGCATCACTCAGTATAGAGAACGCCAGCGTTTGCAGGGCATCTCCCGCAAGAATTGCGTTGGCTTCGCCAAATTTAATATGGCAGGTCGGCAGGCCGCGGCGCAGATCGTCATCATCCATCGCCGGCAAATCATCATGCATCAGGGAGTAGGCATGAATGCATTCGACCGCCGCGGCAGGAGCATCCAGCGTGGCACGGCACACGCCGAACATCTCGCCGGTGGCGTAGACAAGGAAGGGACGCAGGCGTTTACCGCCTAACAATGCGCCATAATGCATCGCTTCCACCAGCGGAGTGTTCTGAAAGGGCTGCGGGGCGATGAAACGGCGCAGCGCTTCGTTTGCCTGTTCCACACAGGCCTGCAATTGTTGCGGGAAATCCATTTATTCAGCGTCCGGCGTAAAAGGCGTGGTCGGGGAATCTTCACTATCCGCCAGCAGGATCTGCACGCGCTGTTCGGCCTTCTGCAGCTGACTTTGCCCCTGGCGCGCCAGCTGTACGCCGCGCTCAAATTCGCTTAGCGCTTCCTCTAACGGCAAATCGCCGCTTTCCAGACGGTTAACGATCTGCTCCAGTTCGCCCAGAGCAGTTTCAAAGCTGGCCGGGGCCTCATTTTTCTTTGGCATAGTGAATGTAGACTCTTGTTATGTCGCGACGGCAATACCGGGTATGGTAACGAAGTCACGCGTGTAAGCAAATAACGCGCAATGGTGATATACTCCGCGCCCAGGATGCAGGCACCGGTGTGCGCTGCTTTACAACTTTTGCTTATAGCCCCGTCGGGCTTGCCAACGAACTATTGTCGCTATGAAGTTTATCATTAAATTGTTCCCGGAAATCACCATCAAAAGCCAATCTGTGCGGTTGCGCTTCATTAAAATCTTAACCGGGAACATTCGTAACGTTCTCAAAAACTATGATGAGACGCTGGCCGTCGTCCGTCATTGGGATCATATCGAAGTTCGCGCGAAAGATGAAAATCAGCGCCCGGCTATTCGCGATGCGCTGACCCGTATCCCCGGCATCCACCATATTCTGGAAGTCGAAGACGTGCCGTTCACCTCGCTGCACGATATTTTCGAGCAGACGCTGCCGCTGTGGCGCGAGGCGCTGGAAGGCAAAACCTTCTGCGTGCGAGTGAAGCGTCGCGGCAAACATGAATTCACCTCAATTGAAGTGGAACGTTACGTCGGCGGCGGTCTGAATCAGCATATTGAAACGGCGCGCGTGAAGCTGACCGACCCGGACGTCACCGTCAATCTCGAGATTGAAAACGATCGCCTGCTGCTGGTGAAAGGCCGCTATGAAGGCATCGGCGGTTTCCCGATCGGCACCCAGGAAGATGTGCTGTCGCTGATCTCCGGCGGCTTTGACTCCGGCGTCTCCAGCTACATGCTGATGCGCCGCGGCTGCCGCGTTCATTACTGCTTCTTTAACCTTGGCGGCGCCGCCCATGAGATTGGCGTCCGCCAGGTTGCGCATTATCTGTGGAACCGCTTCGGCAGCTCACACCGCGTTCGCTTTGTGGCGATTAACTTTGAGCCAGTAGTCGGCGAAATCCTTGAAAAAGTGGACGACGGCCAGATGGGCGTCGTGCTCAAGCGCATGATGGTCCGCGCCGCGTCAAAAGTCGCGGAACGCTATGGCGTGCAGGCGCTGGTCACCGGCGAAGCGCTCGGCCAGGTCTCCAGTCAGACCCTCACTAACCTGCGCCTGATCGATAATGTCTCCGATACTCTGATCCTGCGCCCGCTGATTTCGCACGATAAAGAGCACATCATCGACCTGGCGCGTGAGATCGGCACGGAAGATTTCGCCCGCACCATGCCGGAATATTGCGGCGTGATCTCCAAGAGCCCGACCGTGAAGGCGGTGAAGGCGAAGATTGAAGCGGAAGAAGAACACTTCGATTTCAGCATCCTTGATAAAGTGGTAGAAGAGGCGAGCAATATCGATATCCGCGAGATCGCCCAGCAGACGGAAGAGACTGTGGTGGAAGTGGAAACCGTGACCGGCTTTGGCGCCAACGACGCGATCCTCGACATTCGCTCCATCGACGAGCAGGAAGACAAGCCGCTGAAGGTCGAGGGGGTTGAGGTTGTTTCCCTGCCGTTCTACAAGCTAAGCACCAAATTTGGCGATCTCGATCAGAGCAAAACCTGGCTGCTGTGGTGCGAGCGCGGGGTGATGAGCCGTCTGCAGGCGCTTTATTTGCGCGAGCAGGGCTTCAGCAACGTGAAAGTTTATCGCCCGTAACAGGTTGTTATGATGCAAAAGGCCTTCCCTGATGGAGGGCCTTTTTACTATTGGCAGGGGAGTATATTAGCGCAGGGGCAGCGCCAGGTCATTGAGCTGATCGATGACAATATTCCAGCCCTCGAAAAATCCCATCTGCTCATGCTGCTCGCGGGTTTCATCATCGGCATGCAGCACCGTAGCCGTATAGCGACACCCGCCCTGTTCATCGGCAAAGTTGATGATGGTCGTCATCGCGAAGGGGGAAACGGCGGGGCGATAATCCGCCGTCAGCATCGAGGTCATGACGATTTTTTGTTGCGGGATAACCTCAAGAAAACAGCCGGGGTTATCGCTGCGTTCACCGTCAGGCCCGTGCATCACGGTGTGAAAGGCCCCGCCGGCGCGAAAATCAAAGGCCAGAACCTCGGTTTGCCAGGGCTTAGGGCACCACCAGGTTCGGAGTAATGCCGGGTCGGCCCACGCGCGCCACAGGGCTGGGGCGGGCGCGCTGAGCAGGCGGCTGATTACAAGATCGCGAGAATCGGTTGCGCTCCGGGACATGCTGCGACTCCTCAGGAAAAGGGGAGCCAGCCCGCGGCGCGGACCGGCTATCAGGCTTCGTAGTAATTATAGATGCCAGCGGCCATCACCAGCTGTGAGGCGACCTCATACGCTTTCTCGCGCCCCACCAGCAGATCGATCATTTTCAGGGCGAAATCAATCGATGTCCCTGGACCCTGGCTGGTTAACAGATTCACCCGCGGATCCCAGACCACTCTTTTATCCTGCCACTGCTCGGCGGGGATATGTTCCTTCAGCGCCGGAAAACCGGTCATGTTGCCGATCGGGAACAGATTATGGGGTACCAGCACGGTCGCCGGGGCGGCGCAGATGGCGGCCACAATGCGCCCAGAGAGATGAAACTGGCGGACGGTTTCCACCAGTAGCGGGCTGTCGCGGAAGCACTCTGCGCCCTTGATACCGCCCGGGAGGACGATGATATCGAAATCACCATCGGCCACCTCGACCAGCGGCGCATCCGCCAGCAGTTTGACGCCGCGCGAACAGACGATGGTCAGGCTGCCGTCGCTGGCGACGCTGGCGGTGGTCACCTTTACTCCGCCGCGGACCAGCAGGTCGATAGTGGTGACCGCTTCGGTCTCTTCGCTACCAGGGGCGAGGCAAATCAGTGCCGACGCGCTCATATTCATTCTCCTTACGCTTGATCAATTCAAATAAGCGGGCGTTTTCCGGTACGGCGACGCCGTGGGCGCGGGCGCGGTTGAGCAGAAAACCGGTGATGTAGTCGATCTCTGTATGCCGCTGGGCGCGAACGTCCTGCAGCATGGAAGAGATATTTTCTGCCGTACTTTCAATTACCTGTTCGACATAAAATAGCAGGTTTTCCGCCGAGGTATGAATACCTTCGCGCTCCATCACCGCCGCCACCTCGCGACAAATGGCCGCAACTTCCTGCGTATAGTCGCGCAGATCGCCGTTTTTACACCCTTTGAGCGCGGTCAGAGGGTTAATCACGCAGTTAACCGCCAGCTTGCGCCAGATGGCCGAGTGGATATTGTTATGCCAGGCGACATCCGGCAGCACGCTCTGCAGAACTTCTGCGAGATAGCTGTAGTCCCCCTCGTAGCTTTTTGCCGGTCCGATATGCGTGGTGCCCTGGGCAACGTGGATGATGACATTCCCATCGCGCCGCGCCGCCTGGGTCGTGGAGGCCAGCAGCAATGGCTGTTTCACGCCGCGCAGCTCCTCGACGGTGCCCATGCCGTTATGAATCAGCACAATTGGCGTGGTGTCCGACAGGATCCCGGCCAGGTGCTTTACCGCATTCGACACCTGCCAGGCCTTTAAGGTGACGATCAGCAGCTCGCTGCTGGCGAGAAAATCGGGGTCGTTGGCCGTCAGCGATTCGTTGAACACTGAGCCATCGGTTTCAATGACGTTGACGCTACAGAATGGCTGCGGTACGCGCAGCCAGCCCTGGACTTCATGTCCCTGTTTGTACAACGCGGTCAGCCATAGTTGTCCCAGCGCACCGCATCCCAGTACGGTTACTTTCATTGTTCCTCCTCATCTGCCGTTATCCCAGGCGCTGATGGCTAAAGTCTATCTCGTCGCTTTTCGCATCGTCGGACATCACGGGGAAAATAGCGCGAGCGTTGCGTAATCAGCTAAGCTTCCGGGATAACAAGTTGAGTTATGCCGCGTTGCAGGTATTATGCAACGCAAAAGAAACGGAAGGAGAGGAAAAGATGCCATCTTTCGATATTGTCTCTGAAGTTGATCTTCAGGAAGCCCGTAACGCGGTGGACAACGCGAGCCGCGAAGTCGAGTCGCGTTTTGATTTTCGTGGCGTTGAAGCCACTTTTGAATTAAACGACGCCAACAAGACCATTAAAGTGCTGAGCGAGTCTGACTTCCAGGTGAACCAGCTGCTGGATATCCTGCGCGCCAAGCTGCTCAAGCGCGGCATTGAAGGCACCTCCCTCGACGTACCGGAAGATATCGTGCACAGCGGTAAAACCTGGTTTGTTGAAGCGAAGCTGAAGCAAGGCATTGAAAGCGCGGTGCAGAAGAAGATCGTTAAACTGATCAAAGACAGCAAGCTGAAAGTGCAGGCCCAGATTCAGGGTGAAGAGATCCGCGTGACCGGTAAGTCCCGCGACGATCTGCAGTCGGTGATGGCGCTGGTGCGCGGTGGCGATCTGGGACAGCCGTTCCAGTTCAAAAACTTCCGCGACTAAGGCGGCGGGCAGACAGCAAAAAGCGGGGAATTCCCCGCTTTTTTTATACCCCTTTGATGAGCTGCTCTATCTCGAAGCGGTTGGTGACCTTGCTGTCGATTTTGATATACACCGAACGCTCCTCGGGTACCACCAGCGCCTGATGAACCCCGCTGGCATTCAGCAGACGCGCCTGCAGCGCGCTGTCGACCACCACGCCGTCCGGCACCTCCACCCGCAGGCTGCTGACGTACGGCGGCTCGCTCATGGTGCTGGCCACCAGCAGCCACAGCATCGCCAGCAGGGCGCCCAGCAGAAACACGGTTTGCGAATCAAAGAAACCATCGACCCAGCCGCCAAGCGCGCCGCCAATCGCCACGCCGAGAAACTGGCTGGTGGAGTAGACGCCCATCGCGGTGCCTTTGTAGCCCGCCGGAGACTCCTTGCTAATTAGCGACGGCAGCAGCGCTTCCAGCAGGTTAAACGCCAGGAAGAAGAGCTGAACGCCCGCCACCAGCTCCCAGAAGTAGCCTCCGGCGCCCCAGAGGACAATTTCCGCAATCAGCAGGATGGCGACGCAGAGCAGGAAGACGCGCTTCATCTTGCGCTTCACTTCGGCGTAGATGATAAACGGCACCACCGAGATGAACGAGATAACCATGGTGACCAGGTAAATCTTCCAGTGCTCGGCGGCCGGGAAGCCGGCGGCCTCCAGTTGTCCGGGCAGGGCGACAAAAGTGGACATCAGCATAATGTGCAGGCACATGATGCCAAAGTTAAGCTTCAGCAGGCGCGGCTCCGCCAGCACCTTGCTAAAGCAGCCCTTCACCATCCCGGATTCGCGGTTAAGGACATGGTTATGGCTGTTGGGCACCACCCACAGGGTGAGCAGGATGCCGACGGTCGCCAGGATGGCGATCATCCAGAACAGCGCGTGCAGACCCAGCTGGTGGGTGACAATCGGCCCCAGCACCATGGCGATGGCGAAGGTGACGCCGAAGCTGACGCCGATAAAGGCCATCGCTTTGGTGCGGTTCTGTTCGCGGGTGAGATCGGAGAGCAGGGCCATGACCGCGGCGGCGATGGCGCCGGAGCCCTGCAGGGCGCGGCCAAGAATGATGCCCCAGATGGAGTCGGTGAGCGCGGCGATGACGCTGCCGAGCACGAAGATAAGCAGGCCGCCGACGATCAACGGCTTACGGCCAATACGGTCAGATAACAGTCCGAAGGGGATCTGGAACACCGCCTGCGCCAG
>OHSA01000829.1_pt1 | contig 10776 bp, 9 predicted proteins | sample 1578571 | NCBI WGS metagenome assembly OHSA01 (sample SAMEA3879586, study PRJEB24766) | human gut metagenome | biome: human-associated habitat; feature: feces | place: USA | collected 1985/1987
CACATCCGTAAGGCAGCAGAGCTGCCAACGGCTGTGCAATGCGCAGCGCGTGCAGCTCTTCGAGCCACAGACTGCCAATGTAAGCGGGGTCGAGGGGCAAGACCCCTCGTCCTTTCTCTCAGGGGTCTAAGGGGGATACTCTCTTTTGAGAAAGAGAATACCCCCTTTTTATGCACCCCTGCGCGGCGTGGGAATTCCTCGCCGCTCTGCGAGCGGCATTATTCTTTATTCGGTTCGGGATCGCCCGCCAGCGAATCGAGATACAGATACAGCGGCATCAGCTCGCGGAAGCCCGCGAGGACTTCGTCTTTGAGCTCCGGCGTGAACAGCACGCCTTCGGGATTGTCGTCATAGCCGACGGCGATATTTTTCGCGTTGTACCACGGGTTCAGGAGCTTGCCGACGTCGCCCTTCGGGCGCTTGAACTGCTCGCCGGAGAGCGTGAAGCGGGATTTATTCAGCTTGCGCACGAGCTTTTCAAGCCTTTTGGGGTCGGTCTCGATGCGGCGGCGGAGCTTGGCCATCGTGGCGGGGGAGGTGTCCCAGTAGCCGCAGCCATAGCTGAAGTAGTTCGGTGCGAGCTCGAAATACAGCGCGGGGACGCCCTCGAAGCGCTCGTGCGGGCGCTCGATCGTGAACCACAGGTGGTCCTTATATGGGCCGCGGCCAAAGAGACGGCGCGCGTCGCGGTAGATGCGGCAGACGTGCAGCTTGAGCGACTGCTTGGGATATTCTGCGGCGATCGCGTCGAACAGTTCGCTGCCGAGCTCGCGCATCGGCCGGTCAACGAGCGCGAGGAACTGCTCCTTTCGCGGCAGGAACCACTCGCGGTTGTTGTTGAATTTGATGCCCCAGAGGAACTCGACGGCCTCGGGCGTAAAACCTTGAAACATGATCCACCTCAAAGAAAAATTTGCAACGATGGCAGTATACCACCGAAAACGCGAAAAAAACAAGAGGGATCTCGCACCAGATCCCTCTTGTCTCAGAGGAGCACCGTCCTGTTTTTACCCAAAAACAGGAACAGAAAAAAGCAAAGTTACTTTGTGGCGTGGTCGACCGAGTACATGTGCTCGATGAGGTCGAGCACCTTGTTGGAGTAGCCGATCTCGTTGTCGTACCAGCTCACGACCTTGACGAACGTATCCGTCAGGGCGATACCGGCCTTGGCGTCGAAGATGGACGTGCGCGTATCGCCGAGGAAGTCGGAGGAAACGACCTGCTCGTCGGTGTAGCCGAGGATACCCTTGAGCTCGCCCTCGCTGGCCTTCTTCATGGCCGCGCAGATCTCATCGTAGGTGGCGGGCTTTTCAAGGTTTACGGTCAGGTCGACGACGGAGACATCCAGCGTGGGAACGCGCATGGACATACCGGTCAGCTTGCCGTTGAGCGAGGGGATGACTTTGCCGACGGCCTTGGCGGCGCCGGTGGAGGAGGGGATGATGTTGCCCGTGGCCGCGCGGCCGCCGCGCCAGTCCTTCAGGGACGGGCCGTCCACGGTCTTCTGCGTGGCGGTGACGGAGTGCACGGTGGTCATCAGGCCATCCTTGATGCCGAAGCAGTCGTTCAGGACCTTGGCGATGGGGGCCAGGCAGTTCGTGGTGCACGAGGCGTTGGAGACGAACTGCATGTCGCTCGTGTAGGAATCGAGGTTGACGCCGCAGACGAACATCGGCGTGTCATCCTTGGACGGGGCGGACATGACGACCTTCTTCGCGCCGGCGTCGATGTGCGCCTGCGCCTTTTCCTTCGTCAGGAACAGGCCCGTGGATTCGACGACGTACTCCGCGCCGATCTTACCCCAGGGCAGATCCGCGGGGTTGCGCTCGGCGAAGACGGGGATCTCGCGGCCGTTGACCACGATGCCGTAATCGTTGCTCTTCACATCGGCGGCGAATCTGCCGTGCATAGTATCGTATTTCAACATGTAGGCCAGATAATCGGCGGGGCAGAGGTCATTGATGCCCACGATCTCGATCTCAGGATGGTTCAGGCTTGCGCGAAAGACCATACGGCCAATGCGGCCAAAGCCGTTAATACCGACCTTAATACTCATAAAACTTACTTCCTTCCTGTTTATCGGAATATATCGAATGTTTGGTACATTTAGATATTATATAGCAGTAGTTTCGTTTTGCAAGTCCTTTTTTGCAAAAATTCTGTTTTTTTCATAATTTCCACAAATTCCTTGCTTTTTGACCGAAATTTTGCTACCCTCATACTACAACGCTGTACAACAAAACGTTCTAAGCGTGAGCTTATCGCGAAAACACCAATTCTTTCCGCGCAAACTCCGCCTCCCTGCGGTGAATGCTACCGGTAGGAGAACTTTTATTAGGAGACGCTATGCGGGATTATACTGAAGAAGAACTGAAAATGCTGTCGGATGTGCTGCCGAATATTGCACTGCAGCTGCGCACCTCGCTTTCGACGATCTACATGGCGGTCGACCGCATGGCACCGCAGGAGACGCGGGAGAAGGACCCGAAGACTGACCGCACCGCCGCGGCATTTTACCAGAGCTATTACCAGCTCTACCGCGTCATCAGCAATCTGACCGACGCGGGGAACCTGTTTGAGCGCAAGCGCTTCGAGCTCTACGATGACGATATTGTCGGCGTCTGCCGCAGCGTGTGCGCCGAGGTGGACTTCCTTTTTGCGCAGTGCGGCGTGGAGCTCGACTTCCTCGCCGACCGCGACAGCCGCATCATCGCCCTCGACGCCGAGGCCATCCGCAAGCTGCTGCTGAATCTCCTCTCCAACGCGCTTAAATTTACGCCCAAGGGTGGCAGTGTCCGCGTGCGCGTGAAAACGGAGGGGAGATTTGTCAAGATCACCGTGGCGGACACGGGAAAGGGCATGGACAGCGACACGCTGGCCCATTTGTTCGACCGCTTTATGGACGGCGGGCAGAACCCCATGCCGCCGCGCGGCTTGGGACTGGGCCTTCCCATCTGCCAGCGCATCGCGCAGGGCCATGGGGGCATGATCGTTGCGCAGTCGGAGGAGGGGAAGGGCTCGCTCTTCACCGTCTCGCTCCCTGCGGTAAAGGCCGGGCGCGTACAGCTCAAGGACCGCGGCAGCGACTACGCCGGCGGCTTCAACCGCACGCTCGTGGAGATGTCCGACGCGCTTTCGAGCGAGGCATTTCTGCAAAAGTATCTGGATTAAGGGACACAGATGAAGAAAAAAGTTTTGATCGCCATGAGCGGCGGCGTGGATTCCTCCGCCGCCGCGCTTTTGCTGCAAAAGCAGGGCTACGAGTGCGCGGGCGCGACGCTGTCGCTCTGCGGCAACGAGACGGACGGCGCGAAGCGTATTGCCGACGGTCTCGGTATGCCATTTTACATCTTCGACGAGCACGAGCTTTTTGCGCGCGAGGTGATGGATCACTTCGTCAGCGAGTACCGCGCGGGCCGCACGCCGAATCCGTGCATCGACTGCAACCGCTGCCTCAAATTCGGTGCATTTTTGGACCGCGCGCTGGAGATGGGCTTTGACTACATCGCGACGGGGCACTATGCCCGCGTCGGCTATGACGAAGCGAGCGGACGTTACCGGCTGCTGCGCGGCGAGAGCCGCGCGAAGGACCAGAGCTACGTGCTCTATCAGCTCACGCAGGAGCAGCTATCGCATCTTCTGCTGCCGGTCGGCAGCTTTGAAAAGCCGGAAATTCGAGAGCAGGCGGAGGAGGCGGGCCTTGCAAACGCCCATCAGGCCGATTCACAGGACATCTGCTTCATCCCCGACGGGGACTATGTGCGCTTTCTGCACGACTATGGCGGCGTGACGCCGCAGCCCGGCGACTTTGTCGACGAAACGGGCCGCGTGCTCGGCCGCCACCGCGGTTTGGAGTGCTACACGGCGGGTCAGCGCAAGGGCCTCGGCGTGAGCGCGGACCGCCCGCTCTATGTGATATCCAAAAATGCCGAAAATAATACCGTGCTGCTCGGCGACAACGAGGAACTGTTTTCCGCAGCGCTGCTCGCCTCGCGCGTGAACTGGATCGCGGGGGAGACGCCTGTGGAAAAAGTCTATTGCACCGCCAAAACGCGCTACAGCCAGAAAGAGTGCGACGCCGTCGTCACACCGCTGGAAGGAGGCTGCGCGCACGTCGAGCTCCTCACGCCCCAGCGCGCCGTCACGGCAGGACAGGCCGTTGTCTTCTATGATGGCGAAGAGGTCCTCGGCGGCGGCACGATCGAAAAGGCGTTATAAAAGTGAGAAAAGGCTCCGCGAAAGCGGAGCCTTTTGGCATATTATCGTTCGCTGACATGCGCCTCGCTGCCGAAGATCATGTCGTCCACGTCGCCATGACGGATGTTGTCTTTTTCCTTCATTGTACCATTCCTTTCAGCTTTTCTCTCACCCGGCTATTATATGCGCGAGCAAACGAAAAGTTGTACGAAAAAGGGCAATGGGAATAAAAGGCGTCGCAGACTTTCACCCGCAAGGGGTATGCGGCATCCGTAAAGCAGCGGAGTTGCTAACGGCTGCCCAAGCGCCGCGTATGGCAAAATAAGCGTCGCAGACTTTGCCGCCCGCAAAATAAGCGTCGCAGACTTTGCGCCGCGCACGGCGCAAATAAATTGAAATCGTTTTTTGGAACGACATGTGCGTGCCAAAAAACACTTTGCACGGAGCGAACGTGCGCGCCTTTGGCGCGTGCGTTGAGCGCAGTGAAATTCTGCTCAAAAAACTGACTTTGTCAGTTTTTTGAAGTGCGCAGCGCTCTGATTGCATTGAGAACCGCTAAGACCATCACGCCGACGTCGGCGAAGATGCCCATCCACATGTTGGCAATACCGATGGCGACGAGCAGCAGGCACGTCAGCTTCACGCCGAGCGAGAAGACGATGTTCTCGTACACGATGCGGATGCACTTGCGCGAGATCTGGATGCCCTTGGCGATCTTCATCGGATCGTCGTCCATCAGCACGACGTCCGCTGCCTCAATGGCGGCGTCGGAGCCCATCGCGCCCATCGCGATGCCGATATCCGCGCGGGAGAGCACGGGCGCGTCGTTGATGCCGTCGCCGACGAAGGCGAGGCAGTCATCCTTGCCCTTTTCACCCAGCAGGCGCTCGAGGCGCGCGACCTTGTCGCCCGGGAGCAGCTCTGCGTGCACTTCGTCGACGCCGAGCTCCTGCGCCACATGATCGGCGACCTTCTGAATGTCGCCCGTGAGCATGACGGTCTTCTGTACGCCCGCGCGCTTGAGGGCCGCGATGGCATCGCGCGCGTCGCTCTTTACCACGTCGGAGATCACGATATGGCCGGCGTACTCGCCGTCGACCGCCATGTGGACGATCGTGCCGACGCTGCGGCACTCCTGCCACTTGACGCCGAGCTCATCCATGAGCTTGCCGTTGCCCGCGGCCACACTGTGGCCGTCCACGGTCGCGACCACGCCGCGGCCGCTGCGCTCTTCGATGCCTGTCACGCGGGAGCGGTCGAGCTCCACGCCGCAGGCCTTCTGTAAGCTCTTGCTGATGGGGTGCGAGGACGCGCACTCGGCGAGCGCCGCGTATTCAAGCAGCTTGCGGTCCTCCATCGGGCTGTGGTGCACGCCCGTGACCTCGAACACGCCCTGCGTGAGCGTGCCGGTCTTGTCAAAGACAACGATCTTGGTTTTCGACAGCGCCTCCAAGTAGTTCGAGCCCTTGATGAGAATGCCCTCGTGTCCTGCGCCGCCGAGACCCGCGAAGAAGCTGAGCGGGATGCTGATGACCAGCGCGCAGGGACACGAAATGACAAGGAACGTGAGCGCGCGGTAGATCCACACGCCCCACGAGGCGGCGTTGCCCATCAAAAGATTGATGACCGGGGGCAAAATGGCCAGCGCCAGCGCGCTGTAGCACACGGTGGGAGTATAGACGCGGGCAAACCGGGAGATGAACGCTTCGGAGCGGGATTTGTGCGAGCTGGAGTTTTCCATCAGCTCCAAAATCTTGGACACCGTAGACTCGCCGAAGGCCTTCGTTGTCTTGACCTTCAAAACGCCCGTCATGTTGATGCAGCCGCTGATGACCTCGTCGCCGGTCATCACGTCGCGCGGGAGGCTCTCGCCCGTCAGCGCCGCGGTGTTGAGCGTGGACGCGCCCTCGACGATCTCGCCGTCGATAGGAATTTTCTCGCCCGGCTGGACGGTGATGACCGTGCCGACGGCCACGTCGTCGGGGTCGACCTGCTCGAGCTTGCCGTCGCGCTCAATGTTGGCATAGTCGGGGCGGATGTCCATCAGCGCCGTGATGTTGCGGCGGGACTTGCCGACGGCGTAGCTCTGGAACAGCTCGCCGATCTGGTAGAAGAGCATGACGGCCACGGCCTCGGCATAGTCGCCGCTCTTTTCATAGATGGCGAGCGCGATGGCGCCGATCGTGGCGACCGCCATCAGGAAGTTTTCGTCGAACACCTGATGGTTGCAGATGCCCTTCCATGCCTTGCGCAGAATGTCGTAGCCGATGGTGACATAGGCGGCGAAGTAGAGCGCGGTGGAGACGAGCATCGGCATGGGAATGAATTTCGCGGCGAGGAACAGCACCGCCGCGATCAGGATGCGGTAAAGCATCTTTTTTTGCTTTTTCGTCATAAAGATGACCTCCTTGAAGGGGGAGAATTTGAATTTTGCCTAAGAAAGCGCCCCGGTGCGTTCGTCCGGGGCGTGAGAGGGAGAGAATCTAATTACAGATAGATCTCGCAGTCGTCCTCGACCTTCTTGCAATTCTTGAGGACGGCCTTCATCACGGCCTTGGGGTCCTGACCCTCGGCGAACTCGACGGTCATCTTCTGGGTCATGAAGTTCACGACGGCGTCGGCGACGCCCTCGGTCTTCTTGGTGGCTTCTTCCATGAGGTTGGCGCAGTTGGCGCAGTCGACTTCGATCTGATAGGTCTTTTTCATGGTATGTTTCTCCTTTTCGGCACAAAATATTTAACGATTAAGTGCTTGTTTAATCTTGATGACCGTACTATAATGTCCGCAAAGGCAAAAGTCAAGGGCTGCACGCATGTCTCTTCCGTTCGGGCGAAACAAACTTCCAAACGGGATACGGACGCGCCCGCAGACCTCGAAAAGAAAGGCGGAACAACGATGAGCGAAGTGCATTTACCCCACCAGCACAGCGACGAGGGCACGATGCGGGAGCTGCAGGAATCGGTGGAGACGATCGGCAGCTTCCAGACCGTGGCGGACGTGTTCAAGCAGCTCTCCGACAGCAGCCGCGTGCGCATTTTCTGGCTGCTGTGCCACTGCGAGGAGTGCGTCATCGACCTCTCCGCGATGGTCGGCATGAGCTCGCCCGCGGTGTCGCACCATTTGAGGCAGCTGCGTGAGAGCGGACTTCTCGTCTCGCGCCGCGTGGGGAAGGAGGTCTACTACCGCGCGTCGGACAGCGAGCAGGCGCAGCTATTGCACCGCATGATCGAGCGCACGATGGAGATTTCCTGTCCCGAGGAGGAGAGCAAGGCCGCCACCGGCGCGCCGCACCTGCCCCCGCTCGACGCCGAGGTGTACGAGGGCGGCGGCACGAGTGAGCAGATCGAGACCATCCGCGCCGTGCACGACTATCTGACGCAGCACCTTTCAAGCCGCGTGACGATCGACGAGCTGTCGCGCCGCTTTTTGATGAACCCCTCGACGATGAAGGCGCTCTTCAAGTCCGTCTACGGCAGCTCGCTTGCCTCGCACATTCGCGAGCACCGCATGCAGCACGCGGCAAAGCTGCTGCTCGAGGGCGACGAGAACGTCGCGCAGGTCGCGCGCGCCGTCGGCTACGAGAGCCAGAGCAAGTTTTCCACCGAATTCCACAAGGCCTTCGGCGTCCTGCCGACGGAGTACCGGAAAGCGCAGAAAAAGTAGTTAGATAAGCGCAAACGTCCCCTCTTCCCACGGAGTTTCGCGGAAGCCGACGCGCCAGTCGATGTGGTCGACCGCCGCAAAGTGCAGCGACGAGCACGCGGTGTGGAGCTTCCCCTGCGCCGCTTCGCCCACGACGATGGCGACCGGCCCGTCCGCGCCGCCGATGATGCCGACGCAGAAGTCGTTCTGCGCCTCGGGCGCAAAGAAAGCGGTCTCACGTTTGACCTGGCGTGGGCGGTCGTTTTCGACGCAGTCCTCGACGAAGATCGAGTGTTCCGGCGGCTCGGGCGTGAGCGTAAAGCTGATGGCCGTGAAATGCGTCGGATAGTCGAACCGCGGGTCGAGATTCATCCGCTCGCGCGGCAGTTCCTGCGGCTCGACCTCCTGTACGGCGAGCGTATACTCTGTGCCGCGGTAGGAGAAGGCAAACGTATCGCCAGCCTTGTCCGCGCGAAAGCGCGGGCCGGGGACGCGCACCTCGTCCGCCATCATCGTGACGGCGAGCGACTTGAGCTTCGGCGCGCGCTTCGTGACGAACGGGAACGCCGCGCGGCGGATGCTCCAGCCATACGCGCGGTCGAGGCCGTAGTGCGCCATGGCGGGCTCTGCGTCGGCGCAGAAGCCGGGCTGCTCCGGCAGGAAAATGACGCCGCAGCCGTGGCTCGTGCGGAGCTTCGCACCGTTCAAGGTGAGGCTGGGGGTAAAACCGAGGCTGAGCGGGTGCTCGCGCTCCATCTGTTCGCGTTCGTCGCGCGAGAAGTCGATGGACTCGTCGCTTTCGGGATCGATCCCCCACTTTTCCATAAAGCCGCGCAGCGCGGAAGCCTCCGCGCGCATACAAAAATCAACGACAATGCCCTTTGAACAAACGTAAACCGACGGCACGAACCAGTCGCGCCCCGCCCACGAAAACCACTTTTGTACAGGCACTTCCCTGCCCGCGCGCTCGCGCCCGTGGTGGCCCCAAAAGCTGCCGTCAAAATAGACCTTCCAGTCCACTTTCTGTTCGGGCGCGTCGGGATTCATTTCGGGGTCGTAGAAGTCCTCGGTGAATTTGAGCTTGCTGAGATCGAACTCCGCTTGCAGCTTGCGCAGGTATTGCCACGGCCGCTCCATCGGCGTGAGGGAAAAGACTGTGGAAATCTGCGAGAGCACCGCCTTCTGCTCGTCCGTCGGCGGATTCTCGGCAAGGAAGGCGTCGAATTGCGCCTCGTCCCACTGCCACGCCTGCTCGAGTGCCGCACTGTCGCCGGTCGCGAGCAGCAGGCGCAGAAAATCGTTGAAATCGCGCGCGATGACGTGCACGCAGTCCTTGCCACCGTTCATCGGGCTTATGGCGAAGACCGTTTCGCCAAAACCGCGGACAAAGCAGAAGTGGATGCCGTCCACGCCCGCCCAGCCGAAGATAGAAGCGCCCTTGGGCGTGCAGAAATAGGGATCGTTGTCCTCCCGCCGCATCACGCTGAGAGACGATAAGTCAAGATGCTTGCGCAGAAATTTTTGATAAAACGCCGCCATGGAAAGCCCTCCTTTGGAGTTCAGGTTTTCCATAGTATACCACACGGGTGCGGAAAAGTCACCGGAATTGTAAAAGCTGTGGATTTTTCGCGCCGGAAGCCGCGCTGCGGCCTTGCCACGCTCTCGCGAACATGATATACTATATTGCTAAACTATCGAGATTCGGGAGGAAACATCCCTTGGAACGCAAAGAAGTCATCGTCAGCGAGCAGGAGCTCGCGCGTCAGAAGGAATTTACGCGCAAGGTGCGCGAGATGAACGACCGCCGCACCCGCACGCCGCTCGCGCTGGTCGACACGTTCGGCTGCCAGCAGAACGTGGCAGACGGCGAGGTGCTCATGGGCATGCTGCGCGAGATGGGCTACGAGCTCACGCGCGACGAAAATCAGGCCGACGTCATCCTGCTCAACACCTGCGCCATCCGCGAGCACGCGGAAAAGCGCGTTTACGGCCACTTGGGCCGCCTCAGCCACACGAAGGCCGCCAAGCCGGACCAGATCATCTGTCTCTGCGGCTGCATGGCGCAGCAGAAGGTCGTGGCCGACAAGGTAAAAAATTCCTACCATCACGTCGACCTTGTGCTTGGCCCCCAGGCCGAGTGGCGGCTTCCGGAGCTGCTGCGGGAGCTGTGCAGGCTTCCCTTCCACTGGGTGCGGCTCCACTATCTCTACCCCGACAATCTCTCCGACGAGCTCATTGACACCATCGCCGGGGAGGCAAAGATCTGCAACTATCTGGATATCCCTATCCAGCACTGCAACGACACCGTTCTCAAGGCCATGCGCCGCCGGGAGACCAAGGCCGGGCTGGAGGAGCTGTTCCGCCGGGTGCGGGAGCGCATCCCCGGCGTGGTGCTGCGGACCAGCCTCATCACGGGACTGCCCTATGAGGACGAGGCGGCCTTCGAGGAGCTGTGCGACTTTTTGGGTGAGCAGAAGCTCCAGCGGGTGGGGGCCTTCCCCTACTCTCCGGAGGAGGGGACTCCGGCGGCCAGAATGCTGAACCGGGTGGACACCGAGGAGGCCCAGCGCCGGGCGGAGCTGGTAATGGAGATTCAAACACAGGTCATGGACGAGTTCAACGACAGCCGCATGGGCGACACCGTGGAGGTGCTGTGCGACGGCTATGACGTTCAGGCCATGAGCTATGTGGGCCGCAGCTACGCCGAGAGCCCCGGCATCGACGGGTGCATCTTCTTTACGGCGGAGCGGGATGTGGAGCCCGGAGACTTTGTCATGGTGCGTATCACCGGCGCCATGGACGGCGACCTCACCGGCGAAGCGGTGGAGGAACTTTCTGAGGAGGAATAAAGCTATGCCTATGAACACTGCCAACAAGCTGACCCTTGCACGGGTGTTTATGATCCCGCTGTTTCTTGTGATCGTATACTGGGGCTTC
>OHSA01000842.1_pt1 | contig 10605 bp, 7 predicted proteins | sample 1578571 | NCBI WGS metagenome assembly OHSA01 (sample SAMEA3879586, study PRJEB24766) | human gut metagenome | biome: human-associated habitat; feature: feces | place: USA | collected 1985/1987
GCTTCAATTAATCCGCCTGAACCAAGTGCATATGCTGATGCGATAACATCTCTACGCATTAATTTATGAATTGTATCATAAATCTCTCCTGCTTTTTTATAATCAGGAATACCATATTCATCAAAAGGAATATCCCGCCAGTACCACGAAAATATTAACGACCCTGATTGCTTCAGAACGCTGCAGCATGGATGAGATCGTGGATTTCTCCTATGATGCGGTGCATGATATCGACCCCGGAAGCAACCATATCGCCATCGAGCCGGGAGAGCAGCTGACCATGGAGGAATGTCTGAATGCGATTCTGATCCGTTCAGCGAATGAGGTCTCTTTTGCGGTGGCGGAACATATCTCGGGGACGACCTGGCAGGATTTCGGTGATATCATGAACGAGCGTGCGAAGGAACTGGGATGTGTGGATTCTCATTTTGTCAATCCCAACGGTCTTCCCAATGAGGAGCATTACACCAGCGCCTATGATCTTGCGATGATCGGCAGAGCTTTTTTTGCCAATGAAGCATTATGCAAGATGACCATGACGCACATGCTGCACATTCTGCCGTCGGAGAGACAACCGGATGACATCATGGAAGTCAATAAGATGGAACTGATCCCGGGCGGAAAATACGCATATCCCTACCTGGTAGGGTGTAAGACCGGTTATACCGATGTGGCGAGAAGCACCCTGGTCTCCTGTGCGGAGAAGGACGGCATGAAGCTGATCTGCGTGGTGATGAAGGATGAGAACCCTAATTATTATGAAGATACGATTGCGCTGTTCGACTATGGATTCAGTAATTTCCAAAGAGTGAACATCTCTCAGACGGAGACGAAATATAATATCGACAATGCGGGAGCTTTTTACAGCGGCAACGATATCTTCGGAAATTCCAAACCGATTCTGCAATTGAACCAAAACGACAGTATTACCCTGCCCAACACGATTACGTTCCGGGATGCTGTGTCCGCAATCTCCTACGACAATACCGCGCCGGGGCAGGCTGCCGTGATCACCTATACCTACAATGATGTGGTACTGGGAACGGCATCCATAGATTTCACGGCTTCGGAAAAAGGAAGCAGTGTGTTTGGGGACGAGACCACAGGAACAACGGATGGGGCAGAAGCTACAGCAGCGACGCAGGAGCCGGACAGCACCGGGGCTACGCAGCCGGCAGCTTCCGGGGAAGAAGATACGGCCTCCGGCGGTCCGGCAGTGATATTTATCAATGTGATCAAGGTATTTTTCTGGATACTGGGGATCGCTGTAGTGATCTTCCTGATACTTTTGATCCGGGCGTTTATTAAGAACTATCAATTCGCACATCGCAGTACCAGGCTGACGTGGCGGTTTGGCCGCAGGAGAAAGCGCTCCAGATCCCGGTACCGCTCGGTGAACCAGGACCTGCAAAGCAGGCGGAGAGAAGCTATCAGACAGGCGAAAAAGCGGCGCAAGCCCAAGAAACCAAACCGCTTCCGCAATCTGGATTTTTAAAAAAAATTAAGGCATGTCCCATCACAACGGGGCATGCCTTTTAAGTTCGGTGTTGCAAATTTCTATTTGCTCAATAAATATTCCGCCAGATCCACTGCGGTATCCGCATGTTCCGCATTGGCGTAGATGCCCATGACGATACCGTCTCCGCGGAAGTAATAGTTGTCGGTCAGATCCTTACAGCCGGTCAGGCAGATGCCCACCGGGATGGGATCCTGCATCTCTTCCGGGTGAAGAGGATCGGGATATTCCGGAGTATAATCGGTATTCAGATCATCGTTTGCTGCCTCGATCGCCAACACCACTTCTCTGTCCACATAATAGAAATAAGGTTCCAGTGTCTGGAGCTGTTCTTCTGTGAGGATATCCCGCAGATCATAGAACAGGCTGCTGTTGGCATATTTTTGGAAAGAATCGAAATCCGTGATCATGCTGTCCATCTCATTCGCTGCCACATATACCATCAGCTTCTGGGTAGAAGTGACGGAGGCCTCGTCCATGCTGTCTTCCACGATACGAATAGAAGTATCAAAGGTGATATCGCTGGTATTCAGATCGATGCCCTCTTTTTCGGCGAAATCCGTAATGAAATCCGGTTGCTCGGAGGATAGCTGGTCTAAGAGACTTGCGTTTAATAAAACGGTGTTAAAAGCTGTATCCTTTCGGTTTACGAACTGGTAAATAAAGCTTACGAGCATACCGATGATGATCACGGAAATGATCACATGCCATTTATAATAATACCAGAAGTACGCCAGCTTCTGCTTGGGAGTGCCGTTTTTCAGTGCTTCCCGTTCTTCTTTGAATTCATCCATTACCGCCATGGAAAAACCGCCTTTCTGCGCTCGATATAGATTTATGATAAAGGTTCCATATCCGAAAGTCAATGAAGGAAGTGCAAGAGGATTCTAAAAAAAGAATTAAATCGCCCCAAAAATCCGGGCATATCTTGCAAGTTTTCCACGGATGATATATCATAATAGAAAGCGATTGTCAGGAGAAACAGAATCCGGACAGACGTAAACAGAGATTTCCCGAAGGAATGGAAGAACGACACGGAAAATTTCTGTTACAGAATAAAGGAAGAGAAAAGGAAACGAAACATGAGTGATTCTTACGTAGAATGTCTGGTAAAAGCAAAGCAGCCCACATGGGCAAAAATCTTAAAAGTATTACTGGTTACCCTGACGGTGTTAAGCTGTCTGGTAATGTTTGTATTTATCATTTTCCTGCCTATAGCTCTTGTCGCGGGTGTGGGAGCTTATTTTCTGAATATGTTCACGGATCTGGAGTATGAATATCTCTATCTGGATAAGGAACTGTCTGTGGACAAGATCATGGCAAAGAGTAAGAGAAAGCGTGTAGCTACTTACAGCCTGGACCGCATGGAAGTATTTGCACCGGTCTATTCGTATCATCTGGACAACTTCAAGAACCGTCAGGTGAAGGAGAAGGATTACAGCATCGGCGAGGTTCTGCAGCCGGATGGTCGTTATGCCATGTATTATGAAGGTGGCGAGAAGATCATCTTAAGCCCCAACGAGGAACTGGTGAAAGTGCTCAAGAGCGTGGCACCCCGTAAGGTATTCAGTGAATAATGATCAGTGAGTGATTCATGAACAGAAGGATTCCGGTGAACAGAATGCATCGGAATCTTTTTTTGATACAAAATTAAAAAAATATTGAGAAAAAATCTATAATATCCGGTTGACAGTCATAGAAAACTTTGCTAAACTCATGGAAATGTTATAAGCACAGCAAATATTTATTATAATCATAGCTTATATTACCAAAACAAATCATTCACAAATCTTATCAAATGAACACAGGAGGAGAGAAAATGGGACAGATTATTGGTGAAGGCATTACCTTTGACGACGTACTTCTGGTACCGTCTTATTCTCAGGTAGTCCCCAATCAGGTGGATTTGACCACATGGCTGACAAAAAAGATCAAGCTGAACATTCCTATGATGAGCGCAGGAATGGACACCGTTACCGAGCACCGCATGGCGATCGCTATGGCAAGACAGGGTGGTATCGGTATCATCCATAAGAACATGTCTATCGAAGCACAGGCAGAAGAGGTAGATAAGGTAAAGCGTTCCGAGAATGGTGTCATCACCGATCCTTTCTCTCTGTCTCCGGAGCATACTCTGGCAGACGCAGATGCATTCATCACCAACCGTGATCTGAAGTTTGAGACTGATTTTACCAAGAAGATCAAGGAGTCCATGACCAGCGAAGGACTGATCACCGCTCCTGAAGGTATCACTCTGGAAGAAGCGAAGAAGATCCTGGCAAAAGCAAGAAAGGAAAAACTTCCTATTGTAGATAAGGACTTCAACCTCAAAGGTCTGATCACCATCAAAGATATTGAGAAGACCATCAAATATCCTCTGGCAGCCAAGGATTCCCAGGGCAGACTGCTCTGCGGTGCCGGCGTAGGTATCACCGCAAATGTACTGGATCGTGTGGCAGCTTTAGTAGCAGCCAAGGTTGATGTCATCGTACTGGATTCCGCACACGGTCATTCCCAGAACGTACTGAACTGTCTGAAGATGATCAAGGAAAAATACCCCGATCTGCAGGTGATCGCAGGTAACGTAGCTACCGGCGACGCAACCCGTGCACTGATCGAGGCTGGTGCAGATGCCGTTAAGGTAGGTATCGGACCCGGTTCCATCTGTACTACCCGTGTGGTTGCAGGTATCGGTGTTCCCCAGGTATCCGCTATCATGGACTGCTATAGCGTGGCAAAAGAATACGGTATTCCCATCATTGCTGATGGCGGTATCAAGTATTCCGGAGATATTACCAAGGCAATCGCAGCCGGCGGTAACGTATGTATGATGGGTTCCATGTTCGCAGGATGCGAGGAGAGCCCGGGAGAATACGAACTGTTCCAGGGCAGAAAATACAAGGTATACCGTGGCATGGGTTCCATCGCGGCTATGGAGAACGGCAGTAAGGATCGTTACTTCCAGGAGAATGCAAAGAAACTGGTACCCGAAGGTGTCGAGGGCCGTGTGGCTTACAAGGGCAGCGTAGAAGATACCGTATTCCAGTTACTCGGCGGTCTTCGTTCCGGTATGGGTTACTGCGGTGCACAGGATATCGAAACCCTGAAAGAGACCGGCAGATTCGTGAAGATCTCCGCAGCATCTCTGAAAGAGAGCCATCCTCATGATATCCACATCACCAAGGAAGCTCCGAACTACAGCGTGGATGATAAATAAGTTTTACAAAAAAGAGATGAGAAAGGTGATCGTAGGTCAGACTTATGATCGCCTTTTTCTGCATGCAAAGTATTTGCAATAATTGACAAAATGATCCGAATTTTTCAAGCAATTTAATAAATATAGCAAAAAATGTAAAATAATAGCTTGTATCAATTTCGGGATGCATGGTAGAATATAAATATTCGGGAAGGAATTTCTGAATATTTTACAGAGAAACAGGGGAGCAAAAAAGTGGCTGAGTTTGCATTACGTGAATTGATAGACGAAAAGCGCCTGCAGCATCTGCAGAACGAGTTCTGCAAGGTGACGGGGGTGATGGCGGTCTGTGTGGACAAGGAAGGCAGAGCCATAACAGAGCCGTACATCGATAAGTCCCTGATAAGACCGGATGGGGAAGATCCGATCTTGGGAGAATATCGGAAGAAAGCAGCGCAGGCATTAGACAGAGTACAGGAAGGATCCCTGGAGGAGCAGGTGGTGGAAGAGCTGCCGGATGGCGGACATGTGGCAGCAGTTGCCGTCAGTGTGGAGAATCAGATCATTCTGTACTGGCAGGTATATGATCTGAAGAAGCTCGATACCATATCTTTTTACCAGATTCTGGATCTGTTGCGGGATACCAGTGCAGATATCTACAGAGACCGTATGTCCTGTTTCAGCGCGGAAGCCGAGAGCAGAAGGAGCAGATATGCGGAGGAAGAGATGAGCCGCAATCTCCATACGATAGAGGCTACTACGGAGATCGTCCAGCTTCTGGACAGTGATGATCAGATCGAACTGGCTATGAGCCGATGGCTGAAGATTTTGGCACAGCACATTCAGGTAGACAGCGCAGAGATTTTTCAGCTGCAGGCAGACACGGATACGATGAATGTCGTCTGTGAATGGCTGGCACCGGGACTGATCTCTTATTTTGACAAGACTAGCGGGATTCCCGAGAAATCTTTTCTCCATACAGAGAAGCCACTGGTGGTATCTACGGACAGTGTGGGTAAGCCTGACTCTGAGGAAATTGAAAAGATAGGCATGAAAGCCGTGATGATATTTCCTATCCTGAAACAGGAGAGCGGCAATATGGTGCTGTCTCTGAACCACAGAAGACAGGGGCATGTCTGGAGCATGGCGGAGATTAAATTCACTTCCGACGCGGTGAAGATCTTACAGAGTATCCTGACCAGACGGATCCAGAAAAATTCCCTGGCAGGTTCTTACGCCGCACTGGAGGAGATCCTGGACAATGTGGGATGTGCCATCTACGTAACGGATCAGAATACGGGCAGAATGCTGTTCGCCAATCAGATATTGAAGAATACCTTTGCCAAGGAACTGATGGATCATAATTTTGATGCCCTGCTGCAGTCCAGTATCCACAAGGACAAAACCAGAACTGTCAGCGTGGTATATCATGCGGAGAAGGAGACCTGGTACGATCTGTTATGCAAGGAGATCGCCTGGGTGGATGGCAAAAAAGCCAATCTGTACTCTCTGTATGACATTACAGATAAAAAGCTGTACCAGCGCCGGATCGAGCAGCAGGCATACACAGATTTTCTGACGGGACTGTATAACCGCATGTGCTGTGAGAGGGATCTGGCGAGACAGATCGATCAGGCGAAGAAGATCGGAGGAAAAGGAGCGTTATTGTATCTGGATCTGGATGATTTCAAGCATATCAATGACGGACTGGGACACCAGTACGGTGATGTGCTGTTAAAATCCATCTCCCATGCACTGAAACGGATCAATGGCATCGAGAATACCTGTTACCGTATGGGTGGAGACGAATTCGTTATTATCATTCCGCCGGACAGCTATCCCCGGTTTGGAAATATTGTGGAAGATATTAAGAAGATCTTCAGCAAACCCTGGTTTTTGAAGGATGCAGATTATTACTGTACCATGAGTATGGGCATCGTCACTTTCCCGGATGCAGGAGATTCCGTGACAGATCTGATCAAAAAAGCGGATATTGCCATGTATGAGGCGAAAAAGACCGGTAAAAACCGTGTGGAAACGTATCGGGAAGGCAATGATTCCGTATCGGGACGCCGTCTGGATATGGAGAAGAACATGCGTGATGCCACGGTGGAAGGCTACCGGGAGTTCGAGGTCTATTACCAGCCTATCATCGATATTCAGGGCGGCAAGGATGTCTGTGCCGGAGCCGAGGCACTGATCCGCTGGAACAGTGCAAAGCTGGGATTTATCTCGCCGGCGGAATTCATTCCCCTGGCGGAGTATCTGGGACTGATCAATCCCATCGGCAATTATGTACTGACGGAGGCCTGCAGCCGCTGCAAGCGCTGGAACGATATCGGATATACGGATTATAAAGTAAATGTCAACCTCTCTGTGGTACAGCTCTTACAGCCGGATATCGTAGAGACGGTGGAAAAAGCGCTTGCGGATACCGGATTGTCACCGAAAAATCTGACATTGGAGGTAACAGAGAGTCTTGCGATCAACGATATGGATCGTATGAAAGAGATATTGAACCGGATCAAGGCACTGGGAGTCTCTCTGGCACTGGATGATTTCGGTACCGGTTATTCTTCCCTGAACCATATCCGGGAGATCCCCATTGATGTCATCAAGGTGGATCAGAGCTTCGTCAAGGATCTGGCGGGGGATGCCTATTCCCAGTCCTTTATCAAGATGGTGGCAGAGCTGGCACAGACCATTGGAGTCAGTGTCTGCGTGGAAGGTATTGAGACTCCGGAACAGTTCAAAGTGCTGCAGGGCATGAAGGTCAAATATATTCAGGGATACTATTTTGACCGTCCTATGGAGAGGCATGCGTTCGAGGCAAAATATGTGAAGTAACAGTTCGGCCATAGAATAGCAAATGCGACGATCGGGTGCTTGCACACGGAGCGGCACTTTTGCTATTCTATGAGCGGAGCGCCCAAAACATGAATAAAAGATGAGCTGCATAGCAGCGACGGCTGCGCAGCAGACGCTTTTATGAAGGCTTTGGGGCAGAACTGTTACGGAAGCAACAAAATCATCAAAACACCCTTGCCAAAATAAGGGGAACCATGCTACTATTGATATAGCTACACGACTGGCGGAACGCAGCCTGCTGCAGTGGAGATTACCCACAGGGAGTGTAGAATAGTGAAAGCCGACCGCCTGGGCACCGTCTATTTCTGGTGCTTAGGCGGTTTCTTATTTTAAAGATTAAACGGAGGAAAAACTATGTTACAACTGGAACAGGAACTGAAAAGCAATGCTTATCCCGGCAGAGGTATCGTGATCGGACGCTCTGCAAACGGTAAATATGCTGTAACCGCTTATTTTATCATGGGAAGAAGCGCCAACAGCCGCAATCGTGTGTTTGTGACAGAAGGAGAGGGCATCCGCACCCAGGCTTTCGACCCTTCCAAACTGGAAGATCCCAGTCTGATCATCTATGCGCCGGTACGTGTCCTGGGCAACAAGACTATCGTGACCAACGGTGACCAGACCGATACCATTTACGAGGGAATGGACAAACAGCTGACCTTTGAACAGTCCCTGCGCACCAGAGAATTCGAGCCGGACGGACCGAATTATACACCGAGAATCTCCGGTATCATGCATATCGAGAACGGCAAGTATAATTACGCCATGTCCATTTTGAAGAGTGACAACGGCAACCCTGATTCCTGCCTGCGTTTTACCTATGCTTACGAGAATCCCCTTCCCGGAGAGGGACGTTTCATTCATACTTACATGCACGATGGCAATCCACTGCCCAGTTTCCAGGGTGAGCCTAAGCTGGTAGAGATCCCCGATGATATAGATGCATTTACCGATATGCTGTGGAACAGCTTAAATGAGGACAACAAGGTCTCCCTGTTCGTTCGCTTCATTGATATCGAGACCGGCAAATACGAGACTAAGATCGTGAACAAGAATGTGTAATGAGCGCAAAAAGGAAACCTCAAAGAGGCGTTTTGCGAATGCAGGTTCTGAATAGTGAATATCGTAGAATAGGAGAAAAATAAGATGAACGAGATTCAGTTAAAATACGGATGTAACCCGAACCAGAAGCCTTCCAGGATCTTCATGGAAGACGGCAGTGACCTGCCTGTTACCGTCTTGAACGGCAAGCCCGGATATATCAACTTCCTGGATGCTTTCAACGGCTGGCAGCTGGTCAAGGAGCTGAAGGAAGCTACGGGACTTCCCGCAGCCACTTCTTTTAAGCATGTATCTCCCGCCGGTGCTGCGGTAGGACTGCCCTTAAATGACACCCTGGCGAAGATCTACTGGGTGGATGATCTGGGAGAGCTGTCTCCCCTGGCATGTGCTTATGCAAGAGCACGTGGCGCAGATAGAATGTCCTCCTTCGGTGATTTCATCGCATTATCCGATGTCTGCGACGCAGATACCGCACGCCTGATCAAGAGAGAGGTATCCGACGGTGTCATCGCACCCGGATATAACGACGAGGCACTGGAGCTGTTAAAGCAGAAGAAAAAGGGTGCTTACAATATCATCCAGATCGATCCTTCCTACCGGCCCGCTCCTATCGAGCACAAGCAGGTATACGGCATCACCTTTGAGCAGGGTCGTAACGAACTGGACATCAATGGTGACCTGCTGTCCAATATCGTGACTGTGAACAAGGAGATCCCGGAGAGTGCCCTGATCGATATGAAGATCGCACTGATCACTCTGAAGTATACCCAGTCCAATTCCGTATGCTATGTGAAGGACGGTCAGGCTATCGGCATCGGTGCCGGACAGCAGTCCCGTATCCACTGCACCAGACTGGCCGGCAGCAAGGCGGACAACTGGTTCTTACGTCAGTCTCCCCAGGTGCTGGGTCTGCAGTTCGTAGACAGCTTAGGCAGAGCCAACCGTGACAATGCCATTGATGTCTACATGGGCGATGAGTACATGGATGTGCTGGCTGACGGTACCTGGGAAGGTATCTTCAAGGTAAAACCCCCTGTATTTACCAGAGAGGAAAAGAGAGCATGGCTTGACAAAATGCAGGATGTGACTCTGGGAAGCGATGCATTCTTCCCCTTCTCCGATAATATCGAGAGAGCTCATAAAAGTGGTGTAAAATACATCGCACAGCCCGGTGGATCCGTGCGTGATGCAGATGTTATTGCATGCTGCGATAAATATAACATGGTGATGGCGTTTACAGGCATCCGTCTGTTCCACCATTAAGACAGATATTTGCGGGCAGGACTGTAACAGGACCTGCCTGTAACTATTCAGAGCCATGTAAATCTGTAATAAGCTGACCATTTATGGTCAGGCTTTTAGAGATTTATATGGCGAGGTAACCACATGAGCAAAAGGTGAGCCTTGAAAAGGCGATTTTGCGAATGGGGTTCTGAATAGTTTTTATAAGGAAGATGAGGAAAGCGTAGTTATGGACAGACGAGGGGCAGAGAAAAGCAGAGAAATGATGCTGGAGGAATTGCTGGGATATGACCGGATCACGATCCAGTGCCATGACAATCCGGATGCGGATGCGATAGCGTCCGGGTTTGGATTGTATTGTTTTTTCCGTGATCAGGGAAAAGATGTGAGACTGCTGTATGCCGGGAAGAACAAAGTGAGAAAGGCAAACCTGACGCTGATGGTGGAAAAGCTTGGAATTCCGCTGAAATATCTGGCGCATCCCGGAGAGGAGCCGGTGGACGGACTTCTGATCACAGTGGACTGTCAATACGGTGCCGGCAATGTGACCGTAATCCCGGCAGAGGAGATCGCAGTGATCGATCATCATCCTCTGGAAGTGATCTGTACGGAGAAAATGCGATTACAACCTAATCTTGGCAGCTGTGCGACTCTGGTATGGACCATGCTTCAGGAGATGCATTATCCGGTGGAGAAAAATAAAGATCTGGGGACCGCTTTG
>OHSA01000855.1_pt1 | contig 10478 bp, 7 predicted proteins | sample 1578571 | NCBI WGS metagenome assembly OHSA01 (sample SAMEA3879586, study PRJEB24766) | human gut metagenome | biome: human-associated habitat; feature: feces | place: USA | collected 1985/1987
TCGCTCCGGGAACAGCATTTGAAGATATTCCAGATGATTGGGTTTGCCCTCTTTGCGGAGTAGGTAAAGATGATTTCGAAGTTCAAGAAGATTGATCCTACCTTATAACCGGATATCATATAAAGCGGAGGAATTTCTTTTGTATGATATATCAGATAGCGCGACTAATTATTATTTAGTTGCGCTTTTTTATTTTACATTATTATTAATGGCTTACCTTAAAAAAAGAGCGTAACCTATAACAGGTTGCGCTCTTTATGGTATAAATAAAGAATGTTCTTATTTCTTTTCTTGCTTTTCAGGACGAGGCAGTAATACTTTGTGAGAGAGCTTGAATTTACCTGTCTTGGGATCAATATCAAGTAACTTCACTTCTATTTCATCCCCTTCTTTTAAACCGGCCTCTTCTATTGTTTCAAGACGTTTCCAGTCAATTTCAGAGATGTGTAACAATCCGTCTTTACCAGGCAAGAATTCTACGAACACGCCATATGGCATTACTGAACGGACTTTACCTACATAGACTTCACCGACTTCGGGAACGGCAACGATACCCTTGATAATGCGCATAGCATCGTCAATACATTTCTTGTTTGTTCCCGCAATCTCAATGCGACCTACTCCATCAGTTTCTTCAATCGTGATGGTTGCTCCGGTTTCTTCCTGCATACCTTGGATAATCTTTCCGCCCGGACCGATGATAGCCCCAATGAACTCTTTAGGAATAGTCATCGTTTCAATACGAGGAGCATGCGGTTTCAAATCTTTACGAGGTTCGGCTATACATTCGGTTAACTTGTTAAGAATATGTTCGCGACCTTCTTTTGCTTGCAGTAACGCTTTTTCCAAGATTTCGAATGACAGACCATCTACCTTGATGTCCATCTGTGTAGCAGTGATACCATCACGAGTACCTGTAACCTTGAAGTCCATATCACCCAAGTGATCCTCATCTCCAAGAATATCAGACAATACGGCATATTTTTCTTCACCTGCATTCTTAATCAAGCCCATGGCAATACCTGAAACTGGTTTTTTCATGGCAACACCGGCATCCATTAATGCAAGCGTTCCTGCACAGACAGTAGCCATTGAAGAAGAACCATTTGATTCCATGATATCAGATACTACACGTACTGTGTATGGGTAGCCTGCAGGAATTTGTCCTTTCAAAGCACGCCATGCCAAGTGCCCGTGACCGATTTCACGACGACCTACACCACGTTGTGCTTTTGCTTCACCGGTAGAATAAGGGGGGAAGTTGTAGTGTAACAAGAATCGTTCTCTGTGTTGATCCAGAACATCGTCTACGATTTTCTCATCTAGCTTGGTGCCTAATGTGACAGAAGTTAAAGACTGAGTTTCACCACGGGTGAAAATGGCAGAACCGTGAGGGCCGGGCAGATAACCTACTTCGCACCAGATAGGGCGAATTTCAGTTGTCTTACGTCCGTCCAGACGCTTGCCTTCATCAAGAATACAACGACGCATGGCTTCCTTTTCCACATCGTGGTAGTAACGGTCGATTAATGCACCTTTTTCTTCCAGTTCTTCTTCTGTATATTGAGTTTTGAATTCATCGCGGATGGCATCAAAAGCATCTTGACGTTCATGCTTGTTTCTGTTTCCTGAAGCAGCGATGGCGTATGCTTTATCATAACAAGCTTCGCGTACAGCTTTGCGTAAATCTTCATCGTTTTCTTCGTGGCAGTATTCACGTTTTACTGTAGAACCGACTTCTTCCATCAGTTCCATCTGCGCTTTACAATGAACTTTGATTGCTTCGTGAGCAGCCTTCATGGCAGCCAGCAAGTCTTGTTCGCTGACTTCCTGCATTTCGCCTTCTACCATCATGATGTTGTCATATGTGGCTGCAACCATCAGATCCATATCAGCTTTCTCAAGTTGTTCGAAAGTGGGGTTGATAACGAACTGGCCATCGATACGTGCTACGCGTACTTCAGAAATCGGTCCGCCGAAAGGAATGTCGGAAACGGCTAATGCTGCTGAAGCGGCCAATCCTGCCAATGCATCAGGCATATCTATTCCATCAGCTGAGAAAAGAACAATGTTTACGTAAACCTCTGCATGGAAATTATCGGGGAATAAAGGACGCAATGCGCGGTCTACCAGTCGGCAAGTCAGGATTTCATAATCTGAAGCTTTGCCTTCTCTTTTGGTAAAGCCACCGGGAAAACGTCCGAATGCTGAATATTTTTCTTTGTACTCTACCTGAAGGGGCATAAAATCTGTACCGGGAACTGCATCTTTTGCTGCACAAACAGTAGCTAGCAACATGGTGTTACCCATGCGGAGCATTACAGAACCGTCTGCCTGTTTTGCCAGCTTTCCCGTTTCGAGTGTGATGGTTCTACCATCAGGAAGCTCGATCGTCTTAACAATTGGATTGATCATAAAAAATGTTTTAATATATTTTTCGTCTAAAATTCGTGCAAAGATAGGCATTTATTCTTCTAATTTGGTGAGAATGAGATAAAAAGTTACTATGATTACTGTTTTTTTTCATTTTAATGTGTAAGAAGGTGGATAAATGCTTTGACAAACCACGAAAAGACGTATCTTTGCATCCAAAATTATTAAGAGAACACACATTTATATTAATTTTAGCGATGAAAAAGAATGTATATTTTTTGCTCGCACTTCTGTTGATAGGGTTGAGCGCCTGCGATAATGCACCGAAGTTCAAAGTTCAAGGTGAAATTAATGGTGCTGAAGATAAGATGCTTTATTTGGAAGCGTCGGGATTGGATGGCATAGTAGCGCTTGATTCGGCAAAATTGGGCAGTAGCGGAAGTTTTAGTTTTGCACAGAAGCGCCCGGAATCTCCTGAATTCTATCGTTTGCGTTTAGATAATAAAGTGATAAACTTTGCTGTAGACTCTACGGAAACAGTATCAGTTAAGGCTGAGATAAATGATTTTGCGACTGCCTATCGTATTGAAGGTTCGGAAAACAATTTGAAAATAAAGGAATTGGTGTTGCTGCAAGCTGATTTGCAGAAGAATGTGGACAAACTCGGTCAGAACCGTAATATCCCTGCGGGCATCGCACAAGACAGCCTTTTGGCTATGGTAAACAATTACAAGAATAAAGTGAAACGAGAATATATTTTTGCGGCTCCAAATATGCCATATGCTTATTTCGCTTTATTCCAGTCGTTGAATGGGTATATGATTTTTGATCCTTTGACAAATAAGGAGGATGTGAAGTGTTTCGCTGCGGTGGCTACGAGTCTGAATAATGCTTATCCACATGCCGACCGTTCACGCAACTTGTACAATATGGTTATAAAAGGAATGAAGAATACCCGTACTCCCCGTCAGCAGACCATGGAAATTCCTGAAGATAAAATCAAGGAAGCCAGCATTATTGATATTCAGCTGAAAGACTTGAAAGGCAATACACGCAGTCTGACCGATTTGAAGGGTAAAGTGGTGCTGATCGATTTTACTGTATATAACAATGCAATGTCTGCTGCACATAATTTGGCGTTACGTGAACTTTATAATAAGTATGCTTCTCAAGGGTTCGAGATTTACCAGATTTCACTGGATGGTGATGAACACTTTTGGAAAACATCTGCAGATAATCTGCCTTGGGTCTGTGTACGTGACGCTAATGGCGCTTATTCTTCATACATTTCATTATATAATGTAACTAATCTGCCTTCGGTATTTTTGGTAAATCGTAATAATGAATTAAGCGCCCGTGGTGAGAATATTAAAGATTTGGATGAAGCCATTAAAAAACTCTTGTAAAAAGCTAATTATGAGTTGAATTTGTTTAAACATGTTACATAGCATCCTTATAAACTTGACTCGTATTAGATAAAAGTCTATCTTTGCAAGACTTGAAATACCAAAGAGGGTTCCGACATTTCCATGTCGGAATTCTTTTTGTTTTTATAGGCATAACTGGAACAATGAATAATTATATAATTTAAAAGGAGGAAAACATTATGGCTTATATGTCAGAAGAAGGTTACAAGCAACTGATTGAGGAACTGAAATATCTGGAATCAGTAGAACGTCCTAAAATTGTGTCGGCTATTGCCGAAGCGCGTGATAAGGGAGACTTGTCAGAAAATGCCGAATATGATGCTGCCAAAGAGGCGCAAGGTCTATTGGAGATGAAGATCAGCCAGCTGAAATCAACTATTGGTGATGCTAAAATTATTGATACTTCAAAAATGAATGCAGATACAGTGCAAATTTTGACGAAAGTAGAATTGAAGAATGCCAAGACCGGAATGAAGATGGTTTATACTATCGTAGCCGAAAGCGAAGCGAATTTAAAATTGGGCAAGATTTCGGTAAATACTCCGATAGCACAGGGTTTGTTAGGAAAAAAAGTGGGTGATGTGGCTGAAATCACTATTCCGCAAGGTAAAATCAGCTTAGAAGTTGTGAATATTTCATTTTAATATATAAGGCAGGTCCGCTATGCGGGGCTGCCTTATTTAATACTTATAGATATGGCAACAATATTTAGTAGAATTATTACAGGTGAGATTCCTAGCTATAAAGTGGCTGAAAATGACCAGTTCTATGCTTTTCTGGATATCAATCCGTTAGCCAAAGGGCATACGTTGGTTGTTCCGAAATGTGAGGTGGACTATATCTTTGATTTGGAGGATAATGAACTGGCTGCTATGCATGTTTTTGCAAAGAGTGTGGCGCTTGCTATTCAAAAGGTTTTTCCGTGCAAGAAAGTAGGTGAGGCAGTAATCGGATTAGAGGTTCCTCATGCACATATTCATCTGATTCCTATTCAGAAAGAGTCGGATATGATTTTTTCTAATCCGAAGTTGAAACTGACAAATGAAGAATTTGTGGAGGTGGCAACAGCAATCAATCAAGCCTGGGAAGGTGGTGACAAGTAATCTTTTTCTTTCTTAGTAAATATAAAGAGCGGGAAACGGATATTCTGTTTCCCGCTTTCCTTATGATTAAACTCCGGTTACCTGTTTTTATACAAACTGATCTCCTAGTTTGATTTGTACGTCATTTACGAATTTTCGGATAGCGCTTTCGTCATCTTTTTTGCATATGAGTAATACATTGTCTCTTGCGGCTACTAAATAACCTTCTAGATCCTGTATTACGGCTAATTTCCCTTCTGGCACTACTATTACATTATTATAGCTGTTATATAATAAGGAGTTTCCGTTTACTACGACGTTACCTTCTTGGTCCTTGGATGATATATCATACAAGGAGTCCCATGTACCTAAATCTGCCCATCCGAAGTCGCACAATTGGACGAAAACATTGTTGGCTTTCTCCATGATTCCATAGTCAATGGAGATATTGGGACAGGAGGCAAAATCTTCTTCTCCGTTAGTCAGTTTGGTACAAACTTCGGGCATAATCTCATTGAAGGCTTTTAAAATTGTATTGATATTCCATAAGAATATTCCTGAGTTCCAATAGAATTCTCCACTTTCTACGAATACTTTGGCAAATTCCAATTGGGGCTTTTCAATGAATGTTTTTACTTTAAAGAATTCTCCTTGTTTTTCTTCCTCAATCTGAATATAGCCATAGCCGGTTTCCGGTCTGTTAGGTTTGATACCTAATGTTAGTAATTGAGGAGAGTTTGAAACAAATTCCAGACCTTTCAAAATTGCAGCTTTGAACTCATCTTCTTTTAAAATCAGGTGGTCGGACGGTGCGACAATGACATTGGCATTTGGATTGAGTTTTTTTATATGATAGGAAGCCCAAGCTATACATGGAGCAGTGTTTCTGCGGGTGGGTTCCAATAAAATTTGTGATTTGTCCAATTCTGGGAGTTGTTCTTGGATCAGTTCTTTATACAATACATTGGTTGTAATAAAAATGTTTTCTATAGGGACTATTTTTTTATAACGATCAAACGTTTGCTGTATTAGAGAACGTCCGGTCCCGAAGAAATCAAGGAATTGTTTAGGAAGGTTTTTGCGGCTATATGGCCAGAACCGACTACCTATACCTCCCCCCATGATGACACAATAATTATTGCTGTTTGTCATGATATAAAATCGTTTTAAAGTTTCCGCTAATATAGGGCTTATTTTTAGAAAACCATTGTCCGTTATCCCATAAATCGTAGTATATTTATCTTTTTTTGAAAAAAAATGCCGAAAAGTTTGTAGGTATGAAAAAAAGTCGTACCTTTGCAACCGCAATCGAGAAACAAACAATGTTTCAAGAGATGCCCAGATGGCGGAATCGGTAGACGCGCTGGTCTCAAACACCAGTGGATTCACTTCCATCCCGGTTCGACCCCGGGTCTGGGTACGAAGATAAAAGTTAAGTATTGAGAAATCAATTACTTAGCTTTTTCTTTTTATCGAATTTTCCCCACATTTTCCCCACAAACGCAAAAAATATAGTAGTAAGTCGTTGTTTTCTTTGGCTACGCAATACAAATACACTACCCTTGAAAAGAAATAAACCCAATTAAATAAAAGTCAATGGAACAAGGCGTTTGGCAAGAGATTGAGCAGTTATGCCAGAAGTTTTAGCAATTAGGTATTAACAAAGTGATGACTATTTTCCTGTAATAAATGTTGAAAAATAAACATTTTGTGAAATTAATATTCAATTTACACCTAAGAGTGTAAAGTTGAGCGTTTTTTCTTTCTTATATAAGATTCATAGAAAAATTAAAAAATCGTCAATACTTACTTTGAAATTGAATTCAACATTCATATTGACGGTTTTTTATTTAGTTCACATAAGAGATTATAGAAACATAAAAGCGGATATAAGTAGATTGATTATTGATGCAATTCCCAATATCCAACACCATAAATTTAGTGTAGAAGTCTTTTTTTCTAATAAGACCTTTTCTTCGTATAGTCTTTTCTCTGAATCAGTATGAACTTTATCCACAAGTGATTCTGTATAAGCCATAGCTTCAGAGGCAGAACCTATTTTATCATAAGTGTTATTTGTTCGTTCAATTTCTTCATTGATTTTGATATTATAATATAATTTCATTTCATGTAGAACTTCGGTTTTTGCAGAGTCGGTTTGGGTATTTATTTGTTTGAGTAAGGCATTATGGTCCTCTAGCATTTTTCTGGTTAGTCCTGTTAAACTCAGTTCATTTGATTGAGCATTTTCCGTTCCTTTTATAGTCTGAATTTCTTTTTCTAATAACTTGCATTTATTAGAAAGTTTTTCTATCTTATTAAATAGGTCTTCTTGGGCTTTCAATTGCTGTACAACACCTAACAAGGATTCTTTAGCCCTTTGACTTATTTTTTGTTTAGAAGCATCTTTCAGACCAGATGTGATTGTGTCTATGACCACTCTTGTAGTGGCAATATTTGCAACACCTAATCCAAAAAGATATTTTGTTGCATCTGTAATATTAATTAAATTATCAAACATTACTTTTTGAGCATCTGCAATATTTTGAATGCCAAGAGCTAGCTCAATACCAGAATTTTGCAGGGCTTCAATCGCTTCCTTCTTGTCCTTACCAGTTAAACTCCAACCTGCACTCTTTTTACTTGCAGCATCAGCACTATCCTTGGCTTTTCTGGCTGCCTCTAAGGCCTTCTCTACATTTTCAGCTGATTGGCTAATTGTTTCGATTTTTGATAGGACTGTAGGAGCAATATTTGCAGGAACAAGCTGAACATTATTGTTTATGTTATTATCCATTAGTTGAGTATATCTTTAATTGTGTCTATTAAATCAGGGTTGTTTTTTTCTATGTTTTCTTTATCATTTGATATGGAATCTAAGTCCGTGGATATAGCCTCCCAAGAATCTGTAAAATAGGATATAGATTGTTGAGCTATTGCAGTTGTTTCCTGCACAGCTTTACTTGCATCTTTTGCAGACATCCACATATCAGCATTCTTGTAAAACATCTTGGCATTGTAAAGTTCAATTTGTTGTTGGTATAATAATTGTCGTTCTTGCTCTTTTTTCTGTTTTTTTAATTCCATTCTAGAATCAGTCCAAATAGCAATAGCGAAACGTCCAATACCTACAAAATTTATATGTAATATAAAATTAGCAGCAAATGCTGCAGGTTCACCTCCAGATTTCATACCTGAGCGAATAGCTGCATCTGCCATATCAACAGCCATAAAAGTTCCTGATGCTATTGTTAGCATTCTATTGATTGTACGATTGTTAATTGGTATAACATTTTTCCAGTTAACATCAGCCCATTTTTCACATTTTTGTTTTTCAATGATGAGCCTACGTATAAAATAGAAAGTTCTGACGATGGCTTCATTCAAAATAACAGGTATTGCTTGTTTTCCAAGATGTTCCACAATAGCAAGTTCTGTTCGCATATCAAATTTATCTTTTGAATAAATATCGCTAACAACTTTTGATAAAGGCGTCATATTTAACGGTGGAATAGAAGCTAATTCTTTCAATAATGAAAGGAATAAACCTGGTATCCCCATTCCTCCTCCAGCGGTATTCTTGGAACCGCCCATATCACTTACTAAATGCCCAAAGCAATTATGCGCTATTGACAATACTTCAATAACTGCTGGTGATGCAGCCAATGCAACAACTATTTTTTTTATTGGTTTTGGCAAGTTATCTAATTTTTCAGGGTGTTTTGATTTTGCTAAATGAATAAGCCATAACATTACACCTGATATAATGATGGGAAGCCAAGTTTTGAGTATTTGCTTAGGATTTGTATCTATTGCTTGAAAATGCCAGTTCCCTTCTTTATCGACAAATATGCCTAATCGCAAAAAAGATACAATAATAGCGGCTAGTAAACCAACAGGAGTAGGATGATGTGCAATATCCTCAAGATGATGAAGTCTTGTACTACTAATGTGTGTTGCTTTCCAGATATTATCTTGATCTACAGGAAATTTCTTTTCTAAGAAGTTTATAGCTCCTTTTAATCTTCCTTCGCCATCATAGCCGTTCTTTCTTGCATATGCTTCTATAAACTTATTAATATGCTTATTACTGTCAGCTTTCAATTCTTCAAAATTAAATTCGCCGACGAAGAAAGAATCAATAAGCCCACATAATACACCACTACTAACTGCTAAAAGATTATCAAATATATCTGCTTGATTTGTAAGTCTTTCAATATCAGTGTTGTATTTATTAATTATGTTTTGTATATTATGAATACGATTATCAATATCCAATAGGTTTTCTTCTATTATTGTTCGTTCATTGCTATGTTCGATATTTACAAGAGAACGTACAGAATATTCTACTTGTGTATCTTGATTATTAATTTTGAAATAAATGAGATCTTTCATCGTATATATATTTAGAAGGTGTTCGTATTTTTGGGGTGTAAAATTAGCTAATTTATTGCTGTTTTATATTATTCTATCATAAAATTATAATTTAATTCCTGTACTTTTTTTATTTTCATTCACAGATTTCCGTAAAGATTGCTGTAATTTGTACCATTGCTCCCTGAACCAGTCGGTAATCGGTTTCCTGTTTACCGTCAGATTCAGCCTGCTTTCATCGTCAGGGTCATTCTCCACCCTTAAAATATCATCCTTTATGTCGAAGTTCTGTCTGTGCTGTCCCGAATAGATTCTACCGCTACATTTCAAAGCTTCTTTCTTGACTACAAGACTTTCAGTCATTTCTTTAGAGAACCCCAGCATGACACAGAACTTTTCCATGCGGAGCATTTCCCTGAACATCGGGAACCACCTGAAAGCCTTGTCTATGATTCTGGTGAGCCGTGACAGTTCCTTTTCCTTCATGTCAAGTTCCTGTCTGTGTATTTCTCTGAGATTGTGGATTTGCGTATCATGCTGTTTCTGCATCTGCTGTATCTGGCTCTGCAATTTTTCAATATTGGTGTCCCGTTTTGAAACCTCGTCTTGCAGTTTTTCGTTGGCACGTTCCAGTTCTTTCAGTTTTCCGCTTCCGAAAAGAGAGGCAACTCTGCTTGTTATGGCTGTCGCTGCTGTGGTAGCTGTCTTCTTTAGCTTGTCAGTGTGTATTTCTGATTTTACCTGTTTCAGTTCCTGTTCGGCAAGATTTATCTGCTCTTCTTTGTGCCGTTTGGCTGCATCCATGCGTTGCAGCTCGGCTTTCTGTTTCTCAATGATAAAATCATTCCGTTCCAGATGCTCCTTACCCGTGACAGCCTTTGACTGCCCACGCTCCATTAGCAGGATGTCGGATGCAAGGGTCTGCATATGCATCATGTCATCGTCATTGAGCTTTCGGCTCTTTCCGGTTTCATGGTTCATCCAGTCGAAAACGATATGAGCATGATAGTTCGGCTTGAACCATCTGCTCCCTATTTGGAAGCTCTCTTTGTCTTCCCCTTCCGGCTGACCGTTCAGCCAATGTCCTTCGTCTTTGTGCAGGAAAATCTGTAGCGGAGTGATGCCCCAATGTCTTTGGCATTCCTCACCAAATATCTTCACGTCTGCCAGTGTGGTGTCCGGTCTGATGAGCAATACTCCTTCACGGATTGGTGAACATCCC
>OHSA01000858.1_pt1 | contig 10466 bp, 9 predicted proteins | sample 1578571 | NCBI WGS metagenome assembly OHSA01 (sample SAMEA3879586, study PRJEB24766) | human gut metagenome | biome: human-associated habitat; feature: feces | place: USA | collected 1985/1987
AAGAAAGAAAAACCAAGGAGAAGGCACCCCACCCACCCCCGAAAAGCCTTCCTCCTGGCCCTTCAGAGCCGTTCCGGAATAATTCCGGAACGGCTCTGAGTTTTTGTTTATCGGAAGATTATTCCTTTGGCCTGTTTCCAAAAAGGATGATTAATTCAAATGACGTTTTACAAGAACAAACGGCCAAGATATCAACATTTCTGTTGCGGAAACCATTGTATCCGGCAGATGATCAATTAGGAAACAATTTCTCATTCATTTCCAGAGGAAACCTGCTCTGTAAAAAAATTTCCAGAAACAAAGATAACATCCGGATGAAGAACAAAAACATCCCGGCCTCTCTATTTGGAAGAATAAACCTGAAGCATGGCGAAAAATAATTTTCCGGGCAGTTTTTCTTTCCATAGCCGGGAATACTCGATTCCCGGTACATTGCATTCTGTTATCCCCCTCCAGTAAAAATAAAAAAGACGGCCTCCATGCGGAGACCGTCCTATGATTAATTTGTCTGCCGGCAGGATGCCTTAAGACCGGCGACGGCGCATCATCAGGGCGGCCAGTCCCAGCAGTCCCAGGGAAGCCGTGGCAGGTTCCGGCACTGAAGCCAATTCTCCCGTCATGGAAGCCGTGAATGTAGAATCATTACCCCTTCCCTGATTTGACTCAACGAATACATAAACGTTTTCAGAAGTCAGTTTGTTTCCGGAAAGATCTGCCGTCACAGTAATCGTGCCGGACGTCGCCTGCGACTCTACCGCCTGCCAGCCATTTTCCGTCTGGTAGGCCAGATAAACCCGATAAGTGCCGCCGGTGGAGGTAGCCAAATCCACTGTGAATGTCAGAGAAGAAAAAGCATCAGCAGAATACCCCGCAGCATCCAGGGAAACTTTGAGGCCTACGCCGGAACCGCCATATCCCCGTCTATTGGTATAGGTCACCGTTACAGAACCGTCTTCGTTCCCAACAGCGCTTTTAAAATAACTTGAGGTTTCAGAAGATGTATTGGCTTTAGATCCGCACCATCCGGAAGAATTCGCCAACCACTCATTCAAGTGATTCGCCATGGCGGAAGGATCGCCACGGTAGGCTTGGAAGGAAGAATTAACATCGCTTCCTGAATCATACCCTGACAGATCAATCTGGACGGTTGCGGCCGTTGCGGAAAGAGCGGCAGCCCCCAGCAATACAATTGTGGTTCCCAGTATTTTTTCCATCGTTTACTAATGTTAGTAACTATAAAACGGAGATAGCGGATTTTGAATCCGAATTTATCGATAAAATATTTATTGTTAAAAAATTACAATAAATAATATATCAAAAATTATAGATAGAATATCGGTAAGAACAAAATATTGATTTCTATAATTTTCTTACCACCAATTTTTTTTATTGATACCGGATTCAAAATCCTATTTGTTGAAGAATCAACGTCTCCCATCCGATCCGATTTTTCAAGACAGACGGGGTCATTAACAAATTCAAAACAGTTGTGCTGACGTTTCCCCTGTAAACAAATCGAAGTCCGTTAAAAAAGAATCCGCGGATTCCACTGGCACCAACAAACCCGTTAACATTGCAAATACCGGTATCAAGAAGAATGACGCCGCTATGAACGGCGCATTCCTTCCGCAACCTCAGGGAATGAATGCCGCTGCCGGTGCGCAGGATGCTCTGCTCTTTCGGCCATCCTGGCCGTGAAGCCGAAACGGCAGGCATCATTCATTGTCCATGAAATAGGCCTGCAAAATACAAATGATATGCAGGACAATAGGAACGAGTGCAAAGATGAACCAATACAGGAGGCCGTAAGCCGCACCTACCACCAGGAACCAGAGAATGGCCTGGACAAAGTGGCCCTTGTACAACTGGCCGAGGCCGGGAATAAATAGGCTTAAAATGGCTGCTAAAAAAGATTTCATATGCTGGCTTGGTAAGAAATGGCCGCACGGGAAAAGGTTCGCGTGCCTGTACCAGTTGAGAGCCTTCCTTCTTCCCTCACGTTCAATCTCCCGGCGCAACCCCTGTCATGAATGACGGTTTTCCCGGAGCGAATGAAGCCGACGCGGCAGGGAACGGGAGGCAGTCATGTTCAAGTCTTGACCGCCGCATGGGCTATGTTACCCTCCCCGCGCACAGGGCACTCATGTTAGAAGGGTAGAGACCACCATGTCCATTGAACTGACTCGCAATTTCTCCATTATCGCTCACATCGACCACGGAAAGACCACCCTTTCCGACCGGCTGCTGGAAAAGACGAATACCATTTCCGAACGGGAGAAGCAGGATCAGCTTCTGGACGCCATGGATCTGGAGAGGGAAAAGGGCATCACCATCAAGTCCCACCCCGTTACCATTTTCTACAAGGCCGGGGACGGAAAGACTTACAAGCTCAATCTTCTGGATACGCCGGGCCATGTGGATTTCTCCTATGAAGTGTCCCGTTCCCTGGCGGCATGCGAGGGAGCCCTTCTTATTGTGGACGCGGCCCAGGGAGTGGAAGCCCAGACACTTGCCAACATGCACCTGGCCATGGATCTGAACCTGGCCATTATCCCCGTCATCAATAAGATTGACCTTCCCAGTGCCAACCTGCCCAAAGTATACCGCCAGCTGGAGGACATCGTCTGCATCCCCCATGAGGAAGCCATCCATGCCTCCGCCAAGATGGGCATCGGCATTGACGATATTCTGGAAGCCGTTGTTCAGCGCATCCCTCCGCCTGAAACGGAACAGGACGGCCTTCTGCGCGCCCTGGTGTTCGATTCCGTTTACGACGCCTACCGCGGCGTAGTCTCCTATGTGCGCGTCATTTCCGGCAGCGTGCACCGCGGCATGAAAGTCAAACTTTTCGCAACGGACGAAGTGTATGAAGTGAAGGAAGTGGGTATCTTCACCCCCAAAATGACCCGAACGGATTCCCTGGAAGCCGGCGACGTAGGCTACATCATCGCCAACATGAAATCCGCGGCGGATGTCAAAATCGGGGACACGTATACGGATTACATGCGCCCCTGCCCATCCCCCCTGCCCGGTTTCAAGGAAATCCGCCCCATGGTCTTTTCCGGCATTTATCCGGTGGATTCCTCCGATTTTGAAGCCCTGAAAGCGGCCATGGCGAAGCTTCAGATTAATGACGCCGCTTTCTCCTTCCAGGCGGAATCTTCCGTAGCTCTGGGCTTCGGGTTCCGTTGCGGCTTCCTTGGCCTGCTCCATATGGAAATCATCCAGGAGCGTCTGCGCCGGGAATTCAACATGGATATCATCTCCACCTACCCCTCCGTGATTTATGAGGTCACCAAGACCAATGGAGAGGAAATCAATGTGGACAATCCCAGCCTGCTCCCGGAACCGCAGGAAATTCAGGAAATCCGGGAACCTATCGTCAAGGTGTTCATTATGCTTCCTGGGGAATACATCGGGGATATCATGCAACTTGTCCTGGAAAAACGCGGCAGCGTGGACAATACGGAGACCATTGACGATATGCGCATAATGCTCACCTGCACCGTTCCTCTGGCGGAAATTCTGGTGGATTTCAACGACAAGCTCAAATCCATGACGCGAGGCTACGGCTCCATGGATTATGAATACGCCGGCTATCAGGCCGCCAAGCTCATTAAAATGGACATGCTCATCGCCGGGGAACCGGTGGATGCCTTCTCCATGATTGTTCACCAGGACAAGGCAGCCTCCCGCGGCAGGGAACTGGCGGAACGCCTGAGGAAAGATGGCTACCCGATCAACCAGTCACAAATCAGCCGCATGGAACAGACTCTGGAATATCTGCACCCCTATATTCCTCAAGTACTGTATGCCGGGCTGGGGCGTCCACAGATAGAAAAACTACTTTCCATGCGGACTGCGGCGCTACGAATCTGGGAACAACATGCCACCGATGATTTGGGTTCATTTGAAAATATCTTTTCCTCGGCGCTATCGCTGTTCAATGATCAGCCTGAAGAGTTCTGCTTCGAACTTGTACAGGATGAGCTATTAGGACTACTGAGTCAGGCGCTGAACGTTGATTACAATCTGCTGATGCTGGATCTGGATCCTTCCGAGCAGAAGCGCCTGGCCTTACTCGGCCCCACTCAGGAATCGCCGCTTTATATACAGAAAGAGGCCTCCGCAGCACGTTCTACTGTATACAGACGTAAACCGAGTTCCAAAAGAAAAACGGTTCTCTCTGCGCCAGACTCGCCTCTGGGTTCCACACTAATGTGTGAAAGCAACGATCCCATCATGGATATCTGGTGTATTTCACCCCTAATTGATTCAACCCAGGCATTGCAAGCGCTAAGAAACCAAGTTGCGCGAGAACTGGCGGAGTGTTGTGGCATCGACGGTAAGATATTTCCTGATAACAATGTAGACGATGCCGACTATAAACTTAGCGCGATTACAACAGCCCCAGATGTATATTCCCAAACTCAAGCCCGCGCCTGCAGAGCTCTATTGATGACACTCAATGGGGTTCCCCTAACAGCAGATCTGGCCGCTACTCTAGATCCGATACTACTTATCCGACGCGAACAGAATAGATTCGTGTTCAGCGATCAGTTCCTTATTAAAGCATTCCGGTTAATTCGCATCGTTCGTCGGCTTATGGAATTACAACAGGACGCAAAAAATGATACCAACGATTAACCATGCTATTTTGTCACAGGTGGTGCAAGCCATTAAGGCTGGTAACTTACGTTATTGCGAAGCTTTGGGCTTTAATCATGATGAATTAAACAAACTATGTTCCCTTTCCTATGATGAGTTACTATATCTGACAAATACCTCTTCACATTTTCTAAAAGTGACAGTCAACCATGACGTTCTACGCAAAATGCTTGTTCAGGTACAACAGGAGCACAAACTTCAGCAGATTGTGAACCAGGCAGTGCAATTGGGTGGCTCAATCGCCTTGATTAACCACTACTTCGGTATTCCGACGGCCGAAATTAGCGCTCGCCGTCGACTTATGGGGATCAACATTCGCCAGGGGCGCAGCCAGGCTCCAGATGAAGAAGAAGAAATCGCACTCTGGAAACGCTGGCAAGAGGTGAAAGTAGATAATCTTGATTCAATACAAGCGCTGGAAGTCATGATGCAGCTAACTCGGGAACGATCGCTCTCATTAACCGTCGTCTGGAACCTGATCCGGAAGTGGGAAACGCGTTGAATACCACTTTTAGCAGTTCCATAAATGGAAGGATTATCATGATACATGAACTAAGCAAATCGGTTTAGTACCTCTAGCATCTCATCAAATCCAATCAATTCACTACTAATCAATAGGTAAAAGAGTGATGCCACTGTCATCACAATGCGCATCTAAATCTACAAAAATCGCCATTTCAAATAACCACCCCAGATCTTAAAATGTCTAGCCATTTCGCATCCAGAATTTACGATATTTACAAAGCGCCACATTGAAACACCCCGGATAATCAATCTCCATGTTATCTCTCATATCTATAGTAAGGTTGTATATAAAGATGAAATCAACGGCAGCACATGAGGCTGCTACTATTTATTTTTCATGTCAGAAGAACGACCTTTCCTTGTAGGTTAAAAAACCGAAAATACCGCATTCCCATACCGAGAGACACCATAACGGGCTCTACTGGTTAATTATTCAAATTGAGAAATCAATTTCATAATGTAAAACCCTGCTTGTTTTCATAAAGTAGTTGCTGAGTTAACCAGCTTATTAATCCGATGGGGATGTTTATAAAATGGATGGCATTCAATGTACTTTCTTTTATGTTCCTCACGAATATTTATAAGCTTACTTGTCTGTACCTATAGAATTCCCCTATACATCCAATATGCTAAAGGTTTTGTTATGAACAGAAAAAAAATCTTTTTTCTGCTACCTGCCCTTTTTCTTGCTTTTCAGCAGTCAGCGCAGGCCGCCCATGCAGATTATGAAAATAAAGACTTCCCTTTATCAAACTGTGACTCCTTGACGATAAAGCAGAAGAAAACAGATTGCTATGTCGATTATGCTGTGAGCCATCATTTTTTTTACTGGGGGAAATTCATTTATGGTGTTAATGGTTCCGGCCCAATTGAAGATGGTTTTGCCAAAGCGTATCAGACAAGTCCGAACGAAGAAAAAATTGCTAACAGTTATGCTGCCGCCCAAATACGCAACAAACACGTTAAAGAAGGAATTGCTCTTTATCAGGAAAATTTCAAAAAATTTGGCGATTTTGACTCAGGTTATAATGCGCTGGTTTATCTACGCGCTTTAGCTAAAACTCCAGAGGAACGTCAGCAGGCAACCGGGAAACTACACCAACAATTACAACAACATTTCCCTAACCAAACGGCAAAGTATGACGCTATCCTCGATGCAGCAGACAAGGTGCTTCAGGACACCAATATCATTCATTTCGATATGCCTAAGGTGGCCCATCCGGGGCGCTATCATGCAATTGTCGTTCTGGGTTATCAACTTGATAAAGAAGGAAATCCACAGGAACCGCTAAAAGGTATTATGGCGCAAGCGCTAAAAGTGGCCAAACAGTATCCAGACTCAAAAATTATCGTTACCGGCGGCGTACCCCGCAATAATCGTGTTGAAGCGGAAGTGATGTGGAAATACTTTACCGAAAATGGAATCGCTCCATCACGCATCATACCTGAGGTGCTCTCTTACGACACCGTACAGAACGCTAATTACACAGCGATGATCATGCGTAATTTCAATATACGGGAGGCGACGATCGTGACCCGAGCAGGTCATATCCGCAGAGGTACGGTACTAATGAATAATGCGCTAAAACTGTATGTTCCATGGCAGGTAAATTTGACATCAATGGCATGGAAAGACAGTAATTTCGCCACAGAGGACGACGCAAAAAAACCGCCAAAACTCGGTAGCGGCGATTACCGCTCCACCTATCGGGACGTATTACGGCTTTACCGTCAGGAATATCCAGGCTTCGCCATGTGATAAAACAAATCAAGGATATAGATTATGCAGAAGCGTATTATTGCAGGATTAATCACAGGTTTAATTACAGCGAATAGCCAAGCCGTTACCCTTTATGAAAATAAAGAACAAGGAGCCAAGCTTGATCTTACTGGTTCGTTACGCATGATGTTAGAAAATAGTTCTAAACGCGGCAGGACAGATGGCGATAGCGATTCAAAATTAAAAGATCAGGGTACACGTATCGGGCTGAAGTTTAAACGTGGTCTGGGCGATCAGTTCGAGAGCGACAGCTGGATGAAGAATCTGAGCGCCATCGCCTATTTCGAATATGGCGGAGATACTCAGGCAGCAGAAGATAATTTTCATTTTGACAACAGACAATCTTATGGGGGGCTGAGTTACAAAGGTATTGGTGAACTAGATTTTGGTAGAGTGAAATCCCCCTTCGATTATGTTCATCAGTCTGATTATAGCTATGAATATGGCAGCAGCGGGGCACTTTATTTTGGCGGAGGGAAAATAGCTCGTGTTGGTGGCGGAGATAATAATTTTATCAAGCGAGAATCCAATACTATACGTTTTATGTCTGAACGCTGGCATGGTCTAAAAGTGGCAACATCCTATACCATGCAGACTGGAACAAATATCAATGATATCGATAACGCTTGGGCGATGGCGCTACTTTACGACTCACCCTGGGATCTGACATTAAATGCCGGTATCGCCCAACAGACTACCAATGGTTCAACCGATGCCAACGTCAAAAGCGGGTACACAGACGTGAAAGCGGACAAAGAAAATATATGGGGTATAGGGATGAAGTACAACATCCCACAAATTAATCTCTCACTGGCTCTGGACTATGGTGGTTATCAAATCAAGAACGGTAATAAAGGTAGCGGCAAAGGTTATACCGCTTATCAGGACACCATCAATGTCGATCTTTTCGGAGCTGGCGCTAAGTGGACCTGGGATAAATGGGGTATCTACGGAGTCTATGGACTGCGCGATGGCGATGCGGCGGCTGACAATTATCAGGAAACCCGCACTATTTTTGGCATCGATTATACCTTCAACAAACAATTCATCCTGTGGCTGGAGTACTGCAACATGACCGTCGATTCCGATGATGCGGACGATCGGTACAGTGACGACAAAATTGCTCTTGGCGCACGGTATTATTTCTGACAGGAGAATCATGATGAAAGCTTACACGCTAAGTCTTATTGCACTGGCGCTAACCTCTTCACTGGCGCAAGCCGCAACAGCCGATCTGGTGCTGGATAAAGTCGTAACGCTGAACCGCCATGGTATCCGCCCACAGATGGATACGGCAAAAATCCAGGCAATGTCGCCAGAAACTTTCCCCCATTTTCAGGGCAAAGATGGCGAGCTGACCATGCACGGCTACGCTGCCGTCACACGCATGGGAGATTATTTGCGGGATTACCTGCAGCAACGCCAGTTCCTTAAAAAAGATAGCTGCCTCAATGCCGACGATATTTTTGTCCGCACCAGCGCCAAACAGCGCACCCGTATGACAGCTTACGCCCTGATCGATACACTGTTTCCCGGATGTGGCGTCAAAGTCAGCTCACCCGCCAGCAAAAAAGATACACTGTTTAAACCCATTGATAATGGCGTCGCTCCGCTAGATGTCGCCAGGGCCAGCAACAGCGTCTTACAAAAGATGGGTGGCAGCCTGGAGGCGGCAAAACAGCGTTATGCCGGTGACATAGCAGCGATGCAAAAAATCGTTGACCCCAACTGTAAAGGTGATCAATGCACCTACTCCAGCGGTGAATGGTCGATTAAGTACCTGAAGGATCGCAATATTGAGCTGGAAGGGCCTCTATTCTGGGGTAACGAGTTGGGTGAAACCTTCCGCCTGCAATATGCCGAAGGACTGCCACTGGAACAGGTTGCGTTTGGCCACGTCAAAAATACTGACGACCTGACACGGCTCAACAAACTGCATCAGATTAAGTTCGATCTAATACTTCATGACCCGTATATCGCCGCCCGCGCTGGCTCACAACTACTGAGCCAGATCCTCTATACGCTGGAAAAGGGGTCTGGTTTCCACGACCCCAACGCCAGCCCAGAGATTGCCGCCAGCGCGCCGGATGCACGGATGGTCATGTATTTCGGCCATGACTCCAACCTGACGCCACTGCAAACCCTGCTCAATGTCTCCTGGCATCTGAAGGGCTACCCGAAAGATGATACGCCGCCCGGAAGCACGCTGATGTTTGAACGTTATCGGGATAGCAAAACGCATCAGACGTATATAGGCCTTACCTTTATGACGCAAAGCCTGGATCAAATGCGTCGGCTGGAGCCGCTAAATGTGAAGAATCCACCGCTGCAACAAAAGCTTAATCTGCACTGTAAAAACAGTCCGGACGGCTGGCTGTGCCCGATAGATGAATTTGCCGCGCAGATTAATAGCCGTCTCGATAAGACTGCGATGATTGCGCAGAACTACGCGGAATAGATTTCTCCTAAGTGGTTAATGCCAGAGTACCATAAATACTTCGAGTTAGTTTGAGATGTATCGATTTAATGTGACAGTCAATACACCTACAACCAGAAGTATGGTTGGTATAGCCACTGCTTTTCTTACTTTGGATCCTCATTGGCCTGCTTTGCAGGCCTTTTTTCATACTCACCACCACTGGGACCTAAAACGAGGCACTATTCTGACTGTGTTCAAAGAACATGTCTCAAGCAGTCAGTAACCATTCAACGGGCCGAAGCCGGACCGTCATCTCTTCCAGGATAAATTCCGTTCCTGTCGCAAGCGTGGCCGCTAACCCGACGATGGCTTTTGAAGGATACCGACGCCCCTCAAACTCGATCTCATACAGACGCGCGCTTTTAAACTGATGCGCAACGCCTGCATCGTAAGCGCGAATGGCGGCGATGATGCATTCCCTGGATAAATGGTCCGGTAGTTTTTTCATAAGACATAGCTATCTGATGGCGCGAAGCTTGAGTATAAATAGAAAGCTATGGGCTTTTCGAACAAATAACTAGCAGTGATAGTTAAATCGCGATCCACGTAGAACCGCCGCATCTGGTGGGTTGATCGGCAAGGATTTTGCGAGCATCATCGCATTTATTTAGCTGCCACTGTAACGCTATGCCCTCCAGCACGACCCTGCAACACGCGATCGAGAACATCACTATCTGGCGCAAAGGCGAACAGCGTGCGCCGCATAAGCCACTGTTGCTGCTGTACGTCCTCTCACAGTACCAGCGCGGCCATGCGCGGATGTTCGACTACGCCTCGGAGATACGCGATGAGCTGCATAGCCTGCTGGAACGCTTTGGCCCGCAGCGCCGCCAGTACCGGCCGGATATGCCCTTCTGGCGCCTGAAAGGCGACGGCTTCTGGGAGCTGCACAACAGCGACCAGTGTTCAACCCAGGGCAGCCGACAGCCGCCCGGCAAAGAGCTGGAGCTCTGTCACGTCGCCGGCGGCTTCGATGAGCCGCATTTTGCGTTACTCAACAGAAATAAGAGGCTG
>OHSA01000861.1_pt1 | contig 10437 bp, 9 predicted proteins | sample 1578571 | NCBI WGS metagenome assembly OHSA01 (sample SAMEA3879586, study PRJEB24766) | human gut metagenome | biome: human-associated habitat; feature: feces | place: USA | collected 1985/1987
TCGAACTGGCGGGTTCATTACTTGCCAGGCGCCAGATTTGCAGCGCCGAATATGTCAACGAGATGCTGACGGTATATGAAGATTTTGGCGCCGCCATCGTGATAGATGACGGGATTGCCATGCCGCATGCCCGGCCGGAAAAAGGGGCATTACAGACCGGGTTCTCACTTGTCACCACCGCCACGCCAATCTCCTTCGGCAACGATGAGTTCGATCCGGTTTCCGTGGTCATCGCGATCGCCGGCGCCGATGCTGACAGTCATATCAAAATGATCCAACTGATAGCCTCGCTGATCGAGTCAGATATTGTGACCTTTCTTCAGCAGGAAAATGACGTTAATTCAGTCTTACATTTCATTCAAAAACAAATGGAGTAGTCATTATGTTAGTTATCAGAACGGTTTGTGGTAACGGTATTGGCAGCTCATTGATGGCTGCGAATAATGTGAAAAAGATCTGTGACGAATTAGGCATCAAAGCGGACGTCGCCTCGGTCGATTTTGCTAACGCCGTCGGGGAAAAAGCCGACCTTTACGTCACGATCAAAGAACTGGCAAATCAATTTCCGGCCCACTGTCATGTCGCCATCATTCGCAGCTACGTCCATAAAGCGAAGATCGCCGAGGATATTACCGACGCGCTGATGAAAATTGCTGCGACTCACTCTTAATCAGCATAGAGGGAACGACCATGCAGGCTATTCTTAGTTTCTTAACGGAAATATTCAGTCAACCCGCCTTTTTAATGGGGCTTATCGCCTTTGTTGGTTTAGTGGCGCTGCGCTCCCCTGGCAATAAACTGCTTACCGGCACATTGAAGCCGATTTTAGGCTATTTGATGTTGAGCGCTGGGGCAGGCGTTATCGTTGCCAATCTCAATCCGCTGGGCGGTATTATCGAGGCCGGATTTAATATCCGCGGCGTTATTCCGAACAATGAAGCCATTGTCTCCGTCGCCCAGAAAATGCTGGGCGTGGAAACCATGAGTATTTTGCTGTTAGGCTTTATTTTCAACCTGATTATCGCCCGCTGTACCAAGTATAAGTATATCTTTCTGACCGGCCATCATTCGTTCTTTCTCGCCTGCCTGTTCTCCGCCGTTCTGCAGGCGGCGGAGTTCCAGGGCTGGATGTTGATCCTGATCGGTGGATTCCTGTTGGGCTCATGGTCGGCCATCTCCCCGGCCATCGGTCAGCGTTACACCAGGCAGGTAACCGAAGACGGCGGGATCGCCATGGGCCATTTCGGCTCTCTCGGCTACTACCTCTCGGCATGGATCGCCAGCCGGACCGGCAATCCGGCAAATTCCTTCGCCGATACCGAAATTTCAGAAAAGTGGGGCTTTCTGCGCGATACCACGGTCACCACCGGTATCGTGATGTTTGTTATCTACTTTGTCTGCAGCGCTGTCGCCGGGTCGGCGTACCTGAGCACCATCACCGACCAAAACATGCTGATCTTCTCGGTGCTGACCGGTCTGCAGTTCGCCGTTGGCGTAGCCATTGTCTATAACGGCGTGCGGCTGATCCTCGGCGATCTGGTGCCGGCGTTCCAGGGCATCAGCCAGAAGCTGATCCCGGACTCCATCCCGGCCGTTGACTGCGCGGTGTTCTTCACCTTTAGCCCCACCGCGGTGGTGGTGGGATTCATCAGCTCCTTTGTGGGCGGGCTGGTCGGGATGCTCTTGCTCGGCGGGCTGGGCATGGCGCTGATTATTCCCGGCATGGTGCCGCACTTCTTCTGCGGCGGCACGTCCGGCGTCTTCGCCGACAAACTGGGCGGTAAGCGCGGATGTATCATCGCCTCCTTTATCGGCGGGATCTTCCTCGCCTTCCTGCCGGCGATGCTGCTGCCGGCGCTCGGCAACCTCGGGTTTGAAAACAGCACCTTCGCCGATTTCGACTTCGCGGTATGGGGCATCATTATCGGGAATACGTTCACCCAGTTTGGTCAGATCACTATCTATCTGATTTGTCTGGCGCTGCTCGTCGCGCTGCTGGCGCCTTTCTGCTTCCGTCACGTCCAGGTGGTGGGCAACACGCTCAGCTATGAGGAGCTGACGGCTAAGCAGAAAAATGAATAAGCGAGGTCATTTTTCCCGGCGGGAGGGCCACGCTTTCCGCCGCTGACAAATAATCAGGAGTGGTTATGGCTATTTTGTCCATTGGATTTGCTTGTTTCGATCAGTTTTTCTTTCTCAATGAATGGCCCCAGGAGAATACCAAAAACTTTTGTCATGATTTTATTGAAAGCGGCGGCGGTCCGGCGGCCAATGCGGCCTGGCTGCTGGGATTATGGGGCGAGGAGGTTTATTACATTGGTCATCTGCAGCAGGACCTTTACGGTCAGCGCATTATCGATGAGTTTGACGAGGCGGGGGTGGATACCAGCCAGGTGGTTTTCTCCGATGACATGATCACCCCGCTGGCCTCGGTGCTGGTCAATCGCTTAACGGGTTCGCGGACGATTATTACCCGCAAGATGCAAACGCCGCCTTCCCTGACCTACGAGCAAAAGCTCAAACTGGACGACCTCGCCGAGCGACTGATTGCCAGCGAGGAGCCGGTCACCATTTTAATTGACGGCCATGAGGCGGAAATCAGTGAATATTTAATTAAGAAACTGCCCAACGCCAGGGTCGTGATGGACGGCGGGTCACTGCGCGCCAGCAATATTAAACTGGCGGCCTGGACTGACTATTTTGTAGTGAGCGAACATTTCGCCCGCGATTATATGAGCTATCGCTCGCTGAGCACCGAAGCAGAAATTAAAGCGGCCCTGATTGAGTTGAATAAAATTTGCCGCGGTGAAGCATTTATTACCCTTGGCGAAAAAGGCTGCGCTTTTTTAAAAAGCGGTATGCTGCAGATCGTCCCGTCCTGGCTGTGCAATGCCGTTGATACCACCGGCGCCGGGGATGTATTTCACGGCGCCTTCACCTATGGCGTCCATTACTCATGGCATATCGATAACATTATTTTATTTGCCAGCCTGACCGCCGCCATTTCTATTGAGAAAAAAGGGGTTCGGGAATCGATGCCGGACCTGGCGGTCGTCCACCACTCGTTAAATAGCTACGAGAGAAACTTAACGCAATATTTTGAAGAATAACTGCATTTAATAAATATCAAGAGGTGAATATGCTAGTGTCGATGAAGGACATGCTTCAGCATGCCCTGCGGGACGGCTACGCCGTCGGTCAGTTCAACATTAATAATCTGGAATGGGTCGGCGCCGTATTAAGCACCGCCCAGCAGTGCCGCTCACCGGTTATTTTGGGGGTGTCCGGCGGCACGGTTAAGCATATGCTCGGGTTAAAATGTATTCATGACATCGTGGTTAACGCCATGGAGTATTTGCATATTGATGTTCCGGTGGCACTGCATCTGGATCATGGCACTACCCAGGAGGCCTGCGAAGCGGCGATCGCCGCCGGCTTCAGTTCCATTATGTTTGATGGCTCGCATCTGCCGTTCAGGGAAAACCTGGCCATTACCCGCCACCTGGTGACGCTGGCCCACAGCAAAGGTATCTCTGTGGAGGCCGAACTGGGGACCATCGCCGGCAGTGAAGACGGCATTGTCAATTCCGAAGTCATCTACGCCGATCCCCAGGAGTGCTACACCCTGGTGACAGAAACCCAGGTGGATTGCCTCGCCGCCGCGCTGGGCTCCACCCATGGTCTGTATAAAGGTAAAGCCCGACTGGGATTTACCGAGATGAAAGCCATTGCCGAGCAGGTGAAGGTTCCGCTGGTGCTGCATGGCGGCACCGGTATTGCCGATGAGGATATGCGCCGGGCGATTGCCTGCGGCACCGCCAAGATTAACGTTAATACCGAAAATATGTACGCCTGGTGCCAACAGGTGAAAGCAATTTTCGCCGCCGACACCGGACACGATGTGAACGATCCGCGGAAAGTCATCGCCCAGGGACTGCAGCCGGTACGCGAGATGATTGCCCGCCGCATGGCGCTCTTTGGCTCAGAGCAGCGCTATTGACGCCGGGCCAGCGGCTGAAACCACCGCCCCGACGCTGCCGGGGCGGTGGCGTCAGGTATCAAAAGGCAAAGCAGGAACAGCCCAGCACACCCCAGAAGGCCTGCTCGTCAGAGACCGGAATCGACGACTTACGCGCAATATCATGCTGATGGCCGTGGACGCCACAGCTACCGCAGCACTGGTGCATCTGCACCATGGCGCCGATTTTAGCCGTCGCCGGCGGAGCGGAACGGTAATGGCCCGGGACCTTCACCACCGGCGACCACTCCGGCAGCACCGGAATAGGCGGCGGCGCCAGCGGCGAGAAGTGACCGGCGGCGTACACCACTTTGCCGTCAACCACCGTCAGCACCGACTCAATGCCTTTGATCTCCTCTTCCGCGACGCTGAAGTAGTCTTTCGACAGCACCACCAGATCGGCAAGCTGACCGGCGGCCAGACGGCCTTTCTTGCCCTGCTCGCTGGAGAACCAGGCGCTGCCCGCCGTCCACAGCTCCAGCGCGACATCGCGCGGCAGGCGGTTGGCGTCGTCATACATCGCCATCCCGCCAACGGTGCGCCCGGAGACCAGCCAGTACAGCGCGGTCCATGGGTTATAGCTGGCGACGCGGGTCGCATCGGTGCCCAGCCCCACCGGCACGTCCAGCGCCAGCATCTTTGCTACCGGCGGGGTATGTTTCACCGCCTCTTTGCCGTAGCGATCGACAAAATATTCGCCCTGGAAGGCCATCCGATGCTGCACCGCAATACCGCCCCCCAGCGCCTTCACCCGCTCAATGTTACGCTCGGTAATGGTCTCGGCATGATCGAAGAACCAGTGCAGGCCATTAAACGGGATATCGCGGTTCACCTTCTCAAACACGTCCAGCATCCGGCTGATGGACTCATCGTAGGTGGCATGCAGGCGGAACGGCCAGCGATGCTCCACCAGATGGCGTACCACCCGCTCCAGCTCATCCTCCATGCCTTGCGGCAGATCCGGCCGCGGCTGCAGGAAATCTTCAAAATCCGCCGCCGAAAATACCAGCATCTCGCCGGCGCCGTTGGCGCGATAGAAGCCAGTCCCCTGCCCCGGCTTCAGCATGTCGGTCCAGCGTTCGAAATCCTCCAGCTCCTGCTTCGGCCGCTGAGTAAACAGGTTGTAGGCGATGCGCACGGTCATCTGATCTTTCGCGTGCAGCTGTTCGATAATTTCGTAATCTTCCGGATAGTTCTGGAAGCCGCCGCCGGCGTCGATGGCGCTGGTGAGCCCCAGTCGGTTCAGCTCGCGCATAAATTGACGGGTGGAGTTCACCTGCAGATCCAGCGGCAGCTTCGGCCCCTTGGCCAGCGTAGCGTAAAGGATCATGGCGTTCGGTTTGGCGATCAGCATCCCGGTCGGGTTGCCGTGGCTATCGCGGACGATCTCGCCGCCCGCCGGATCCGGCGTCTCTTTGCTATACCCCACGGCTTTCAGCGCCGCACGGTTCAACAGCGCGCGATCGTAGAGATGGAGCACAAACACCGGCGTATCAGGCGCCGCCTCGTTCAGCTCTTCCAGGGTCGGCATCCGCCGCTCGGCGAATTGAAATTCGCTCCAGCCGCCGACCACCCGCACCCACTGCGGGGACGGCGTGCGATCCGCCTGATCCTTCAGCATTCGCAGGGCATCCGCCAGCGAGGGGACGCCCTCCCAGCGGAGCTCAAGGTTGTAGTTCAACCCACCGCGGATCAGGTGCAGGTGAGAATCGTTGAGGCCCGGGATCACCGTATGCCCTTTGAGATCGACGATTTGCGTCCCCTCGGCGGCAAAGCTCATGATCCGATCGTGACTTCCGGTGGCAACAATTTTTCCGTCGGCGATGGCCACGGCTTCCGCCAGGGGATTCGCACGATCGAGGGTATGAATCTGACCGTGGGTCAGAATCAGTGTGGCAGTTTGCGACATAACGCACTCCTTGAGGAGGCTGACTCAGTTTTTCTTCAACCAGCCAGCAAACAGGCGGGTCACGATGGGCATCCAGAACCAGACCACCAGCGCAACCACACAGGCATCATTGATGAGGTGCAGCAGCAGGCTCCCCTTAAGCGACGGCAGCAGCATGCCGGTCACCGCAGGCACCAGGTTGGTGCTGGGGAAAATCACCAGCAGGGTGATCAGAAACTGTTTCCAGCGCCGCGGCTGGCGTACGTTCACCGTCGGCGGGGTAAACCAGAAGGCCGGTTCAGTCCGCACCTCAGTCCGATCGCCTTCCGTCAGCAGTGGGGCAATCTCAGCCACCAGTTGCCGACGGGTTTCCGACTGCGTCCAGGCGTAGAGGTGCTCCAGGGTATCGAAGCGGATTATGACGCTCCACAGATTCTGCCCTGCGGCGGGCCGGATCACATTCGCCCCAAGATGGCCGGGAAATTCTGCCGCAATGGGCATAATTTTACCGAGCCACTCTTCGTAGCGCTGGCTGTGTTGCGGATCGAGCAGATGGCTGATAACCAGGGTCACCGATTTTTGCTGCGCCATGACGAGTTCCTTGCTTCAGGGAAATGGCCGGTTTTCTCCTGCCACTCTCCATAAATGATCTGACACAACATCCTTCATGCTGCGTTGAAGCGGCAGGCGGGCACGTCCCCGTGAACTTGAATAAATTCAGTAGCTGGGGACGGACAAACGCAGCCAACAACGCAGCAGCCTGAAGGATGGAGTGATTTACGCTTTACGCTCCGGCGCGCCATGCACCATGGTATAAGCGTAATCCACGCCCATCCCGTAGGCGCCGCTGTGTTCGCGCACCAGGTCCATTACCGCATCGTAGGTCGCTTTGCGCGACCAGTCGCGCTGGTACTCCAGCAGCACCTGCTGCCAGGTCACCGGCACCGCCCCCGCCTGCACCATCCGGTCAATAGACCGCTCATGGGCGTCGACAGAGGTGCCGCCGGAGGTATCCGTCACTACATAGACCTCGTAGCCCGCCTCCAGCGCCATCAACGCCGGGAAGGTCAGGCAGACTTCGGTCCACAGAGCGGAGATCACCAGCTTTTTACGGCCGGTCGCTTTCACCGCTGCCACAAACGCATCGTCTTCCCAGGAGTTCATGGAGGTACGTTCAATCGGCTTGACGTCAGGATGCACGGCCAATAATTCCGGCCAGATATAGCCGCTAAAGCTTTTGGTCTCTACGGAGGTATAAATCACCGGTACATTAAAAATTTTGCCCGCTTTCGCCAGCGCCACGGTGTTATTTTTCAGGGTCTGGCGATCGATATTCGCCACGCCAAAGGACATTTGCGGCTGATGGTCAATAAAGATAAGCGCGGAATTAGTGGGATCGAGCAGTTCACGAATAGACATTAAATACCTTCTTAATCAATTAGTTAAAAAGATGACATGATGATTAATGCGTCGTGTGGATCCTGACTGATAAAGCATGGTGAGTATAGCCAGTTATTTCTAACAAGTTATTAAGGATTTTTTATGGTTTATATTTTTTGCCGCGACCAGGATTTATTCACGCCTGTTTTAATCAAATTTTTACGCCAAACTGTTCTGATTTATTCACTGGCTTTGATTATTGCGCTTAGGTACAACAGAGAAAACAAATTAATGGATAGCTTCATATGCGCGTAAACTTTGATGTTTTGATGATCCTTGATGCTCTTGACCGCCACGGATCCTTCGCCACCGCCGCGGAGTCGCTGTATAAAACCCCCGCCGCTCTGAGCTATATGATCCAGAAGCTGGAGAGCGATCTGAACATCGTGCTGTTGGATCGTTCCGGCCATCGGGCAAAATTTACCGATACCGGGCGGCTGATGCTGGAGAAGGGGCGACAGCTTTTAAGTGCCGCCAGAGATCTGGAAAAGCAGGCCCAGCAGCTGAGCGCGGGCTGGGAGCGAGAGCTAGCCATCGCCCTTGACGCCTCATTTCCCTTTTCGGCCCTGCTGCCGCTGATCGCCGAGTTTTACGCGCAAAACCCACAGACGCGACTGAACTTCAGCCATCACACCCTCGCCGGTTCGTGGGAAGAGCTGACCCATCATGGGGCGGATATTATCCTCGGCGCCATCAATGAGCCGCCCACCTCCGCGGAGTGGTCATGGCAAACCCTCGGCGCGTTGGATAACATCTTCGTCGTCGCCCCCCATCACCCGCTGGCTCAGGCGAAGGAGCCACTGGCCAATAAACAGCTCAGCCAGCATCGGGCCATCGTGATCCGCGACAGCGCCCGCTATTGCCATCCGCTCAACAGCAATCTCCTCGACGAGCAGCCGCAAATCGGCGTCGATGATTTCGCCAGTAAAGTCGAACTATTGTGCGCCGGGCTGGGCTGCGGCTTTCTGCCGCGCCATATCGCTCGCCCGTGGCTGGTAAAAGGCAGTCTGGTGGAGAAAAGCGTCGCCTGCTGGCGGGAAAAGGATATTACCTATATGGCCTGGCGCAGCGGAAATGATGGGCTGGCTCAGCGCTGGAGGCGGGAGGCGCTCCTCCGCGGCGACCTGCTGAGCCAGCTCTACCATTAACGGCCGGACCAGACGTTGGCGGAGATGGCCGGGAGGGTCAGCACCCCGTCCTGGAAGGCGCCGGCGCCCTCCTGCAGCGTCCACCCGGCCACGTTCAGCAGCGGGGAATCTTCAATAACCACCTCGCAGGCTTCCCCGCGGTTAATCGCCACCAGCACCCGCTGCTGTTTGTAGACGCGGACAAACACCACCACGTTATCCTCGGCGTAAATCACCTGACAGCCGCCGTAGCGCAGCGCCTGGTGGGCCTTACGCAGTTTCGCCATCCGCTGATACAGCGCCAGCAGCTGGGTATCCTGCAGCGCCGGATCCCACGGGAACGGTTTGCGGCAGAACGGATCGTTATTGCCATCCACGCCCACCTCGTCGCCATAGTAGATGCACGGTACCCCCGGCCAGCTGAACAGCCACACCACCGCCAGCGGCAGGCGCGCTACGTCTTTGCCAAGAAGAGATTTAAAACGCGCCGTATCATGGCTGTCGAGCTGGTTGAACATCCGCAGCTGCTGCTGATGCGACAGCCCGGCGCGATAATTATCCATCCACGCCATACAGGTCTGGGCGTCTATTTTCTGCGGATCGTAAGAAATATCGGTATTGGCGAGGAATCCCCAGATCGGGAAGGTGAAGCCGCGATAGTTCATCGCCGCGTCTTCGGCATCCGCCTGCAGCCACTGGCGCGCGTCGCCAAAATGTTCGCCAAAGACAAAAGCTTCCGGCTGCGCTTGCTTCGCTGCCTGGGTAATGCCGGCGATATGCTGCAGGTTATTCCGCGCCCCGCCGCCTTCGCCCAGCATATGCACCACGTCCAGACGCCAGCCGTCCATGCTCCATGGCGCCTTCAGCCAGTGGCGTACGATACTGTCTTCACCGGCATAGATCTCGTTGACCAGGCTGGTCGACCGATAGTCGAGCTTCGGCAGACTGGCATAGCCCAGCCAGTTGTGCGCCTGCCCCTCCTCTGAGAAGGTAAACCAGTCGCGCCACGGGGAGTCCGGATCGTGGCCGGCGCCGCCGCTGCCCTGCTGGTGACGGTCGAACCAGGGATGGGAATCGCCGGTATGGTTGAACACGCCGTCGAGGATCATGCGCATTCCCGCCCGCAGGGTGTTGTGGCGCAGCCGGAGCAGCGCCGCGTCGCCGCCAAACTGCGGATCGACGCGCCGATAATCCTCGGTATCGTATTTATGCACGCTGGGGGCGGCGAAAACCGGGTTCAGATACAGAGCGGTTACGCCGAGCTGCTTCAGGTAGGGAAGTTTTTCGCTGATGCCGTCGAGATCCCCGCCGTAGAACGTCGACCCGCCCGCCTCGCCGGTAAGCGGGTCGTCCCACGCCTTGCGCACAATCTCCCGTCCCGCCGCGTGATGGTAATAGACCGCATCCTGGTCGGCGTTACGCGCGGCGCTGCGGGCAAAGCGATCGGGGAAAATTTGATAGAACACCTGATCGGCCACCCACTGCGGGCCGGCGTCCGGCAGGTCAATGGCGAACTGCTCCAGTCGGGCCGGCGGGAATCGGGTGAAGCCTTGTGGCGTAAACCAGCGCTGATGGTCGGCCCACAGCAGCTTAAAGCTGTAGCGGCGGCGCGGCTGGCCGCTGGCGAGAGAGATTTCGCCGCGCCATGCCACCACGCCTGGCTGCGGCGCCTGGCGGAGCCGCTGCATCGGCAGCGACAGCTCTTCGTTATCCTCTTCCGCGCGCAGCGTGATCCGCTGCGGCAGCGACTCACCGCTTAACCACAGAGTAATAAACAGTCGGTCCTGTTGCACCTTGATAAAGGGTGCAACCGGAAGGTGCCATGCCTTCAACATCGTGAATCCTCATTGTGCAGAATGGGCACACCTTGCCATAGCCGCCGGGCGCAGAACTCATCATCTCAGAACTTTTTGGGGGAGGATAACGGGGGAGGACGCGGGACCGCAAGCCGCCCCGGCCGCGCG
>OHSA01000876.1_pt1 | contig 10282 bp, 8 predicted proteins | sample 1578571 | NCBI WGS metagenome assembly OHSA01 (sample SAMEA3879586, study PRJEB24766) | human gut metagenome | biome: human-associated habitat; feature: feces | place: USA | collected 1985/1987
TGGGGGACGCGCCGCCGGAGCGGTAGCGCGTGCCGAGGAAGGGCATCGCCATGGAGACGACCTTTGCGCCCACTGTGCCGTCGAGGTCGGCAGGATCGCGCAGATATTCACCGAGCAGCCAGCCGGTCGTGGAGCCGAACGTGACCTGATACCAGCCGTTCGATTCACCGACGACGGTGACCTGCTTGCCGCTGACCACCTGCGTGATCTTGTCGTAATTCGTGCCGGGACCCGTGCGCACGTTGATCGTGCCGCCCGTAACGACCATGGAGACGGTCTCGGTCTCGCTCACGTCTTCCTTGGCGTCAGCCTTGTCTTCAAGCTCTGCCTGCATCTCATCGAGCTTGGCGAGCTCTTCTTCGTTCGCGCTCTCGGTCTGAACGGATTCCGTCAGCACCGTCACGCGGTCAACGAGGTTGCGGATCGAACCGTCGTAAGCGGCCTGCGCCGAAGAGAGCGGCGCGAGCAGGCTGACGGAGAGAATGCCCGAAAGCAGGAACGATAAGCATCGTGAATGGTTTCTCATAGCTGAGTCATCCTTTCGTGAATAAAATCAGGGGGCTGCGCGGCGGCTATTTACATCTTGCCGCTCAGCGCGCGCTCAAGCCAGATGGAGGCAAATTCCATCGCCTCGCCAAGGCTTCCTTTTTCCGTCGAGCGAACCACACGGTCGCGCGAACGGAGGCTTGCGTCCGTCATCTGCAGCTGAATGGAAACGCGCTTGGCAAGCGTGATATCCTTGAGCGGCGTGGTATCCAACACCTGCATCATCACGATATATTTATCCGCCATCGAGCCGTAGTAGATGAGATTATCCACACGGCGCAGCGGGTGTCCGCGGTAAACAAGACCTTCCGTAGCTTCTGCCATCTGACTCACTCCTGTCCTTGTAACCAATTTGTAAGTTTGTAACCGTTTTGTAACTTTTTGCAGTATAGCATTTTTTGCCCCCCTTGTCAATAAAAGTGGGGCGAAAAAATGCAACAAACCCTCGGAGGCCGCGTTCACGGTCTCCGAGGGTCGTTATTCTGACGCTTTTCGCTTACTTGCCGAGGTAGCTGCGCACAAGCGTTTGCAGCAGCTCGTCGCGATCCAGCTTGCGGATCAGCGTGCGGGCGTTGTTATGGTTCGTGATATAGGTGGGGTCCTCCGACAGGATGTAGCCCACGATCTGGTTGATGGGATTATAGCCCTTATCCTCCAGCGCGGCATAAACGGTGGTCAGAATATGACGGATCTCAGCGTCCTTTTCCTGCGCAACATTAAACTTTCGGGTAAATTCTTCCATTGGGAGAGCCCCTCCTTTCCATGCAGACAGTATAGCAACGCAATTTCAAAAAGTAAAGAGAGCGCTGTCAACTGTAACCAAATCGTAATGTTTCCTTAAGGAATTCTCAGCGGAGCACCGCGTTGTGGTCGGCCTTGAGCGCTGCGAGGATGGACTGGACGTCCTCATCTGCCTCTTCGCCGGTCAGGCTGCGGTCATCCGCGCGCAGAACGAGGTTGAACGCCACGCTCTTCTTGCCGCTGGCCACGCCGGGGCCGCGGTAAATATCGAACAGCGACACATCCTTGAGAAGGCCCTTCGCGCCGCGGCGGATGCTCTCTTCGAGCGCGCCGACCGTGACGGCCTCGTCGCACACGACGGCGATGTCGCGCGTGACGGCGGGGAACTTCGGAAGCGGCTGGTAGACAGGGATGTCGCCGCGCTTTTCATACATCGCATCGAAGCTCAGCTCTGCGGTGTAGACCTCGGTGTCCATGCCGTAGTTCGCCGCGACGAGCGGATGGATCTGGCCGAACACGCCGAGGTATGTCTCGCCCGCATACACTTTCGCGCAGCGGCCGGGGTGATAAGAATCATTGTCGGTGCAGGCGACGTACTTGACATCCGTGATGCGCAGCTCGTGCAGCAGCGTCTCGATGCCGCCCTTGAAGGAGAAGAAGTCCACGCCGTCGCCGTAAGCGCCGAGGGAGAGGTACTTCGGCTCGTCAGCAAGGCCATCCTCGCGCGGCAGGTAAATTTTGCCGAGCTCATAGAGGCGGGCGGACTTGTTGCGGTAGCTGTGGTTGCGGGCAATGATCTCGAGCATGCTCGGCAGGATCGTCGTGCGCATGATGGAGGTATCCTCGCCCAGCGGGTTCAAAATCTTCAGGGAGTTGCGCAGCGAGGAATCCTTCGGCATGCGGATCTTATCGTAATAGGTCGGGCTGATGAAGGAATAGGTGATGATCTCATCGTAGCCCAGCGCGCGCACAGCGCCGCCGATGGCGCGGTCGAAGCGCTGCTGCTCGCTAAAGCCGCCGCGCGTGGTCTCGCCGCGCATGAGCGTGCAGGGAATCTTATTGTAGCCGTAGAAGCGCGCGACCTCTTCGGCAATGTCGCTGTAATGCTCGACGTCGCCGCGCCAGGACGGCACGTAGATGTCGTCGCCATTCAGGATAAAGCCGAGGGAGACAAGAATTTCGCGCATCAGGTCTTCGCTGAGTTCCGTGCCGAGCAGGGCGTTGATCTTGTCGGGTTCGAGCTTGACGACCGTGGGGGCCTTTTCCTTGGCGACCACGTCCATCACGCCGTCGACGACCTCGCCGCAGCCGAGCAGCTCCACGAGCTCGCAGGCGCGCTCGACAGCCTTGATGGTGTTCATCATGTCGAGGCCCTTTTCATAGCGGGAGGAGGCGTCGGTGCGCATGCCGAGGGCGCTGGCCGTGCGGCGCACGGAAACGCCGTTGAAGTTAGCGGACTCAAAGAGCACCATCGCCGTGTCGCCGACGATCTCGCTGTTCGCGCCGCCCATGACGCCCGCGACGCAGACGGGCTTGTGCTCGTCGCAGATGCAGAGCATGTTCGGCGTCAGCTTGCGCTCGTTGCCGTCGAGCGTCTGGATGGTCTCGCCCTCGCGCGCGGTGCGCACGATGATGTGGCCGCCTTCGACGCAGCTGAAGTCAAAGGCGTGCATCGGCTGGCCGTATTCGAGCATCACATAGTTCGTGATATCGACGATGTTGTTGATGGGGCGCACGCCGCTGTTGCGCAATCTCTCGCGCATCCAGCGCGGAGACGGAGCGATCTTGACGTTTTTCACCATGCGCGCGGTGTAGCGCGGGCAGAGGTCGCCGTCCTCAATGTCGATGTCGACAAGGTCGGCGATGCTGCCGCCGCAGCCGTGCGGCTCGGGCGTGTGCAGCTTAAGGGGGCGCTTGAACGTCGCGCTCGCCTCGCGGGCAAGGCCGATGACGGAAAGGCAGTCGGGGCGGTTCGGCGTGATCTCAAACTCGACGATGGAATCGTCAAAGCCGAGGATGTGCGCCATGTTGAGACCCGGCTCGGCGTCCTCTTCCTGTAAGACAAAGATACCGTCGGCGATGCAGTGAGGGAACTCCTTCTGCTCGGCGTGCAGATCTTCGAGCGTGCAGATGGTATCGCTCTTGGTGTTGTAGGCGACAAGGTCGCCCTCGTGGAGGTTCGAGCAGCGCGTATCGGGCACAGCGGTCGCATTGCCGAGGTCGAGGCAGGTGTGGAACGTGCCGTCGCCCAGCGGGGCGCATTCGAGCACCCTGGCTGCAACAACAGGGCCGTAGACCTTGTCGCCAGGCTTGATGTCAGCGGGGATGGAGGGCTTCGCGGGATCGATGGGATGATAGTCGTTCAGAAGCGCCGCGGGCGTGATGACAGCATAGGGGAAGTCGTGCTCCGCCGTCATGCCGAGCTCCTTGAGCGAGCAGAGCATGCCGTTCGACTCGACGCCGCGCAGTTTGCCCTTTTCGATCTTCACACCGCCCGGCAGGTGCGCGCCGTGCAGCGCTGCGGGGACATAGTCTCCCACATGGATGTTCCACGCGCCGGTAACGATCTGCACGGGCTCAGCCTGACCGACGTCGATCTGGCAGACCCACATGTGGTCGGAGTTTTCATGGCGCTTCATCTCGAGAATTTTGCCGACGACCACGTTCTTGAGGTTCTCGTCGGGACGCTCGATGGTCTCGACCTTCGAGCCGGAGAGCGTCATATCGTCGTTGAATTGCTTATCGGTGATATCCTTGAGGTCAACGAATTCGTTGAGCCAATTACGGGATAGGATCATATTGGTATCCTCCTAAGAAGTAACAATCAGATTTTGTTTTTTGTGACGACATGCGCGTCACAAAAAACACCGCTCAGGGTGCAAGCGTGCGAGCAAAGCGAGTGCGGCGCAGCACCCTGCGAAAGAGATCGCAGAAAGCGGCTCGCCGCTTTCGCGAGGAATATTAGAACTGTTCGAGGAAGCGGACATCGTTCTCGAAGATCAAACGCAGGTCGCTGATCTTGAAGTGGCCGAGCGCCAGACGCTCAAGGCCCATGCCGAACGCCCAGCCGGAATAGACCGTGGAGTCGATGCCGCAGCCCTCGAGGACCTTCGGGTGGATCATGCCGGCGCCGAGCACCTCGATCCAGCCCTCGCCCTTGCAGGTGGGGCAGCCTGCGCCGTGGCACTTGTGGCACTGAATGTCCATTTCGCAGCTCGGCTCGGTGAACGGGAAGTGATGGGGGCGGAAGCGCGTGACCGTGTGCTCGCCGTAGAGCTGGCGCACGACCTCGTTGAGCGTGCCCTTGAGGTCCGCCATCGTAATGCCCTTGTCGATGGCCATGCCCTCGATCTGGTGGAACATAGGCGAGTGCGTGGCGTCGACCTCGTCCTTGCGGTACACGCGGCCGGGGGCCAGAATGCGGATGGGCAGCTCGCGCGTCTCCATCGCGTGGATCTGCATCGGAGAGGTCTGCGTGCGCAGAAGGATCGAGCTGTCCTCGGTGAAGTAGAACGTGTCGCTCCACTCGCGGGCGGGATGGCCCTCCTCGACGTTGAGCTTCGTGAAGTTGTACTCGGCAAGCTCGACCTCGCGGTCTTCGAGAATTTCAAAGCCCATGCCGACGAAGATGTCCTTGATCTCGTCGAGCACCTGATACATCGGGTGCTTCACGCCGATCTTTTCCTGCTTGCCGGGGATGGTCACGTCCACGGCCTCGGACTTGAGCTTGAGCTCCATGGCCTTGTCGGCGAGCTCTTTCGTCTTTTCCTCGATGTTCGCTTCGAGCTTGGCGCGCACGTCGTTGGCGAGCTGCCCGATCACAGGGCGCTCTTCGGCGCTGAGCTTGCCCATCTGCTTCAAAACGGCGGTCAGCTCCCCCTTTTTGCCAAGGTAGCGGACGCGCAGTGCTTCGAGGTCCTCCGCCTTGCCGGCGTCGGAGATCGCATCGAGCGCCGCCTTGCGGATCGCTTCCAGTTGTTGTTTCATATCATTTCTCCTTTTCAGGTAAAAATTTGCAGAATTTCAAAAATCGGCGGCAGGGGCAAAAAAATAGCCTTTCCTCCCGACACTCTCGGGACGAAAGACTTTCTTCCGCGGTACCACCCTGATTCGCGCCCAAAGGCGCGCGCTCGTTGCCCGTAACGGGGGCTGACCGGCCGCGCATTTCCTCGCGGCTGCTCGGGGGCGAACCAAGCGACATCCCGCAGACCGGCTCCCAGCCGCCGACCGGTCCTCTCTACGCGGAACAAACACGCTATTTTCCCTTTCACAGCATTTGTCTAAGTGGTACTTATATCACAGAAAAAAGGAACTTGCAAGGGGGAATTTGCCCCTTGCCGGCAAAAAAGCGGCAAAAGCGCAAAATATCGCGCATTTTCCTCTGCACACTCCCCTTTTTCTGCCCAAAACGCGGAAAAACCGCACTTTACAACGTGCAAAAACGTGGTATACTATAATAGTTGTTTACAAACCCACCGTGGCTGCTCTCGCAGCCGGATAAGGAGAACGATCATGGACGAAAGAAAGCGTCTTTACAAGTCCCGCAACAACAAGATGATCTGCGGCGTCTGCGCAGGCATCGCAGACTACTTCAACATTGACCCGTCGATCGTGCGCGTGCTCTGGGCGGTCCTCGCTCTGGCCGCCGGTACCGGCGTGCTCGCCTATATTGCCTGCGCGATCATCCTGCCCGAGGGCGACACCGAGGTCTGACCGCTTGACAATCCGCGCAAAAAAGATATACTAAATCCTGTTTGCCGCGCGAAACGGCAGAAAAAGATGTAAAACGCGAAGGGAGCTTCCTTTTATGGCGACTTATCCGATGCATGTCGCGGGTCTTGACCGCGACTTTCCCATCTGCAAGGTAACGGACGATCTTTATATCGGTGCTTTCATCATGTTCGGCGACGCGGAGCTGACCGTGCGCTGTGCGGAAGAGCTTTTGAAGCTCGCCGAGGGCATCGACTACGATTACCTCTTCACCGCTGAGGCAAAGTCCATCCCCCTCATCCACGAGATGGCGCGCCAGAGCGGCGCGAAAAAGTATTTTATCGCGCGCAAGGGCCCCAAGGTCTACATGCCCGACCCCATTTCCGTGGAGGACAAGTCCATCACCACCGTCGCCCAGCAGAAGCTTTTCCTCGGCTCTGACGACGCGGATCTCATCCGCGGCAAGAAGATTTTGCTCGTCGACGATGTCATCTCCACGGGCGGCTCGCTCAAGGCGATGGAAGCACTCGTCGAAAAGGCGGGCGGCACCGTTACGGGCCGCATGGCCGTTCTCGCCGAGGGCGGCGCAGCCGACCGCAAGGACATCCTGTTCCTTGAAAAGCTGCCCGTCTTCAACGCCGACGGCAGCGTGAAGTAAAAAGATTCAATCACAGAAGCGCAAAGCGCCTTTCAAAGAGCTTTCTTTGAAAGGCGCTTTCTCTGTTATTCGGTGATCTCCTCGCAGACCGTCGGCGATGTGGACCTTGCTTCGGCCTCCGGCGCTGTTCTTAGTCCGCTCAAACCGCGGTGGCAGAGCACGCAGCCCGCCGCGCATACGGCGGCCATGACGGCAAGGAACTGCCACTTCTCCGCAAAACCGCCCAAAAGCCCCAGCGGGTCGTTCATTGCGTTGAACGCGGCGTGCGCGGCGATCGTGGGCAGGATGCTCCCCGTGCGATAGCGAATATAGCCGAAAAGCAGGCCCATGAGAAACGCGTAGCCGATCTGCACCGGCGTTCCGTGGATGAATCCAAAGAGTACCGCTTGCAGTACAATTGCGATCCACACCGGCATGGCCCGTTCCAGCCGCGACTGGATGACGCCGCGGAACACGAGCTCCTCCGCAAGCGGCGCGCCGGCCACTACGGCAAGCGCCGGGATCAGCCCCGTCTCTGTGCTCAGGCGCATGGCTTTTCCATATTCCTCCATCCAGCTTTCCGGCAGCAGGGCAAGCACCAGACTGACCAGCACATAGAGGCCGACCGCGCCGAAGGCGCAGAATCCCACCGTCCAGCCCGAGCAGTGACGAAGGCCCGCCGCCTCGGATAGCGGCTTTTTCCGCAGCAGGAACCACAGCAGCAGTACCGCGGCGATGATCAGACACGATAGCAGCGTGAGCGCCGACAGGCCGTCAAGAAGCCGCTCCGCCACCGCCTGCGCCCCCTGTGCAAGGTCCGCTCCCCTATTGATCGCTGCATCGGCAGCGATACCGATCCCATAGACAAAGGGCAGCAAAACCTGCACCGCCACAAAAAAGAGCAGATACAAAGCGGATCTCCCCAGCGCAGCCAAAACGCCCTTTGCGGAATAGGAATGCTCGGTTTTCATATCTTCCCCCTCCTTGTCCGGTCCTAAAATTGCCGCAGCCTCCATTTTGTGTGCGGGCCACTTCAAGCAAGCCCGGCGCAGTGAATGCCAGCGCGTTTTATTCGTCTTTAAGTTGAAAAATATTCATTTATCTCTATACCGTTTGTTAAATTATACTGTATTATCAGATGCTTGTAAACAGCATTTTGTGAAAAGCAATCTTTCGGCAACGGCCTGTATTTGTCCGGTCCATCATACAGTTTATGGTACAGTGAACTTCTGCGTTCTTCTCACTTTTCGTCAGTTTTACTAAAAATATTTTAGCTTTTTCTGCTGGACAAGTGCGAAAGAACGTAGTATCCTATAAAAAATAAACGAGGAAGATGGATGATTCATCCGATAAACTGGTCAAACACAACAAAATAAGGAGGAAAACGCATGGCATACCGGGAAAGCTACGCAGGAAAGATCAACCGCAAGCTGAACAAGAAGCTCCACGTCGTCGAGGTGGCCTCGGGACGGCAGAAGGCCGACCTCGTGCTCAAGAACGCGACGTATGTGAACGTCTTCTGCAACGAGCTCAGTCATGGCGACATCGCCGTGGCCGAAGGGCTGATCGCAGGCATGGGCGAGCATTACGAGGGCGCGGTCGAGATCGACATGGGCGGCAAGCTCGTGCTGCCCGGCTTTGTCGACGCGCACATCCACTTAGAGAGCGCGCTCGTTTCCCCCAAGGAATTTGCCAACGCCGTCATTCCGCACGGCACCAAGACCGTCATCACCGACCCGCACGAGATCGCCAATGTCATGGGCACCGACGGCATCGAGTATATGCTGCAGGCGACGGAAGATCTGCCCGTTGACGTGCGCTTCATGCTCCCCTCCTGCGTGCCCGCAACACCGCTCGACGAATCCGGCGCGGTGCTCGATTACCGCGCAATCGACTCGTTCTACGAGCACAACCGCGTCGAGGGTCTGGCCGAAATGATGAACTATGTCGGCGTCGCGAATGCCGACGAGCAGGTGCTCGAAAAGATCGTCGCCGCGCAGGCGCACCACAAAAAAATCGACGGCCACGCCCCCGGCCTTTCGGGCAACGACCTGAACGCCTACATCGCCGCCGGCGTCTATTCCGACCACGAGTGCAGCACCGTGGAGGATGCCATCGCCAAGCTCGAGCGCGGACAGTACATCATGATCCGCGAGGGCACGGCCGCGCGCAACCTCGACGCGCTGCTCCCGCTGCTCACACCGCAGTATTACACCTACTGCATGTTCTGCACGGACGACAAGCACCCGAACGATCTTCTCGAAAAGGGCCACATCGACTACATCGTGCGCCGTGCCATCAAAGCGGGCGTCGACCCGATCATCGCCGTCAAATGCGCGAGCCACCACGCCGCGCGCTACTTCCTGCTCAACAACCGCGGCGCAATCGCACCGGGCTTTCTTGCGGACTTTGTCGTGATCGACAATTTCGACGACTTCAACATCCTTGAGGTCTACAAGAAGGGCAAGCTGATGTTCGACGGCAAGACCGTCACGCCCTTCGAAGCGCCCGAGATCGACCCGCACCTCGTCAAGCGCTCGCACGAGACGTTCCACGTTGCGCACCTTGAGGCTACGGACTTTATCGAGTCCCGCCCGCGCGCGGTGCTCGGCATGGTGCCCGGCGAGATCGTCACGACCGATGCGGGCTACGCCGAAAAGATCAGCGTTGAGGACGACATCTTGAAAATTGCCGTCATCGAGCGCCACAAGAACACGCACCACATCGGCATCGGCTACATCAAGGGCTACGGCCTCAAGTCCGGCGCGGTGGCGACATCCATCTCGCACGACAGCCACAACATCATCGTCGTCGGCGCGAACGAGGAGGACATGGCCGCGGCGGTCAACCGCGTCGTCGAGCTCGGCGGCGGCATCGTCGTGATGGACGACGGCAAGGTGCTCGGCGAGCTCCAGCTCCAGATTGCAGGCATCATGAGCGAAGCGCCGCTTATCGAGGTCAACGAGGCGCTCGAAAACGCCAAGGAGCAGGCCTTCAAGCTCGGCGTCTCGCGCGGGGTCGACCCGTTTATGACGCTTTCGTTCATGGCGCTGACCGTCATCCCAACGCTGCGCCTCACGACGCGCGGCGTGTTCGACGTCATCAATCAGCGCTACGTGTGATCTTACATTGTGAAAGGCTCCGGCGCAGTGCGCCGGAGCCTTTTTTCAAAAAGTTTTGCTTGCAAATGCTCCCTGCATCGCATATAATAATTGTTGCACCTGCCGGTGTGATGGAATTGGTAGACGTAGCGGACTCAAAATCCGCCGCTGGCGACAGCGTACCGGTTCGAGTCCGGTCACCGGCACCAAGAGCAGAGGACCTGCGCCGCAGGTCCTCTGCTCTTTTCTTTGAACGGGCAAAAGAAAATCCGGATATTAAAATTGTGGTCGTTTGGCCGGGGCAGTACCGGAGTGAGGCTTTCCTCTGCGATCCCACTGTTGCACTTGAGAAGATCCGATAAGCAGCATTGTATTCCTCGGAAAATCTACAATGCTGTGCGAGCCAGTCTGTCATCGCCTTTCAGGCCGCAATCAAAGTAAGAAAAAGCACGCCTGCCAAGCAGACGTGCTTTTCATTTTGTGTCAGGGGTTTTGGCTTTTCAGCGTCTTCCGCCGAAGCCGCCTCCGCGGCCACCGCCAAATCCGC
>OHSA01000882.1_pt1 | contig 10216 bp, 10 predicted proteins | sample 1578571 | NCBI WGS metagenome assembly OHSA01 (sample SAMEA3879586, study PRJEB24766) | human gut metagenome | biome: human-associated habitat; feature: feces | place: USA | collected 1985/1987
GCTCGCGCATCGACAATCCGGAGAACGTACCCGTTTTCCCGATGCTCCCGAATGTAAATGCGCTGCTTGACGACGAGCTGGTGGGAAGCCTTCAGACCGGCACGCTCGACAAAGGCGATATCATCCGAAGGCTGGCGCAGACCATCCCCCTCGGGCAAGTCGGACGGGGTGTCGGCATTCGCTGGGAAGATCCGGTCATTCCGCGCTATAACGGTCAGCGCATGCAGAGCGTGATGTGTTCCCCCGCACCGGGTGTTGAAACCGAGGCGGCACGACAAACTATTGCCGAACAGATCGAAGACATTCCGTTGCCGACCGGCTATTCGATACGCTGGGATGGTGAAAAAGGGGCCCGTGACCAGACGATGTACTGGCTTTTCAAACAGGTCCCGCTGGCCGTAGTACTCATCATCGCTGTTCTGATTCTCTTGTTCGGCGACTATCGCAAGCCGACGATCGTGTTGTGCTGCATTCCTTTATTGGCCGTCGGCATCGTCGGAGCAATGTTGCTGACCGGAAAGACGTTCGACTTCTGCGCCATTGTGGGTGCGTTGGGATTGATGGGCATGCTGATTAAAAATTGCATCGTATTGTTGGACGAAATCGGCCAGCGGTGCAGCGGCGATACCGACCTCATAGCCGGACTGGTCGTCAGCGCCCAAAGTCGTCTGCGGCCTGTGATGATGGCTTCGCTTACCACCATTCTCGGTATGATTCCGCTGCTCGGCGATGCGATGTTCGGTTCAATGGCTGCGACGATCATGGGCGGACTGTTCTTTTCGACCACCGCCACGTTGTTGTTTCTGCCGATACTTTACGCCCTGTTTTTCAAAATCAAAACGAAATAATACGATTCGGCCGCAGGCCATACCTTACCGTTCGTGCCGCACCGATGCGGCGCGAACGGTGTCGATATTCGACGAGCGCATCGAACAACTGCAACACAATGTTCGCCCGATCTTCGGCGCAGGGCAGAACGACGGGTGCAAACGGACCCGGCTTTCACTATCTTTGAAGTACTCCGCTGCGGCAAGACGCAAATAAAATTTGCTTTTGCCCTCGGCCTAATCGCAATCTTTGACTTCGTCTTAGATACTTCGCCTCGGCAAAGTACAAATAAATTTGTTTTTGCCCTCGGCTTAATCCCAATCTTTGACTTCGTCTTAGATACTCCGCCTCGGCAAAGTACAAATAAATTTGTTTTTGCCCTCGGCTTAATCGTATCTTTGCAGCGAACGAACTGCTCATCGACGGGACATTTCCTGCAGCGTGTTCCGTGTCTGTCTTTCCGACGGGGCACGTATTTTGTTCGGAAAAACAAAGAAGAGTTGAACTATGGAATTTTTGATGGAATATCATCTGGCCGGCATCGTAATCGGTGTCGCCACATTTCTCATCATCGGTATTTTTCATCCGCTGGTGACTAAAGGCGAATACTATTTCGGAGTGCGGATCTGGTGGATTTTCCTCCTGATGGGAATCGCGGCGGTCATCGGTTCCGTACTGGTCGAAAACATCGTCTGGTCCACCCTGTTGGCAGTCTGGGGCGCCTCTTCGTTCTGGAGTATCGGCGAATTGTTCGAACAGCGCAAGCGGGTCGAAAAAGGGTGGTTTCCCAAGCGGCCTGAAAAAAAGGAGCGGTAGTCCGTCGCTCCTTGTCGGAAGGTTTCCTCCGCAGCCGTTACTGCCGAAGCTAATGGATGCTTTCGTGCGGGAGGGTTTGCGGATGTTCCTTTTTCTTGGCCTGAAGAATGACGATGATGACCGCCGTGATAATCAGTATCAGGCCCGAGGCACTGTCGAGGCCGAACTTCTCCCCGAAATGCAGCACCCCGACGAGTACTGCCGTCAGCGGCTCCATCGAACCGAGGATCGATGTCATCGTAGAACCGATCTCCTTGATTGCTAGAACGAGCGTCAGGTTGGATACGACGGTCGGCACCAGGGCCAGTAACAGGAGGTTTTGCCAGAGATGCCACTTGCCGGGCAGCGGAGCACCGGTCGTGGACAGAGCGTACACGAGGAAGAAGCAGGCGCTGAAAAGCAGGACAAAAAGCCTGGATCATCGGATCGAGCCGGGAAATACGGCTTTTTTTCACACCGACGATATAGATCGTGTAGGTCAGCACGGTCGCTCCCGCGAACCCGACGCCGACGATGGCACGGTCGCTCTGCGGACCGCCGATATCGCCCCACGAAAGCAGCGCCACACCCACCAGTGAGATGAGGATCGCAACCAGCAGCCAGACGGAATTTTTTTCGCGGAAAAACAGCGTCATCACGATCGCCACGCCCAGCGGGTATAGAAAGTTGATCGTCGTGGCCACACTGCTGGGAATGTAGGTGTAAGAACGCAACAGCCCGAGGGCCGTCACGGAATACATCGCACCCAGAAGCAACAGCGTGCCGGTTTGCGGCCACGTAATACGAAGCGGCCGCCGGGTCGCAAGGGCGATCAGCCCCATCATCGCGGCGGCCAGTCCGAAGCGGTAGAACAGGATCGCCGGGGAGGACATACCTCCTTGCAGCAGCGGAATCGAAAACAGCGGGATCAACCCGAACGTAGCCGACGAAACGACGGCATACAGCACACCTCGCAAATTATTCATAACAATCTATTTTCGGAATGCGCCCATCAACGCCGACGCAAATCTACGGAGTTTTTTGGATAATTCTGCCCCGTATCGTATTTTTGACGGGAAATGGAGAAATTTTCGAAAATCATCGTTCTGACAATCATCGGATTGTCTGCAGCCGGCGCCCTTTACGTCTGTTGCTCCCACACGCTGTCGCATCGGAGCCGGACAGCCGAAATCGACATACCTTCCAAGCCATCCCTCCCGGAGGTACGGCGTGCCCGGCTGGTCTTCGCCGGGGACCTGATGCAGCATACGCCCCAGCTCACCGCAGCGCGTACGCCGGAAGGCGATTTCGATTTCAATGCCTCTTTCGACTGGGTGCGGGAGCGCTTCCGTGCGGCCGATGCAGCGATCGTCAATCTCGAAACCACCCTTTCCGAATCCGGACCCTATACGGGTTACCCCTGCTTCCGCTCCCCTGCGGCTTTGGCCGAGGCACTCGACTCCCTGGGCGTGGACATTACCGTACTGGCCAACAACCACTGCTGCGACGGCGGATCGAAAGGCATCCGTACGACGATCCGGGAACTCGACCGGCACGGCATCGAACATACGGGCGTTTTTCTGGACAGCTCGGATTTCCGGGCGAGGCATCCGCTCCGTTTCGAAGCGGGCGGCATACGTTTCGCCCTGCTGAACTACACCTACGGTACGAACGGTCTTCCGGTCCCTTCCGGATTGTCGGTCAATCCCATCGACACGGTGCGGATCGCCGCGGACCTGGCGGCGGTCGAGCACGACGGCGTGGATTGCGTGATCGCCTGCATGCACTGGGGCAACGAATACGAACGTCGACCGAACAAGGTGCAGCGGCAGTTGGCCGGGTTTCTGCGAAGACACGGGGTCGATCTGATTGTCGGCAGCCACCCGCATGTCGTACAGCCTTACGAACAGGACAGTAACGGGATCGTACTCTATTCGCTCGGTAATTTCGTGTCCAACCAGCGGAAGCGTTATTGCGACGGCGGAATCGTGGCGACCGTCGAGGTAACCCGTTCTCCCGACGGTTCGCTGCGCTACTCGCTCGAACTGACGCCGGTGTGGGTCCTGACACCCGGCTACCGGATCACCCCTTCGGAGGTCGGCGACACCCTCTCCATGCCGGCCGATTCACGGCTGCGGTACGAGCGATTCATGACGGATACCCGCCTCCTGTTGGGGTTGTAACCGTTTCCATTTTGGATTTTCCGTTCCCGTTTCGGTGGATAATGCCTTATTATCGCTTTTCATCCGCATATCTCCGGTACGACCTGTCCAACCGAAAAAAGCCCTGGATTGTATAAAAAGCCCGGATCCGCTGAACGGATCCGGGCTCGTTCGATAAAAGAACTCCGTTAATAGTTGTCTTTCTTGGGTTCGAAGTATGCCTGCGGGTGCTGGCATGCCGGGCAGATTTTCGGCGCTTCCTCCGCTTCGCAGATAAATCCGCAATTGCGGCACTGCCACCAGATCTTGCCGTCGCGCTTGAAGAAGTTGCCGTCCGTAATGCGGCTCAACAGCTTCAGATAACGGCGCTCATGCTCCGCCTCGACTTTGGAAATCTGCTTGAATGCATTGGCGATTTCGGGGAAGCCCTCCTCTTCGGCTACTTTGGCGAAGTCGGGATAGAGCACGTCCCACTCCTCGTTCTCCCCTTTGGCTGCCGCCAGCAGGTTTTCAGCCGTGGTGCCGATCCGGCCGGCCGGATAACTGGCCGTAATCTCCAGATCCCCGCCTTCGAGGAATTTGAAGAAACGCTTCGCATGCTCTTTTTCCTGATCCGCAGTTTCCGCAAAAACACCTGCGATCTGCTCGTAACCCTCTTTCTTGGCTACGCTTGCGAAAAACGTATAACGAGTCCGTGCCTGGCTCTCGCCGGCAAATGCTTTGAGCAGGTTCTGCTCCGTCCTGGTACCTTTAACACTTTTGCTCATACTGAAAATAATTTATGGTACTGATATACATATCTACACTGGAAAATCATAGAAAAGGCTGGAGTCGGGAAATCCCCGAACCAGTCTTTTCTATTTATTTAACTATTCTCTTTCCTTTATTGTCAAAACAAAAGCCGAAAACATACTTGTATCGGCTTTTGTTATTGCCATGTTGTTGAAATATTGTGCAGAAAGATTTCGATTATATTAGCATGACAACTATATAACGTATCTTTCCATACCATCTTCACATCATTTAACTCAAATCCGACTTACTCCGCCTTCTACTTTTTCGTTATACGCACAGGAGATTATCAGATTTTTATCAAGATTTTCTCCGTGAACTCATTGTTGAACAAATCAATCTTTGTAAATTGTAACATCATTAAAAGTTTGGAGGACAGCCTTATGAAAGACCCGTTTGAACTTAATGCTAAATCAATCATGGCTCTTTATGAACTCTTTCCTACGGAAGAAGCCTGTATTAAACATCTTGAAGCCATTAATTGGCATGGAAAACCTGTTTCACCATTTGACAAGACCTCTAAAGTTTATAAATTGAAAAGTGGCAAATATCGCTGTAAGAATACAGGTAAGAACTTTACCGTTCGTACAGGTACGATGTTTGAAAAGACAAAGATAAGTTTGCGTAAATGGTTTATCGCCATTTGGCTTGTCACCAATCACAAAACAGGTCTTTCTTCCTATCAACTCGCAAATGATATAGAAGTAACGCAAAAGACAGCATGGTATATGTTGCATAAAATACGTCATGCAATGCGCCTCGCCAATGAGAACTTCTTAGAAGAAACTGTTGAAATAGACGAAACTCTTGTTGGCGGAAGAAACGGAAATCGTCATTGGGATAAGAAAGTACCTCATTCACAAGGACGCTCCCACAAGGACAAAGCACCTGTCGTTGGAATGATACAACGGGAAAATCTGATGAATGCACGGGTAACACCTGATACAAAATCCGATACCCTGTCTGCATTCATTAAAGAATACATACACCCCGATGCAATCATATATACAGATGAGAATGATGCCTACAATCAAATAGGCTTTACTTATACCCGTTTCTACGTTGACCACAGTAAGAAACTATACAGCTATGAACATATAACAACCAACAGAATAGAGGGAGCTTGGACGCATTTCAAGCGTATGGTCAAAGGTACATACAGAACTCTGCTCAAAAAGTATTTGCAGAAATACGTTGATGAGTTTGTGTATAGATACAATTTGAGAGACGTCAGCAATTCAGACCGATTTAACTGCTTCCTCTGCTGCGCTGACACACGTTATACATACAAGCAAATCAGAAAATCAGTGGCTTAATATGAAAAGGAGAAAAGAACCAACAGAATTTAAACTTGGAACAATCGTTGTTCCCTATATTGAAATGTTCGATGAAGCGGTAGCCATAAGGACAGAGGGTGTACAACTTATCATTGATACCTATTTTAACGACCTGTCTATTGATGACATTCCCCAGCAATATGTGTTCACTTGGGACTGGCTTGGAAAAGGTTACAAGTTTACCGTAATAAATCACCTCTATAAATCGTCTAAAGCGAAAACTAAACAAGTCTTTAAGAAGTTACTCGCAGAGGCATTGCCATTGCTTATAGACCCTAAAAACGGACTAATAAAAAAGCCGGAACTTAGTCCGGCTGATTTAGGGGGATTTAATTCAATTTTAAAACAACTTTAGTTCTTGATAGGAACGACAGAAGATATTATATATGTTTTAGGGAAAATAAGGTTGATACCCTCTTTTTCATAGTCCTTAATAATACTTTTAGAAGCCACCCCATGATTTTGAGTATAAAGGCTTAATTTGTTTTTACAAAATACAGTAACTTTTTCTTGGTCTCTACTGTTTTTGACAACACCGTCATATAGATACCCCTCTGAAACGGAGCCACGCACGTATTTTACTTCTGCATTTACTATACTTGAATCAAATCTGACATATACGGTATATGCTTTCCCTAATTTGTCATAACTGACTTCAAATTCATCAAGTCTAACGACACCTGCCATATCATTTTTAAGATAGGCTTCCTTATAGGAACAAAACTTGACACTGGAACTTTCATAACAACCTAAAGAATCGGTTATTGATTCTTGTGCATTTGACACCACTGCAATCAGCAGTAACGTGAACAGAACGAAATACTTTTTCATAATGGCGAAATTTTCGAGTTTTTCTCAGACAGCCAGTGAGAAATTACGTTATATATAAAGAAAGTGGGACTGCCACCTGTGCATACTCGAAAGCATCGCCAAACGCTTGTACAAACACACAGATGAGCAGCCCACTTGATATAGGCTGCCCTCTGTGCCTTGTTTGTACTTTTGTTGAATTGGCGATTCTTCGAGTATCAAGGCACTTTCCTTGTAATTTACCAACAATGTCATTGCCTCGAAAGGCTTGTGCAAATATAGTAAATAATTCGTTTCCGTACGCTTTCAATAGGAATAAATCTGCGTGGACGACTTTGCTGGAGATACTCCTGTAACGGTTACAACTGTATTAGGAAGTGGGTTGGCGGATATTTGCGCAATATTTGACATATTTTCACCACTACTAATCGTTACAACCACATCACCAGATTGACTGCTGGGACTATAAACCCAATGAAGAGAAACGTTTACATCCGTATTTACGTTATCGCTTACATTCGCTCTAACAAGTGTTGGTCTTCCTTGAATTGCGGAAGCCCCCTTTATAGAGATAACCGTCCCTCCCGATTCTTGGTTGACACTTATGCGCCTTGTAATTCCTCCACCCGACACTTCAATAAAAGAACTTCTTTGTGATGTTGTAGGGTTCTGAGAAGCTGCAACTGTTACAGTTCCATTTCCATTGCCACTATCGGGAGTTACTGTAATAAAATCCTTTTGCATAATATTCAGTTTTAAATGGTTATCTATTCAAATCTACTTTGGTAATCAACAAGTAATTGTCAGTGCCAAACTTGAAATCCTCCTTGTGGATAGATTGTGTACGCTCAAGCAAGGCTTGTTCTGTCATGCCGTTTACAAAATTATGTCCGATGTTCAGTACAAGAGTAGTGATGTCTTGTGCATCACGAACTTCATTGTATCGGCACTCACGTGTCTTTAGGTGTACATCATTCACAAGGAATACACGATGTTCACCCAATACATCAAGGATAAGAACCTTACAATTACAGTTCATAACAAGTCCTTGACAGGTTTTCAAAATGTTTTCGTCTAATTTCATATTCAGTATTTTTAATGATTGATACTGAACTTAAAACGTAAAAATCGGATAGTCCGTTTATGTCTTGGGAGTGGATTGTGATTGAGTGGGATGCAGGGAAGAAACGTTAAATAAATAGAAAAGACTGGTTCGGGGATTTCCCGACTCCAGCCTTTCTATGATTTTCCAGTGTAGATATGTATATCAGTACCTAATTTATTTGTTTGTGTGGTTGATTTCTCTCTACAAATATACGATAAACGAACGGGAAAAGCCATCGATAACCGTTATTTATTTCTTATGTTCGCATTGGAATTTTTTATATCCGTTGCATTTTGCCGCAGGAATATTTGGACCGCGACGAATTATGTCGTATTTTTAATCAAATATTATACCCAATTCCCATGAAAAAGATCCTGCTCTTGTTTTTATCCTGTTTTTCGTGCACGATTGCGGAGGCCCAAACCACTCCTCCCCTATTTCAAGGTTCGGACGATGTTCAGCTGTTCCGGCAAGCGCTTATGGAACGTGTGACTGAGGTTTACTATAGCGACGGCTATACTCCTGATGACCTTATTCACTACTTCTGGATGAATTTTACCATCGATACGCTGGGACGCTGCATCGATCTGGAAATTCCCGACACCTGTCGCCGCCAAACGATTATCGTGAAAGAACGGACATTGGAGTTGCTTCGCACGGCGTTGGCCGGAATCGATTCTTTTCAGCCCGCGACGGAAAGGGGCGAAAAAGTTCCTTACCGACAGACGATGGAATACAATTTTGCCTATATCCCTGAAGTAACTACCCCGGCTTGTTTTAAAAAGAGCGAGCCGAATGATTTGACTGTGTTTGAAAAATATATTGCAAAAAGAGTTGAATATCCCGAAGAGCTTCGGCCATGGGGTGTTTCCGGCCGGGTAATCATCGTCTTTATTGTCAATACGGACGGTTCCGTCGAAATCGATAAAGTATTGGAATCGCCGCATCCGAAAATGAGTTATCGTGTTAAGAAAATTATTTTATCGACTTCCGGCAAATGGATACCCGCGCTCTATTTTGGCGCTCCCGTCCGACAGAAGTTTGTGCTTCCGGTCGATTTCAGGTTAAGATAAAACATTTACATTATGAGAAAAATAATTTCTCTCATTGCCTGATAAGTTTGCCGGCAGCAGCGCAGATTATTCCGCCGCGATATGCAGGGTCGGACGACCCGGATGTTTTTCGCAAACAATTCGAGAAGAAGGTGACGAAAGTCATGAAGCGGGACGGCTACCGAATCGAAGAACTCTCGCATGAATTGCTTATGAAGTTTACGATAGACACGCTGGGACGCTGCGTCGATGTACAATATCCCGATTCGCTGGGCGGAGTGCGATTCAATCCGACCCAGCGCAGCCGGGAGCTGTTGAATACGGCATTATCGGAATTAAACCCTTTCACCCCGGCATACAAGGACGGCCGAAAAATCCCGTATGTGCGAAAAATGCTGATCAATATGAATTTCCTGCCGGGAGCTTTCGTCAAGCCGACATTCCGGGGTAAAAAGGACGGATTGATGGCTTTCCGCGAATATTTGAACCGAAATCTCGTATATGATACGAAGTTGTACGAAGCGGGTGTGTACGGCACCGTACGTGTCGAGTTCTATATAGAGCCTGACGGCACAATCACTTTGGTCGGCGCATCGGAATCACCTCATCCTGCACTGACGGAACACGTGCAGAAACTGATTCTCGACACATCGGGACAATGGACGCCGCTTCTCGAAATGGGGCATCCCTGCCGGTATCTGATCTCTTTTCCCGTAAACTTCGATCCGGGCGAAAGCACCAGTTATGCCACAGGCATTCCGTTGTAGTTTTTCAACAAGAGGGCAACGGTCGCACTGCGATTTGTTCGCGTGCCTTTGCGGAAAAGCCGTATTTCTGCGGAGAACAAATAAATTTGGCGCTCCGCCCGGTTTGCGTTATCTTTGTTCCCAAATAGATTCGGACCCGGACAGATCGCGTTTCGGACAAGTCGAAACAGGTTGGCTTGTAGCGCGACCTGCGTTATTCCGGTGTAACTCCGCAAATAATTCAAAAAGAAAAATATGGCAGACGAAAAAATCATCTTTTCGATGGTCGGCATAAGCAAGACCTTCACCAACCAGAAAAAAGTTCTCAACAACATCTACCTCTCGTTCTTCTACGGCGCCAAGATCGGTATCATCGGTCTGAACGGCTCGGGTAAATCGACTCTGATGAAGATCATCGCGGGTATCGACAAGAATTTCCAGGGTGAAGTGGTCTTCTCGCCCGGTTATACGGTCGGTTACCTGGAACAGGAACCCAAACTCGACGATGCCAAGACCGTGCGCGAAGTGGTCGAAGAGGGCTGCGCCTCGACCGTAGCCCTGCTGAAGGAGTACGAGGAGATCAACCAGA
>OHSA01000896.1_pt1 | contig 10098 bp, 14 predicted proteins | sample 1578571 | NCBI WGS metagenome assembly OHSA01 (sample SAMEA3879586, study PRJEB24766) | human gut metagenome | biome: human-associated habitat; feature: feces | place: USA | collected 1985/1987
CACGTAATAGCAGATTGCACAAAATTTTCTTCCCCAACGCACCAATCTTTGTGCAAAATGTCAATAGACACAAAATATGTTGTACCGCATCACCTGGGCAGGGGAGTATCGCAATTTTTACAATGTACACAGCAACATATACAATATGATGTGTGATATAATATAGACAACGAAACAGAAAGGTTGGTTGACGAAATGAAAAGTTTATTAAATTCTGTATTAGAAACTGCTACATTGTTTAGAAACAGTGATGGATATTTGCAAAGTGTAATATTAAGAGAGGAATGCGCAGAACTCATTGTAGCTTTGTCGCATTTTGAAAGAAATAGAAAGGGGTCTTTTAATGAGATATTAGAGGAATTAGCTCATGTTCTTATATCCTGTTTCGCATTTATAATTTGTGCAAATATCCCAGTGGAGAAGCTTCTTGTTGAAGTAAATAAAAAATACAATAAGTATCATACGGAGGCAGCCTATGACAAGTAACGAAATTAAGATTATAATCACTATAACCGATGATAACATTACTTTTGATGGTAAGAACCTGCAAGAACTGACCGAGAATGATATTATCGACAGTATCAAGGTCATTGTCAGTCTTGCGAAGGTCATGTTTGGTTGGCAGAAAGGAGCCCAGGAAGATGGAGATGCGTAAATTCATCATCGAGGTACGCCCCGATGGCACGCTGATTTGTTGCGAATATGAGGAGCCCGACGACAGATACAGGACCTCCAATGATCGTGCATGGTTGGCCGGATTCAAGCAAGCTCTCATACATTGCAATGAGCAAGTGAGAACCCTGGAGGCAAACAAGAACACCTGCCTGTCGTCCCAGCTCATGTACCAGAGTGCTGCCAAGGTCCGCGATGCGGTTGAATCCTGCTACCGTGAGTATCTCCAAAAATAAAAGTCGAAACGGCCTCCGGGCCGTCTACCGGGACTGCCCGCCCGGTACTGATGAGACAGGGCACATATTGAAAGGAGTTTTGTATTATGTCCGAAGCAATGATGAAGTCCGAAAACACTGGTGCTATGATGGTGTCCGACGTGATGAACACCGGGGTCGGGTACACCGACATGAATCTTTCTGACCGTGCTGTCGCGGTTGCCTTCTACAACGCGACCAGCAACCCCGCCAACAAGCTTAAGGAGCACGTCAACGAGGTTCTGTCGCTGGTTCATGTCTCCGTGGAGTGTGTGGAGGTCAGCAAGGACGACGTTCCCGAGGGCAAAACGATTGCCCCGCGTGTCGTCCTCATTACCGATGACGGGCAGTCGTACGCCTGCGTCTCCGTCGGCGTGTATCAGTCTTTGAAGCGTATGTTTACGCTGCTAGGGACCCCTGACACGTGGACGGAGCCGGTGAAAATCAAACCTGTTCTTATCAGCACCAAAAAAGGGCAGGTTTTGTCTTTGAATCTGGTTTAATCTAACCAAAGGCCGCCGCAATGCGGCGGCCTTATTTATTATAGGAGGCCCCATGAAAATTACAGATAACCGACTAACCTTGCTGAACTGCGATGACTCCATGGTATATCTTGCCTCTGCTATTGTATACAGTGGAGTCACAAACAAAGATGTTGAATTTTTCCGATCTGAATGGGCTAAAATCATTTTTAACGTCCTAGGCATTGAAGCAGACCCCCTCAACTGGTATTATATGATTATGAATAGAAAGGAGCGGAAGAAGCATGGCAGTAGGCGCAGCTAAAGCAAGCGCAACCCTCAAATACAGTCCAGAGCTGTACACCCCCTACGCTTTGGAGTCTTGGCCTGATAATCAGATGCGAAAAGAATACACTCGACTGCGCGACATTGCGCAGAAACGTATTAAGCGCCTATCAAAAGACCCCATCAGCGGCACAAGCGACGTTTATAAAGAGTTTGCCGGGGGATTCCCGACATTAAAAGCAATGCGAGGAGACCGAAAAGCATTGGAACAGGCCCTTGCGGATGTTGCGCGGTTTGTTCGTTCAAAGGGTTCCACCGTTGGAGGGGCGCGTGCAGAATTTGAGCGAAAAATGAAAGTCGGTGGTATTGACATTGCCGACGTGCCCGAGGAACAATACACGGCCCTGTCTGAATGGTGGGAGATCGTGAAGGCGTCGGGCGTGTATTACTATCCGTCTGACCAACCGGTCATGTATTGGCGCGAGAAAGGCGGCTATAACGTCAGTATCGACGATTTTGTAAAGTGGCAGCAAGGTGAGGTCAACTATGGCACAGAATGGGACTACAGCGAGGGGAGCAGCTCTGCCGACCTGCGCGGAGGTTTTGGAGGAGGCTTGTAATTACAATCCTGTCCCCTGGCTTATGGAGCACCTGGACCGCAAGCACACAAAAGGCAAGAAGCGCAAAACAAACAAAAAACGATTGTATGTGGATATGCCTTGCGCGTTTGATATTGAGACGAGCCGAGTATGTATTGACGCCGACGACAACCCCCACACCATTATGTATATCTGGCAATGTCAGCTGGGTTTAGATATTACCATTATCGGCAGGACGTGGGATGAGTGGTTGAATTTTACAGGTGCGATCAGCGACTACTTGCAAGCCATCAGCGGGCCATCGGGTGACTGGTATCTGTGTATGTACGTCCATAATCTTGCCCATGAATTCCAATATCTGTCGGGCGTTTTGGATTTCGGCCCGGGCGATGTGTTCGCCAGCAAGCCCCGCAGGGTTTTAAAATGTGACAACCGAGCTATTGAATACCGGTGCAGTATGAGACACAGCAACATGTCCCTTGATGCTTGGGGCAAGCAGCTGGGGGCCCCTCATGCCAAATTAACCGGCACACTCGATTACTCAAAGGTCCGGTATCCCTGGACGCCCTTAACGTCTACAGAATTAGCGTATTGCATCAACGATGTTCGGTGCATTGTGGAGTGCCTGTTAATCGAGATGAAGCGAGACGGGGACGACCTGTATACATTACCCCTGACGCGCACCGGCTATGTCAGACGGATGGCCCGTGAAGCTATGTATAAATGGGGCATTAAACGGGTCAAGCGCCTTTTGCCGTCGTGGGAATTGTATCAAATGCTGCGCGAGGCATTCCGAGGCGGTGACACCCACGCCAATCGGTATTATGTGGGGCTCCATCTGGAAGACGTCGGTTCCGTGGATATGTCGAGCGCGTACCCCGCCGTGCAATGTGAATGTTACTTTCCGATGACTCCATTTAGGCAGGAACCGGCCACCGTCGAGCGGCTGATGCAATGTATGAAACACGGCAAGGCGTGTTTGATGCGCTTGCAAGTAAAAGGTTTGCGCCAGCGTTTTAAGTGGTGGGGATTCCCCTATATCCCGCTTGCAAAAGTTCGGCATTGTGAAGGATACATAAACGACAATGGCCGTTTGCTGTCTGCTGAACATTTCGAGATCACCATAACAGATATAGATTTTAGAATCATTGCAAAAGAGTATGACTGGGATGCCCTTAACGTTCTGGACCTGTATACGTCCGATTATGGCAAACTGCCAAAGCCCCTGACGGATTGCGTCAAAGAGAGCTACACCGGCAAGACATCCCTTAAAGGTGTAGCCGGTCAAGATTTGTATTATGTCAAAGCTAAGGGCGACCTTAACAGCTACTACGGTATGACAGCACAGGACCCCTTGCAGCTGGACACACTTTTTGATGAGGACGACCTCGACAATCTCTGGAGCGAATGCACCGACGACCCGGAGGGCAGTTATAACGACCACCGCCCGCATTTGTTCCTGCCGTACCAATGGGGCGTATGGACAACGGCTCACACTCGCAAGCGCCTAAAAATAGCGCAATGGGCCGCGGGCAGAAATGGCGTGTATTGCGATACTGATTCTGTTAAGTACATGGGCAATATTGATTTGTCGGACTTTAACAAAGCCGTAAAGCAGCTTGCAAAAGATACCGGTGCTTGCGCTGCAGACCCAAAAGGCAATACCCATTACATGGGCGTGTACGAGCAGGAGCGCTGCTACGCGGAGTTTATGACTTGGGGCGCTAAAAAATACGCAACTACCTATAAAAAAGGCGGGCCGATCACTACCACTATAGCAGGAGTTAGCAAGCGGAAGGGAGGTTTGGAGCTGGCCCTCTGGGGTGGTTTTGAAGCATTCAAGCCCGGCTTTACGTTTTGTCTTGCCGCAGGAAACCAGGTTATTTATAATGACAGGCCCCGTGTGCCGGATTTTGTGGTTGACGGGCATACGGTTCATATAACAAGAAACCTGTGTATTTGTGATAATACCTACACGTTGGGAATAACCGACGAATACGCAAAGATACTCGGGTACAAGATTATGGAGGTATTATGATATGAAAGTTTTAGTAGCTTGCGAAGAATCACAGACTGTGTGTAAAGCGTTCCGGGAACGTGGGCATGAAGCATATAGTGCAGATATTAAAGAGCCATCCGGGGGGCGTCCTGAATGGCATATATTGGGGGACGTTTTGCCTCTGATTAACGGAAATTGTACGTTTACTACAATTGATGGCATGTTACATATAATAATTGGCGAATGGGATATGATTATTGCGTTTCCTCCCTGCACGTACATGACAAATGCCGGTGCTGTACGGATGAGGGTTAAGGGCCAGATAGTGCAAGAGCGGTACAATAAAGCCCTGGAGGCTAAAGCGTTTTTTATGCGATTTTATAACGCAAAATGTAGTAGAATTGCTATTGAAAATCCGACGCCAATGAAAATTATTGGATTGCCAGAATATACACAAGCAATACAGCCTTACCAATTCGGGCATCCATTCAGTAAGCGAACTTGTTTGTGGTTGAAAGGCATTAGTCCCCTTAAACCAACAGCAATTATTAAAAAGCACGAACCATATGTAAATGGCGGTTGCAAAGATGCGCACGGAAAATACAGAAAATTTCAAGGCAGAAAAGAAAGAGACCCAAAAATAAGAAGCAAAACGTTTTCAGGTATTGCCGCAGCTATGGCCGAACAGTGGGGGTGTTTGTATGATTAAACTATACACAGATGATGGATGGCCTAATTTCTCCGAAAAGGATGGCATCTTGTCAACCGGGGCCCCGATCATTTTTATATGGGGCGGACGTGGTACCGGAAAGACCTATGGAGCGCTAAAGCACGTCCACCAGACCGGGGACGAATTTTTGTATCTGCGCCGCACGCCGCAGCAAGCGGAACTTATCTGCGCGTCACCCAGTATGTGGCCGTGGTCTCCGTTGAATGATGATTTGCAAACCCATTACGCCCCTTTTAAATTGCCTAAAATTGCGGGTCTCTATGAAGTGGGCAACGCAGGGGCCTACACTGATACAGGGGCACCCATTAAGCCTGCGCAGATGGCCGGAGTTGTGGGGAGCGTCGTCACCCTGGCCCGAACCCGTGGTTTTTCAAGTCCCCACACTAACATCATCATTTTGGACGAGTACCAAAAAGAAGAGTCGGACTATTATCGGCGCGGGGAGGGCGTGGGCCTTGCTAATATCTATGAAACGGTCAACCGTAACCGCGAGTTGCAAGGGAAAAAGCCCTTGACGTTGTTATGTATGTCCAATGCCGTCGGCATGGCCAACCCCTATTATATGCAATGGGAGATTACAGATATTGTAGAGAAGATGATAGGCAAGAAAGAGCGCGTCAAGCTGTTGGCAGATAAAGGTGTTCTATTGATCGATTTAGTTGACAGCCCCATAGCCAAAGAGAAAGCAGATACAGCTCTCTATAGGTCTATGAGCGGCACCGACTTTTACAGGTCTGCTATTGAAAACCAATACAGCGCCGAAGAGAAAAGTCTAGTGGTGTCTCGGCCGCTCCGTGAATATTATCCGCTTGTTCAGATTGGGCGCTGTTGCATCTATGAGCACAAAAGCAAACCACTGTACTATGTGTGTCGGCACCGGTCGGGTGATATGCCCATGTACGGCACCGGCGAATATGAGCGAAAGCGATTCAGGGCCGCATATGGGTACATCTGGCCCGCTTACTTGCAGCGGCAACTTGAATTTGAGCGTTACTCGGATGAAATTTTCTTTCGTGAGTATTGCGGTACTTGACTTTTTTTAAAGAGTAGTATATACTAAAAATAATCCCCGGCGCCCTAGGCAGCCCCCAGAAGGGGTGGGCATGCGTCAGCCAGCGCAAGAACCGGGGATTTACTTGTATTTGTAAGGAGGTGCACAAAATGGACGCTAATACTGTGATTCAGACTATTTCTAACGTGGGATTTCCGATTGCAGCGTTTCTGCTGATGTGGTATCAGTGCAACACCGTCGTTAAGGAGAACACGGCGGCTATTACCGAGATGCGACTTGCTCTGGACGACATCAAGAAGGAGAGTTAACCATGGGTTGTTATATCATTTTTGCCCAGTCGATCACAAACGAGCGTGCGTTTCTGCTGGCTGACCGGTGCACTCGTTTAAATGTTACCTATTATAGCGACTGGGCAAACGCCACCCATACGCGGCAGTGCTGCGCGGTGGGGCCACTTTCCAAAGGAGACAAAGACAAGATCGTTGAGTGTTTGGCACATGACACGTACGTTGTAATGGAGGCAACTAAAGTTGAAAATCAGTGAAAAGGCGGCCCTCGCAATGGCCGGATACACCAAAGCAGAAATTGAAGCGATGGAGAGGCCCACGCCGCAGCCCGCTCCGCAGCCCGCTCCGCAGCCCACGCCGCAGCCCGCTCCGCAGCCCGTGCCGCAGCCCGCACCGCAGCCCGCGCCGCAGTATGACGGCCTCGAGACCCTGTTGCAGCAGATTTTGCAGGGCCAGCAGACCAGCGCCCAGGCCATGCAGGCTATGACACAGACACTGCAGGCCAACGCGCTGGGCCTGGGCATCCAGCAGCAGCCTACGGCCAACGCCGATACAGTGACGGCCCGTATTATCGACCCGACCTATGGAAAGGAAGTGAAGTAATATGCCCCTTGGCATGGATTTTAAGGACATTGCCGCAATTCTGACCGAGATCAACAAAATGGCCACCGGCCAGGAGTCGACAACGTCCATTGTGGACACATCTAGCTTTGTGTCGGTAGCACAGGCCACGTTGCTGACCGGTACCGACAACTACACCAAAGCTATTAGTCAGGTGTTGGGCCGTACCATTTTTGCTGTGCGCCCCTACGACGCACCGCTCAAGCGCTTGCAGGTGACGGGCGACGACTGGTCGAACCATGTTCGGAAGATCAATTTTTGCGACAGCGACCCCGTCACCGATAAGGCGTGGGCGCTGGAGGACGGCAAGAGCGTGGACATGTACGAAGTCCACAAGCCTAAAGTCCTACAGACAAACTACTACGGCCAGACCAATTACAGCCGCGTGTACACGCAGGCTGACACCCAGATGGAGGCAGCATTCAAGGGGCCCGAGGAACTGGCACAGTTCTGGTCGTCTTTCGTGCTGCACCTTTCTAACCAGATCGAGGCTGACCGACGCAACCTCGCCAACAACCTGATGTCCAACCATCTGACCGGCATGACTGTGACCAGCCCCCACAGCGTTGTGTATCTGCTCGATGAGTACAACGCCCAGCAGGGCACCCAACTGACGGTGCAGGACGTGTACAAGGAAGCGAATTTCCCTGGATTCGCAAAATACGCCTATGGCCGTATCAACGATATATCCCGCCTGATGAAGGAACGGACCATCAACTGGCATCAGAATTGGGAGATCGGCGGCACGACGTACAACATCATGCGACACACGCCGTATGACCGGCAGCACCTTTATCTGTACAGCGGCACGCAGAGCCAGATCGATGCCCGCGTGATTCCCGAGGTTTTCCATGATAACATGCTGAAATACCGCGACGCCGAGCAGGTCACGTTCTGGCAGAACATCGACGAGCGTGAGACCATCTCCGCAACGCCTGTCGTAACCAGCACCGCCGGTGTGGCAACCAATAATGCTGCGGTGCAGCTGTCCAATGTGTTCGGGTGTCTGCTGGACTGGGATGCAATCGGTTACACTCCGAAGCTGTCCCGCGTGGTCCCGACCCCCATGAACGCCCGCGGCCTTTATACAAACTTCTGGTATCACTACGGATGGTCGTGGTACGACGATTTCACCGAGAACGCCGTTCTGTTCCTGATGACCTCCGGCGACGTCACCGCGCCCGACGCGGGCAGAGCAGCTAGAGCCTCCATCCTTAAAACCACCACGCACAAGGACGCGGACCCCTCGAAGTCTTGACCTGCACCGGAGGGCCTATGCCCTCCGGTTATTTTGTAGGAGGCACAAAATGCAAGCTACATTTTATCAGTTCGCGAAGCGCACAAACAGCACAAAACGGCCCAGTGACGGTCTTAAAAAGGTTATTGACCTTAAAGCCCCCTGTAACATCATTAACCCGGAAATTAAGATTGCAACAGAGGGTGACCCCACCAGGTACAATTATTGTTATATGCCCACCTTTAGCCGGTATTACTGGGTGAAGAACTGGACATATTCTGACAGGCTCTGGAATGCGTCACTGACTGTTGACACTCTCGCAAGCTACCGCGACCAGATCGGATACTCTACTGAATATGTGGTGAGGTCCTCGGCCAAGTACGACCCTAAAATCGTAGATAATTTGTACCCTACAAAAGCAACGATTACCACGAAAACCCTCTATGCAAATTATACGCCCTTCACGGATGACCCGGAAAGCGGCAGTCAAGGATTTTTTGTTGTGGTCGTCAATGCCCCCGGCTATGTATCGTTCGGCGGTGCAATTTATCTTGCAATGAGCGGGACCGCATTTCAAAAGTTAATGGCTGCTCTTTTGCAGAATACTGATTACTTGAATATCAGCGCTGACGAGATCAGCAGTAACTTAACTAAAGCACTTTTCAATCCTATTCAGTATATTTCAAAAGCGTTCTGGATACCTTGCGGAAACACGGCCATCGGAACTCCCATTAACGAGGTTCCTGTTGGGTGGTGGAAAATGAAGAATATCGGGAACGCTTATGTAATACAAAACAACAATGATAAGCAGGTATTCACGTTCAATATCTCCACCCCTCATCATCCGCAGCACATTACGAGGGGCGTTTATACAGACGGAGCACCTTATTCCGAGTACACGTTATATTGTCCTCCATTTGGGGAGATTAAATTAAATGCCAACTTGTTCGTGCTGCAAAGTACCTTGTATTGCAGATTAACTGTTGATTACCGCACGGGTGACGCAATACTGGACTTGTCATTTAATAAAGATTTTAACACTATTTTCTTCTCCACGTCGGGCAACGTTTCGGTACCTGTGCAGCTGGCGCAGATTGCAACTAATATAGATGAATTGGCAAGTTTTGGCGGACTAATTCAAACCGCCGTCGGTGCTATTGCCGGAGGTATTGGATCCTTTTTCGGCGGTGGCGATATTACCAACGGTATTGCCTCCGGTGCCCAGCAAATGACCGTTGCAAGTCAATCAAAAGGCGGAGGGGCCAGCGTCGCAAAATATGGTATTACGCCGTATTTGACAGGGGCCTTTTACGATCTTGCGGACGACAACAACGAGCACCACGGGCGGCCCCTGTGTCAAAAGGTGCAACTGTTCAGTATACCGGGTTTCATTATGGTAGACGACCCAGATATTGCGCTGCCCGCAACAGCCGCCGAGATTGACAGCGTTAAAAGTTATATGAAAAATGGATTCTTTTTAGAGTAGGAGGCGCAAACAATGGCAGTATACAAACAGTGCATTACTGACGTGTCACCGATCAGAGTCACCGCGGGCTACCCGGCTTACTCTGACGGCAGCCCCCACCGGGGCATTGACACGGTGCACGGCAACCATAAAGCCTATGCGCCCGAAGCGGGCGTGGTGGTCGCGGCCCAGCATTGGAACGGCAGCACCTCGGGCGATCAGTCGTGGGGAAACATGATCAAGGTACGGATGGCCGACGGCACAACATGGCGGGCCGCACACTTTGCCTCGCAAATTTGGAACGTGGGCGACACAATCTCTAAGGGGCAATTTATCGGCACACAGGGCCAGACCGGTTACGTAACAGGCATTCACACGCATTGGGAGTACGCCGATGCCGCTGGAAACCTGAGGGACCCGTCCAGCATTATCAGAATCCCGAATCAGGTCGGCACATGGGACGTTGAATGGGACTC
>OHSA01000912.1_pt1 | contig 9944 bp, 8 predicted proteins | sample 1578571 | NCBI WGS metagenome assembly OHSA01 (sample SAMEA3879586, study PRJEB24766) | human gut metagenome | biome: human-associated habitat; feature: feces | place: USA | collected 1985/1987
GATGGTGTAAGTTGAAAATAAAAAAACTGCTTTGACTCTCGGAGGAATCAAAGCAGTTCTTGAAAAACGGTCATAGCTGGATGCTACTACTGCACATCGGGATTCCCCCGTCCGGACATGGGTATACGCCACCAATAGCCGTTGCCATAATAACGGGTCGTGCTAAAAAAGGGCTGTCCAGTGCTGAATTGCATCTGCGCGTTTATTACTCCTCCCGCCCGGCGTTGTCAAAAAAACTTTCCGTCAATGGCGAAAAAAATCCACGGCGTCCTTCCTGCCGCCGGAAAAAAAGCCCGTGGATTCCACTGAATCCACGGGCCTTGAATATAATGACTGTCAACCTTTAGAACAGCGTCACGGCGATGTTGACGCCGGCGGTGACGATGGCCACCATGCTCATGAGCTTGATCAGGATGTTCAGGGAGGGGCCGGACGTATCCTTGAAGGGGTCGCCCACGGTGACGGCGGCCTTATGGCTTTCCGATCCCTTGCCGCCCACGTGGCCCTGCTCAATGTACTTCTTGGCATTGTCCCATGCGCCGCCGGAGTTCGCCATGAACACGGCCAGTACGAAGCCGGAGGCCAGGCCGCCGGCCAGCAGCCCGAACACGCCGGGAACGCCGAACACGAGGCCCATGCAGATGGGGGTGATGACCGCCAGCACGGACGGCCAGATCATTTCATGCTGCGCGCCCGCCGTGGAGATTTCCACACAGCGCACGTAATCCGGTTCCGCTTCCCCGGTCAGGATGCCCATGATTTCCTTGAACTGGCGGCGCACTTCCTTCACCATCTTCTCCGCGGCGCGGCCCACGGCGTTCATGGTCAGGCCGCAGAACAGGAAGGACATCATGGCGCCCACGAAGAGGCCCATGAGCACTTTCGGGTTCATCAGGGTCACCTGGAAGTAATTCATGAATTCAGGCAACGTGCAAGAAGCTATCTTGGACACTTCCACGCTCACCGCGTCATTGATCTTGTACATGGTGTTTCCGGTGGCGTCCCCCCAATGCTGGATGGAAATCTTCAGCTCTTCAATGTAGGAGGCCAGCAGGGCCAGCGCGGTCAGCGCGGCGGAACCGATGGCGAAGCCCTTGCCCGTGGCGGCGGTCGTGTTGCCCAGGGCGTCCAGGGCGTCCGTGCGGCGGCGCACTTCCGGGTCCAGCTTGCTCATCTCCGCATTGCCCCCGGCGTTGTCGGAAATGGGGCCGTAGGCGTCCGTCGCCAGGGTCAGGCCCAGGGTGGAAAGCATGCCGACGGCGGCAATGCCGATGCCGTACAGGCCCTTGCTCATTTCAGCGCCGGTGAAATGCCAGTCCCCGGAGGCCATGCCGTAGGCCAGCACGGTGCCCACGACGATGGTGATCACGGGAATGCAGGTGGAAATCATGCCGATGCCGATGCCGGAGATGATGACGGTGGCGGGCCCCGTCTTCGCGCTGTGGGCGATCTTGCGGCAGGGATAGGAGTCATGGGAGGTGTAATGCTCCGTGCTCTTCCCGATGATGATGCCCACCGCCAGGCCGGTGACGATGGCGCCCCAGATGCCCGCCCAGTTGTCCAGGCCGATGAGCTGGAGCAGGAAGGCGGAGGCGATGGCGATCAGGAAGGAGCTCAGGTTGATGCCGCGGTTCAGGGCGGCCATCAGCTCCGTCTGGGAAGCGCCGCGCTTTACGCGCACCGCATACACGCCCAGCAGGGAGAGAATGGTGCCGAGGGCGGCGATCAGCATGGGTGTGAGAACGGCCTTGATCGCCATTTCCGGCACGGCCATGTAAGCCGCGGCGCCAAGAGCCGCGGATGCCAGAATGGAACCGCAGTAGGACTCGTAAAGGTCCGCGCCCATGCCGGCCACGTCGCCCACGTTGTCGCCCACGTTGTCGGCGATAGTCGCGGGGTTGCGCGGGTCGTCCTCCGGAATCCCCGCCTCGACCTTACCCACCAGGTCGGCACCCACGTCGGCCGCCTTGGTATAGATACCGCCGCCGACGCGGGCGAAGAGCGCCTGCGTCGAGGCGCCCATGCCGAAGGTCAGCATCGTCGTGGTGATGACCACGAGTTTCTGCGGCCCCGACACCTCCACGAAGCGTTCGAGGATAACATACCAGAACGAGATGTCCAGCAGCCCGAGCCCCACGACCACGAGCCCCATCACGGCGCCGCTGCGGAAGGCGACCTTCAGGCCGCGGTCGAGCGACTGGCGTGCGGCGTTGGCCGTACGCGCCGAAGCATAGGTTGCGGTCTTCATGCCGAAATAACCGGCAAGCCCCGAGAAGAAACCGCCCGTCAGGAAGGCGAAGGGCACCCAGGGGTTCTGCACCCCGGCGCCGTAGGCCAGGTAGGCGAAGAACAGCGCCAGGATGATGAATACGATCAGCACGACCTTGTACTGCTGGCGCAGGTAGGCCATGGCGCCCTTGCGCACGTGCTCGGCGATCTCGCGCATGCGCGGGGTACCTTCGTCCTCGCGCTTCATGCTGCGGTAAAATGCCCAGGCTACGGCCAGAGCAATGACAGCAGCGGCAGGGACGATCCAGAAAATCAAAGGAATGTTCATTTCGATAGAATTAAGGTTTTTAGAGTTTGTCGAATCGGTTATTAATACAAATATAATAATTTATCCCGATACTGTACTTTCCCGGACGGGCCGATATACAGCACAAAAAATCCCGGCAGCTCCGCACTCCCCCCCCCCCGCCCTGAGGCAACGAAAAACGGAAAGGAGCGAAGCCTTCGAAACACTTCGAATCTTCGCCCCTTCCCGTTTATGCGCCTGCGGCGTTCAGCGGATCACCGCACCGCTACGAGCCGAAGTTGTCGTAGAGGATATTCTCCGACGGCACTCCGAGGTCGTCCAGCATCTTGACCACCGACGCGATCATCATCGGGGGGCCGCACATGAGGTAGATGCAGTCCTCGGGCGCCTGGTGGTTCTTGAGGTAATTCTCATAGAGCACGTTATGCACGAAGCCCGGGGTGTATTTCACGCCCGCGGCATCCGCCTCGGGATCGGGACGGTCGAGCGCCAGGTTGAACTTGAAATTGGGGAACTCCTTTTCGATGGCATGGAACTCGTCCACATAGGGAGCCTCCTTCAGCGCACGGGCACCGTACCAGAACGACACGGGGCGCTTGGTCTTTTCGGTCTTGAACAGATGCATCAGGTGGCTGCGCATCGGGGCCATACCGGCACCGCCGCCGATGAAGATCAGCTCCTGCGTGTCGGGCAGGTTGTCCGGCAGGAAGAACTCGCCGTAGGGGCCCGAGATCGTCACCTTGTCGCCCGGCTTGCGGGAGAAGATGTACGACGAGCAGATACCCGGGTTCACCTTCATGAACCCGCCCGTAGCCTTGTCGAACGGCGGCGTGGCGATACGGATGTTGAGCATGATGATATTACCCTCGGCCGGGTGGTTGGCCATCGAGTAGGCACGGAACGTAGCCTCGGGGTTGGTCGTAACCAGATCCCACATCTTGAACTTGTCCCAGTCGGCACGGTAGGCCTCGTCGACGTCCATGTCCGAGAACTTGATGGCATCGTATTTCGGGATGTCGATCTGGATGTAGCCGCCGCTGCGGAATTTGAGGTTCTCGCCTTCGGGCAGCTTGACGACGAACTCCTTGAGGAAGGTCGAGATATTGCGGTTCGAGACCACGGTGCACTCCCACTTCTTGACGCCGAGCACGGCTTCGGGAACCTGTATCTTGAGGTTCTCCTTCACCTTGACCTGGCATCCCAGGCGCCAGTGCTCCTTGGCCATCTTGCGCGTGATGAAGCCGGTCTCGGTGGGCAGGATGTCGCCGCCGCCCTCGATCACCTGGCATTTGCACATGCCGCACGAACCGCCGCCGCCGCATGCCGACGGCAAGAACACCTTGTTGTTGGCCAGCGTCGAAAGCAGCGTCGAACCGCTTTCGGTCGTAATGACCTTCTCGCCGCCGTTGATGTCGATCGTAACTTCGCCCGACGAGGTCAGTTTGGCCTTTGCAAAGAGAAGCAGCCCTACCAACAGGAGGGTTACCGCCAGAAAGGCAATGATTGCAACTATAATAGTCAATTCCATTTTTTCCGAATCTCTTTTAAGGTTAGAACTGAATACCCGAGAAGATCATGAAGGCGATACCCATCAGGCCGGTGATGATAAACGCGATACCGGGGCCCTTGAGCGCCGCGGGGATCTGCGAGTAGGTCGTCTTCTCGCGGATGGCGGCCATCATGACGATGGCGAGCCACCAGCCCAGGCCGGAGCCAAGGCCGTAGACGATCGACTGCCACAGCGACGTCAGCTCCAGCGCATCGACCTTCTGCTGCATGAAAAGCGAGCCGCCCATGATGGCGCAGTTCACGGCGATCAGCGGCAGGAAGATACCCAGCTGGCTGTAAAGCGTCGGCGAGAACTTCTCGACGGCCATCTCCACCAGCTGCACGAAAGCGGCGATGGTGGCGATAAAGACGATAAACGTCAGGAAGTCCAGGTTCACATCGGGCAGCCCGGCCCACGAAAGGGCACCTGCCTTGAGTACGAATTCATACAGGAGGTAGTTCAGCGGCACGGTCATCACCATCACGAACGTAACGGCGGCGCCGAGGCCGAGGGCCGTTTTTACGCTCTTCGAAACGGCGATGTAGGAACACATGCCGAAGAAGAACGCGAAGACCATGTTGTCGATAAAGATCGACCGGATAAAGATATTCAATGATTCCATACGTTACCCTCCTATTTTTCCTGTAAATCCTTATTGCGCGAACGGTGCACCCAGATGATGCAGCCCACGATGATCAGCGCCATCGGCGGGAAGAGCATCAGCCCGTTGTTGTAGTACCAGCCGCCCTCGGCCGCATACCAGCTCTCGGGAACGATACGGAAACCCATCAGGGTGCCCGAGCCGAAAAGCTCGCGGAAGAAAGCCACGATCACCAGGATCAGGCCGTACCCCAGGCCGTTGCCGATACCGTCGAGCAGCGACGCCCACGGTTTGTTGGCCAGTGCAAAAGCCTCGATACGTCCCATGACGATACAGTTGGTGATGATAAGGCCGACATAGACCGACAACTGCTTCGACACCTCGTAGACATAGGCTTTGAGCACCTGGTCGACCAGGATTACCAGCGCGGCGATGACCACCAGCTGCACGATGATGCGGATGCGCGAAGGCACGCCGTTGCGCAGCAGCGACATCACCAGATTCGAGAAACCCGTGACGACGGTCACCGAAAGCGCCATGACGATAGCGGGCTTGAGCTGCACGGTGACGGCCAGCGCCGAACAGATACCCAGGATCTGCACGATGACCGGGTTGTTCGCGGAGAACGGCCCCGTCAGGAACTTCCTGTTCTTAGCCGAAAACAAAGGCTCTTTTTCTTGCTTACTCATTGTTTTCTACGTTTTCTTGGTTAGACTCTTCCCGCACGGGGGCAAATACGATCGCCTCGATTGCGGCCTTGCGCTTGGCTTCGAGCAACGGCAGGTAGTGGTGCAGGCTGTTGTAAAGCATCGCCGTCACGCCGTCCGAAGTCTTCGTACCGCCCGAAATGGCGTCCACTTCGTGCTCGGGATCCTGTGCGCCGCCCTTACGCAGCTTCACGGAAACGAACTCGTCGCCCTTGAAGATTTTCTTGCCGACGAACAGCGCCTGGTATTTCGGCGTGGCGATCTCGGCACCCAGGCCCGGGGTCTCGCCCTTGTGGGCCATGATGATACCGGCCATCGTGTCCATATCCTTTTCGAGCGCCACATAGCCCCAGACCGGGCCCCAGAGACCGGTACCCGTAACCGGGATCACCACACGGCCGTCCTTGGCCTCGAACACGGGGAATTTGCCGTCGTCGAAAGCGCCCTGCAAGTCCTTAAGTAGTTCGAATACGTCCTGTCCCTCGACCTTCTCGCCCCGGGCGTCGACGACGTAGGCGTCGATGAAGGTATCGTAATCCTGATCCTGCGCCGAGAGCGACGAGAGGATCGAGGATTTCTTTTCGTTCAGCTCGTTGGCATACTGGCGCTTCTGGAGCGAGAGTGCCGCCACGGCGAGCAGCGTCGCCACGATCACGACCATCACGGTCGAATACATTATAATATATGCGTTGCCGTTCTTGTCGCTCAGCATCCCCTTCTTCTTCGCGTCCTCGATCTCGACGAACGCCGAAGCGGGAGCCGCGCAAACGGGGCACGTTTCGGGAGCGGCCTTCCCTTCGTGGATATAGCCGCAGACTGTGCATTTGAATTTTTTCGTTGCCATATATCTCCCCTATTTCGCCAGTTTAACACGTTTCTTTCTGCGCGAGATGTTCGCCTCGACCACGTAGTAGTCCACCAGCGGAGCCAGCGCATTCATAAAGAGGATCGACAGCATCATGCCCTCGGGATAGGCCGGGTTGACCACGCGGATCAGCACTGCCAGCGCACCGGTCAGCAGCCCCACGATGTACTTGCCCGTATTGGTCTGGGCCGAGGTCACGGGGTCGGTGGCCATGAAGACGGCACCGAATGCGAAACCGCCGATGATCAGGTGGTACCATGCCGGATAGGTCGTCACACCGATCGCCTGGAAGAAATAGCCCATCGCCAGCCCGCCGACGAATACCGAAACCATCGTGCGCCACGAAGCGACGCCCGTGAACAAGAGGATCGCGGCGCCCAGGAGGATCGCCAGCGTTGAGGTCTCGCCGATACACCCCGGAATGAAACCGAGGAAGGCATCCATGGCCGAGTAGCCCATCTGGCCCGTGGTGCTCAGGTTTTCGAGTGCCGTGGCGCCCGAGAAGCCGTCCACCACCTGCGGCACATAGCCCGGGATATTGGCTGCGACGTTCTTCATATCTTCCGTCATGCCTGCAATCCACACCGTAGCGCCCGACATCGAGGGCGTATAGGCGAAGAACGCGAAGGCGCGGGCCAGCAGCGCGGGGTTGAAGACGTTCATACCCGTACCGCCGAACACCTCCTTGCCGAAGATGACCGAGAAGGCCGTGGCCAGCGCCACCATCCACAGCGGGATGTCCACCGGCATGATCATCGGGATCAGCAGGCCCGTCACAAGGAAACCTTCATTGACCTCGTGGCCGCGGGCCTGTGCGAAGGCGAACTCGATGCCCAGGCCGACGACGTACGAAACGACGATGATGGGCAGCACCTTGAGGAACCCGAACCAGAGCGAAGCCCAGAATTCGGGCTGTACGCCCTGCGAGAGGAAATGCAGGTAACCCGTGTTATAGAACCCGAACAGGAGCGCCGGCATCAGGGCGACGACCACCATGATCATCGTACGCTTCATGTCGTTGCAGTCGCGTATGTGCGCGCCCTTCTGCGTCGTGGTGTTCGGTACGAACAGGAATGTCTCGAACGCATCGAACGTCGACTCCAGGAAGCCCAGCTTGCCACCCTTGGTGAACGTGGGCTTGATCTTATCTACCAAATTGCGTAATGCGCTCATCGTTATGCCTCCTTAATCATTAAGTTAATACCGTCGCGGATGATCTGCTGTATCTCGATCTTCGAGGGGTCTACGAATTCGCACAGGGCGAAATCCTCCTCCACGACCTCGTAGATGCCGAGGTTCTCCATCTTGTCGATGTCGCCGGCAAGGCAGGCCTTCAGCAGGTACATCGGGTAAATGTCCATCGGCAGGTACTGCTCGTAGAGCCCCGTCACGACGAACGGGCGCTCGCCGCCGTTCATGTTGGTGTCGAGGTCGTAGGCCTTCTTCGGGCAGAGCCACGAGAAATAGGAGCGCGATACGGAGAACTTGTTGAAACGGGGCATCGCCCAGCCCAGCAGCTCGTACTTGTCGCCCTCGGGGATCACCGTAAGCTGATTGGCATAGAAACCGAGGAAGCCGTCGGCCGGGGTCTTCGTGCCGGTGAGCACGTTGCCCGAGATGATGCGTACATGGTCGCCCTCCTTTTGGGGTTTCACGTTGCCCCGGAGGATCGAATCGACCCTGGCGCCCGCGACGACGCGGCAGTACTGCGGTTTTTCGATCTCAGAGCCGGCTACGGCGATGATCTTCGTCATGTCGACGCGGCCTTCGTTGAACAGGCGGCCGATGATGGCCAGATCCTGGATATTGACCGTCCACACGACGTCGCCCTTGTTCACGGGGTCGATGTGGTGGATCTGGATGCCGACGTTGCCCGCGGGATGCTTGCCCGCGAAGGTGTGCAGCTCGGCACCCTTGAGCATGGGCATCTGCCCCTCGGCCTTGGCACGCACCGAGAGGTGCACTTTGCCCGGCGTGAGGCGGCGCATCACCTCGATGCCGGCCTGGAGATTCTTCTGCTCGTTGCGGAGCACGAAGTTGTAATCCGGGGCCAGCGGCGCGGAGTCGAAGGCGGAAATGAAAACGGCCTTCGGCGTGTCGTTCGGGTCGGCGATGATGCCATAGGGCCGCTGCACGATCATCGGCCAAAGGCCCGAACGGAGCAGCAGTTCGACAATCTCCTCGCGGGACGCTTTCTGGAGGTCGGGCTTGGCGAACTCCTCGTAGCTCTGCGTGGCATCCGGCGTTACGGTTACGGAGAGCACCTTGCGCTTCTCCCCGCGGTTGACGGCAGCAACCGTCCCGCTGACAGGCGACGTGAAGAGGACACGCTCGCTGTACTTGTTGAAGAACAGCGGCGTACCGGCTTTCACCTCATCGCCTACCTTAACCAGCAACTTGGGAGTCACGCCTTCGAAATCGAGCGGCGAGAGGGCATACTCCGAAGCCTGCGGCGCGTCGGCCAGAGACTCCTGGGCCTTTCCCCGGAGATTGATGTCGAGACCCTTGCGTAGTGTAATGATTTTCGACATGGTTAAAGATTTTGATTGTTATGTTTGGATATTTTTGGGTTAAATTTCGGGCCGGTTTTTGTTGTTAGCCTGCTAACAGCATAATTCGCGTGCGAAAGTACGAATTTTTTCCGAAAAATCCGTATGCATTATCTATTATTTTTTAATTTACTTAAAATTTGTACTTTTGTCGCAATGACCTCCCAATTCGTCAACATACACACCCACCGCCCGACAGGCCGGGGCATCGAGCTCCGCACCGCCGGCATCCACCCGTGGGATGCAGACAAAGAGGACATCGCCGCACTCGGCACGCTCCCGGCGGACGTACAGGCCATCGGCGAGACGGGGCTCGACTATGCCCGCGGCGCCGGGCGCCAGCAGCAACTGGCCGCCTTCCGCGCCCAGCTGGCACTGGCGCGCGACCGGCAACTGCCCGTAGTGCTGCACTGCGTCAGGGCCTTCGAGCCCGTCATGCTGGAACTGGCCGCCCGCGAGCCCCGTGCCGTCATATTCCACGGGTTCATCGGCTCGCCCGAGCAGGCGCGGCAGGCGCTGGCGAAAGGTTATTACCTCTCGTTCGGCGAGCGCGCTTTCGCATCGCCCAAGACCCTGGCGGCGCTGCGCGAGACGCCCCCCGGGCAGCTCTTCCTCGAAACCGACGACAGCGACACCGGCATCGAGGAGGTCTACGCGCACGCGGCAGCGGTGAGAGGCACCACCGTCGAAGCCCTGAAACGGGCGACGACCGAAAATTACGAACGGATATTCGCCCCGCAAAATGGATAACTGGCTTGAACGCACCGAGCTGCTGCTCGGCAAGGAAAAACTCGACCTGCTCCGGCAGGCGCACGTGCTCGTCGTGGGACTGGGCGGCGTAGGCGCCTATGCCGCCGAAATGATCGCCCGGGCGGGCGTGGGACGCATGACCATCGCCGACGCCGACACCGTGGCGCCGAGCAACATCAACCGCCAGCTGGTGGCCCTGCATTCGACCGTAGGCCGGCAGAAGGCCGAGGTGCTCGCCGACCGGCTGCGGGACATCAACCCCGCGATCGGGCTGACCATCGTCAACCGCTACATCCGGGACGAGGAGACCTACACGCTGCTCGACGCCGCCGCATACGATTTCGTGGTGGACGCCATCGACACCCTCTCGCCCAAGCTGGCGCTGAT
>OHSA01000916.1_pt1 | contig 9909 bp, 7 predicted proteins | sample 1578571 | NCBI WGS metagenome assembly OHSA01 (sample SAMEA3879586, study PRJEB24766) | human gut metagenome | biome: human-associated habitat; feature: feces | place: USA | collected 1985/1987
AAGTCTTACCCGCATTAGGACTAGCTCCGGAAATCATGAGAACATTATTTCTTGACTCCATCATTGCAAAATGCAAACTAGTGCGTAGCCCTCGTATCGCCTCAATTGCAAGGTCCGCAGGGTTATCAATAGCTAATAGTCCATTGACTTCATTATTTTTTCTTCTTTTCCATTTTTGTTCTTGGGCCACTCTCTTTGCAAAGTCATCTGAAATAGGAATACTTGCGTATACATTGATACCTAAATCCTCTAACTGCTCGGGAGTTTCAATACCTCTACGCAAGAACATTCGAATCATTACTAATCCAAGCGAAATGATTCCGCCAAGAATAAGCCCTGCTAAAACTACTAATATTTTTTTCGGTTTGACCGGTTTCGGTTGTGTAACGGCTTCATCAATAATTCGAACGTTGCCAATTGCACTAGATTTTGCAATATTAAGCTCTTGTTGTCGATTTAACAATTGCATATATACAGCACGCCCGGATTCTACGTCACGACTCAGACGCAAAATTTCCTGTTGTGTTTCTGGCATTGACGAAACTTTTTTATTAAGTTTTAGTTTTTCATCTTGAAGCGTTTTTCTTTTTTCCATTAACGCCTTATATGTTGGATGCTCCTTAGTATAAAGTTGAGAGATTTCTGATTCACGAAAAGTTAGTTCATTCAATTGATTATCAGCATTAACTATCTGATCTAAAACAGACTTTGCCTCTAATGAAAGATCGACAGAATCATTTTGACGACGATAGGCATTAAGTTTATCCTCTGCCAAATCTAACTCATTCCGGACCTTTGGTAATTGTAAACTTAAAAATTCTAGACTTTTAGAATCCTGAGCAGCCTGCCGAGAAATATTCTGTGCTAAATAATTTCCAATTATGCTATCAACGATATTTTCAATAAGCCTTTTATTTTCGCCAGTAAGTGATATGCTTAAGATTCCAGTGTCTTTACCTTGATCCGTAACTGTGAGTATTTTCTGTAATTCCGTAATAGCTTGCAAACGAGTTAGATACGTAATTGTGAACTCCGTACCTGGTTTTGCATCTATTTTAGCTATCTTTATTGATAATCCTTTACTATCTAATAAAACACCTGTTTTACCTGATAACTCAAATCCGTCTCCAGATATCGTATAATTGTTATTATCTATTACTTTTAATGTTAATTCCGGGGTGTCTTCATTAGGCATCGAAATATATAATCTTGAAACATATATCTCACCTGGTTTGTCCCCCACCAGTCTAGCCCAACCACTGCCAAAGACAGGAAAATACTTTTGTCTGACTTCAGCTTGTAAATTGAGATCATCTACCGTTTTGCCTAAAATCATTCTCGATTGTAACAAAGCTATTTCTGGAGCCGATTGAGGTTGACTATCCGGGAGCATTTGACTCAAATTACTCAATATAGCGTTTGCTTGTTTTTCCTCAACCTGCACCAAGGCATCTGCCTGATATACAGGAGTAGCGAATAATGCATAAACTATTGCTATCAATGTAAATAATGAGACTATCGAAATAATTAATTTTCGATTATCAATTATTTCCCCAACAATCCGTCCTAAATCTATTTCATCTGTCTCTTTCTCAACAGATTTATGCTTAACTGATGACATGCAATTTTTCCTGATATTTATGCGCCTAATTTCTCAACCCAGCGCAAGCCGGCTTGCTCGATCAATTGATATACAGAGTTAAATGCTTCTTCACTCTTACGATACGGATCTGGAATTTCTCTACAATTCAACCATTGACCAAACAACATAGTTTTCCCTCTGGCTTCGGGTGCAATGCGGCCAATTTGTTCAATATGATATTTTTCCATGACTAGTATTAAATCATACTGGCGCCCTAGAGAGGCTGTGAATTGCCGCCCCTTATGCCCATCTAAGGATAATCCATGCTTAACCGAAACTTTGATTGCGCTTTCATCTGCATCATGTCCGACTAATGCAGCTGTACCAGCTGAATCTATTTTTTTATTAGGCAATTCACGGCGTAGAAAGCGTTCACCAATGGGTGATCGGCAAATATTTCCAGTACATACAATTAGAATTGAATCAAACATTAGTTGGGCCATCTCTTTATATAACGCATCGTTTCTGTCATATCATGTACACCAGTAATCGTCGGAACCAACTGTGAAATAACCCGATTCCAACGAACCAAAGGAGCAGTAGTAACGTATACAATATCATAAGGCTGCAACTGGAACTCAGTTCCCAACACCATTGCTGAAGCATCTTGTGCGTTTAGTTGGTAGATATTAGCAATTTTCCCTTGCTTATCTCCTTTCAGCTGGCGAATAACAAATACACCAGTGGCGTCACTAAATGCCTGTGACATACCTTCAGCATTACCTATCGCTTCAGTAAGGGTCATACCACTACGATCCATCTTCATAGTGCTCTGTTTGCCAACCTCACCCATTACGAAAACTTTAAGATCATCATTACGGGGCACAAAGAGAATATCACCTGGATATAGCAGATGATTCTGCGTTAAGTCCCCCTTCTGCATTAAGGCATAAAGAGAAATTTTGGTATCTTTGCCATTATGCGTAAGCACAACATTGCGCCAGTCTGCATCAGCAGATAGCCCACCCGCGGCATTAATCGCATCCATGACCGTCAATGGAATATTTGTTATCGCTTGCTTTCCTGAGTTGGTAACTTCTCCAGTGACATAAACCTTCTGAGAGCGAAATGCGGCTATGCTTACATCAACTTGAGGACTTTCGATGTAAGTAGTCAAGCGGCCCGCAATCTCCTGTCGCACCTGACTCAGTGTCTTGCCTGCAACTTGGACCTTTCCAATATAAGGGTAGAAAATAGTTCCGTCAGAATTGACCCAGTTTCCCGTATCACTAGCACTCCGATATTGACCAGCAGGTGTGGTCAATTCTGGATGATCCCAGACTGTCACCATCAGTACATCCCCAACCCCAATCCGATACTCGTAGTTTTTAAGCAAAGTATCTAGTTGCGGATTCGGTCTAGCCATCAGCGTTTCCGGGCGTAACTGATCTACCAAACTTGGAGTCATAGGATATACATTAACAAGTTTATCCAGATCGTAATCGCTATCAGGGAGTTCAATCGTATTCTTTCGTAAACTATTTAATCCTTGCCCAGGAATAATCGTACAACCCGATAAAAAGCCTATAACTAAAGCTAACGCGGAAAATCTAACAATTTTTTTCTTCATAATGTCACATCATCAGTAAACTAAAATTTGCCATTTCCTGAACAGCTATTGATTATCCAGCACATCCTTGTGTGGTTAGATATAGAGATGTATACGATTTGCTTCCTGCTACGTTACCAAAATCTCTTTACCAATCTGCCGCATTCAGCCTATAAACTAAAAGGAATTTCTATCCCGGCACTTGCGCCAACATCATCGCTATCGCTATGATCTGCGTTGGTATACCACAGCGAGGTATTTAGGCGGACTGTTTTATAGACATCCCCACTCCAGCCAAGTTGTACACCTTTCAAGGTGTCAGCATGCGGGAATGCTTTATTAATTGATTGATCTTTTGGATTTACCTTGGCATATACCAAACGCGTGCTCCAACGCTGGTTATCCTCTGTTATCAGTTCAACCTTACCGGCGAACAACTGCCCGTCTCCCCCCATAGCATCACCTAGCGGATAGCCCTGCTGATAATAACCATCTTTATAAATATGATGTGTATAGCTATAGCCTGTTCGACTCATATTAGTACGTGTATCATGCGCTTCCAAATACCAGTTCACCGCATCTTTACCCCAGCCGTGGTGCCCTTCGACCCCGCCGAGGAACATATTGGCTGATGGTAAGTAACCAGATTCATCCTCGCCGATCATTTGCCCATAAAAGCTTACCGGCCAACCAAGAGTTGGCTCGAGCTTGAATTTAAAGTCAAACCCAGCCAGCTGGTTACCCGGCTCATTATCGGTACCGGTATTATCATGCCCAGTGAAGCCATCCCAGAAACTGCTAAATGATTCAGGCCGCCCTTCCCCACCCCACTGCATAATGCGCGACGCGCCTAATTCCAGTGACTGGAAAGGTGAGAAAGTGAAACGACCGCCGATAATTTTGATTCATCTGGCTAGCGGAGATCTGATACTGCCATGGGCCCACCCAGCGCAGCCACCATGTTTCCGGCGCCGCCTGCTCGGCTCGCTGCATCAGGAAACCGGTCATCGGCCGCATCGCGTCCCCGCGGATCAGACTACCTTCATAGCCAGGCCCCCACCACTGTGGTACCTGGCCAAAAGAGAGCCACTGGTTCCAGAACTTCACCGCGCCGTATGCGCCGTTGGCGTTGAAGCGCGATCCGTTGCTGATCCGTTCTCCCCCTTCAACGTTGCCCTGCAGGTGGACATCCCACCACTCGCCGCTGTTGTTGAATGCCAGGCCCAGAGAATTATCCGCCGGCTGCGTCTGGCCAAACCCCTGCGGGGTGCCAGGCTGGTCGGTTGAGGTGTAGCCGGTGACCCTGAAATCGGCTTTTAAAGCAGACAGTCGCTGGTTGATACGGGCCAGCACCACTTGCTCAGAAGAATAAGACGGCTTGGCCTTTTTTAACGCCCGGGCGATCTCTTCCTGGCTCAGCGGCCAGGTCGACAGGCTCAGATGAATGACCCCGCGATCGGAAAGCCAGGCCAGGTCGTTACGCAAGTCGTTGTCATTTACTACTAACCCGGCCGCGTAAGCCTGGGCTCCCAGGGAGGAAAGCAAACCCAACGTCACGGCAATGCGCGCAATTTTTATCATTGTACAAGATCCATTTTCAGCCCCGCTGTCGTTTCTCAATGAGAATGAGGGGAATACCAAGATAGAAAGCGCTCGCGGCACCAGCTGACTTCGCTGTGCAACACCGGCGAGGCAAGTACATTTACCCTAAGCTGCTTGTTAGCCTTATAACATCCACTCAGCTCACAATGTAGGCGAATTTTACCCTACAGGCTATGGATGAGACAGGAAAGTTAACGTCCAGGCGATATCAGCAGCCGCTCCTGGCCAACTTCTGAGGATATCCGTAGAAAATCGTTAGATATCTATTGATGATGATCATCCTGACCGGGTCGATATTTACAGCCGTTGAAGAGAACCTCTGTGCAGCAGCAAGCGGCTTCAGCGACGCTACCGCCCCTGGCTTAACAGCTACCAGCGCACTGACTACCTGAACGACTTAATTTTTATCGACCTGTGGATGAATAATTGGTCAGGCCATTATTTTTGGCGGCGTTAAGTTTACGGGATTTCGGTCACAATTGGGAGTGTTGTTACCGAATATCTGCCAATTAATGCCGCCTGTCGTTCTACTGACAAAAAATAAGCGGGTCACCAATTAAGATTATTCACTGATTTCCAGGGTTAGAGATCTTCCCGGTACTGCTACATCATCACACATGCAGCTAACTGACTGTAAAAAAACGTCTTTTTACATAGCTCATCATCATGCAAAAATCAGATGATGGCGTTATAGTCAACTACAATTTCTAATAGTTTCCAGTGTCTGGATATTCATTGAATGTGCATCAGGTAACGTCTCAGCGCATTTAAGAAACGTCTGATCAAAGCTATATCCAGACAAATATGCAATAACAATGTAGTAGCACTTCATTATTTCATAAATATGAATTATCAATTACCGGATATATAGTAGATTATTTTCTTATTTGTCTAATTATCCGGCGAAAACTTAATTTCCCCTGTAAAACAAATGGCGATTACCAGGCCTGCTTGTGCAGATCGGTACGCGTAAAGGGTTTATCCAGCGGCCCCACCGCGGTGGCGATTTGTCCCAGCAGGGACTGAGTCGGCGCTTTATTGCCGCTATGCAACAGGATAAGCGGAACCATCACCAGGCATGCGACACCGCCCCATGAGATATTCACGTTCTCCGGATCAGAGGTACGTTTTTGCAACACCAGGAACAAAGCGCTGCCAGCAGCGCCCAGCAGCAGGCCGGCAATCACTTCCGAGACGGAATGCGCATGGATGACCAGCCGCGAATAGCCCACCACGGCGGCCAGAACATAGCCGGTAATAATGGCCGCTTTTCGCAGACCGACGGAGAAACGGGCGCTGAGCAGCCACAGGAAGATAGGCCAGAAGGCCGCGGAGAGCGCGGAGTGGCCGCTGAAGCCGGTGTAATCCAGTTCACGAATACCCAGACCCCAGCCCATAAAGGCCAGTTTGGAGGCGCAGACGATAGCGCCGGTGATGCCGAACAGCAAACTCCACTGCCACGCCAGCAACCGCGACGTTTTACGCAGCATCAGGACAATAAACAGCGCCGCTGCGCTGGGCAGCAAAACGGTGCTATCGCCAAAAAATGAGATGAGTTGCCAGTTCATATACCTGTGATCCTTCGATGATGTCCACTGCCGTGCTCAGGGATTATCCGTAATGTCTGTACCAGCTCGCATGCCAATTCATTTCACATTTTTATGCATGCAAGTGAGATGTTTAAAGCGGAAACATGATCGCAGTCAAGTTTTATTTTTGGCTGACGTTGACCGCTTTCCCTGCGCTTTAGGAATTGTCGCACTAAGTGACTATTCATAAAGCATTATTGCCGCTACTCCGACCATTGCACCACAGAGGCCAGAGACAAACTACCAGAAGTCTCCGAAGCCATACGTTTCTTTACAATCGTTATAACATTCACGTTATGAATAATCTCTGCATAACGTTATGAGCGGCGTGGCGAAATACCCCCGCCCTGCCGCTCCCCCTTACGCCGGCGCTCAGGCCAGCAGTTTTTTAATGCTTTCGCGGAATTTGGCGCCTTCTTTCAGGTTACGCATCCCGTAGGTGACGAAGGCCTGCATGTAGCCCATTTTCTTCCCGCAGTCGTAGCTTTCGCCGGTCATCAGCATCGCGTCGACGGACTGCTTCTTCGCCAGTTCGGCAATGGCGTCGGTCAGTTGGATACGGCCCCATGCGCCCGGCTCGGTACGCTCCAGTTCGGCCCAGATATCCGCCGACAGCACATAGCGGCCCACCGCCATCAGGTCGGAGTCCAGGGTCTGCGGTTCGTCCGGTTTTTCAATAAACTCAACGATACGCGCCACCTGGCCTTCAGCCACCATCGGCTCTTTGGTCTGGATGACGGAGTATTCGGAGAGATCGCCCGGCATGCGTTTCGCCAGCACCTGGCTGCGACCAGTCTCGTTAAAGCGGGCGATCATAGCGGCGAGGTTATAGCGCAGCGGGTCAGCGGTGCCGCCGTCAAGGATGATATCCGGCAGGACCACCACAAACGGGTTGTCGCCGACTACCGGGCGGGCGCAGAGGATAGAGTGGCCCAGGCCCAGCGGCTGCGCCTGACGCACGTTCATGATGGTCACGCCCGGCGGGCAAATGGCCTGCACTTCCGCCAGTAGCTGGCGCTTCACGCGCTGTTCCAGCAGGGCTTCCAGCTCGTAGGAGGTGTCGAAGTGGTTTTCCACCGCGTTCTTCGAGGAGTGCGTCACCAGAACAATCTCTTTGATCCCGGCGGCGACGATTTCATCAACGATGTACTGAATCATTGGCTTATCAACGATCGGCAGCATCTCCTTTGGAATTGCCTTTGTGGCCGGCAGCATATGCATGCCTAGTCCTGCGACCGGAATAACCGCTTTCAAATTCGCCATATTCATCTTCACCTGTTTGGTTGCAAAACACGCGGTTTTGCAAAATTGTACATGTCACAAATCCATTGGAACTGATAATACACGGATACTGCCCGGGCATCTGCCCGCCAAATTCTTAAATTCACTGTCACGTAAAAGAATACACATAACTCCCTTTTACCAACAGTTAGAAGTGAGAATAATCTTATTTTCGTTCAGGTTATTCAGCGGCTCGTTCCTTTGCGACGCGCGATGTGGCTGAGAGGCCCGTCTAGCGGGGTCTGTTGGCCGCCGGACCCGCCGCGCCGCGCGTATGCCCGGAAAGAATAGATATAGATAATAAATTTCGCCAGGCAATATATTTCAGCATAAACAGCCGGATATGACGACACATTAGCCTGAATCCGCGGCGGTGAACCGCGATCCGCCCTATTCTGCACTCACTTCATAATATGAATTATGCCGATTTTGTGAGCGGGCTTCGCGCTTCGCTTCTGCTCTGCGCATCCGCGCTCGCCGTGACGAACCGCGGGAGGAAGCCCTTTTGCCGCCCTCGCTGAAACGCAGCGGAAAAAGTTCTGATATCGGCAAGCTTATTCCATGGTCGCCGCCATGGTGTTATTTTTTCACTGTTCTTTTCCGGAACATAATTCTTATCGGTTCGCTTAATCCACTGGAAATATATCCATCCACGGCAGGGCGATATCCGCGTCGTTATTGCATTTTAGACTCATCTTATCCATGATCGTGGTAACACATACCGCAGTCGTACAGGTTTTAATACATATGGAATGGATTGCCGATCCGTCAATCTGGGCAGGTCTCGTCACGCTGGTGGTTATCGAACTGGTGTTGGGTATCGATAACCTGGTCTTTATCGCTATCCTCGCCGAGAAACTCCCTCCCGCCCAGCGCGACCGCGCGCGGATCACTGGCCTGATGCTGGCGATGGTCATGCGTCTCCTGCTGCTGGCCTCTATCTCCTGGCTGGTCACCCTGACCAAACCGCTGATTGTTTTTCACGACTTCAGCTTTAGCGCTCGCGATTTAATTATGCTGTTTGGCGGCCTGTTTCTGCTGTTTAAAGCGACCGTCGAGCTTAATGAGCGGCTGGAGGGGAAAGACAGCGATAACCCCACCCAGCGCGAAATTCTGGGCCGTCGTGGCGCAGATCGTGGTGCTCGACGCCATCTTCTCGCTTGACTCGGTGATCACCGCCGTCGGCATGGTTGATCACCTGGCGGTGATGATGGCCGCCGTGGTTATCGCCATCAGCCTGATGCTGATGGCCAGCAAGGCGCTGACGCGCTTCGTTAACAGCCACCCGACCATCGTGATCCTCTGTCTAAGCTTCCTGCTGATGATCGGCTTCAGCCTGATTGCTGAAGGCTTCAGCTTTATCATTCCGAAAGGCTATTTATATGCGGCCATTGGCTTCTCGGTCATGATTGAAGCGCTTAATCAGCTGGCGCAGTTTAACCGCCGTCGCTTCCTCTCCGCCAATATGACGCTGCGTCAGCGCACTACCGAAGCGGTGATGAATCTGCTGAGCGGGCAGAAAGAAAAAGCTGAACTGGATGCTGACACGGCGTCGCTGGTCGCCGATCAGGATCAACATCCTCTGTTTAATCCGCAGGAACGACTGATGATTGAGCGGGTGCTGAACCTTAATCAGCGCAGCGTCAGCAGTATTATGACGTCGCGCCATGATATCGAGCGCATCAACCTCAGCGCGCCGGAGGAAGAGATCCGCAGCCTGGTGGAGAAAAATCAGCATACCCGGCTGGTGATCACCGGCGGGAAAGATAATGAAGATCTGCTGGGCGTGGTGCATGTTATTGACCTGCTCCAGCAGTCCCTGCGCCAGGAGCCGCTGGATCTACAGGCGCTGGTGCGTCAACCGCTGGTCTTCCCGGAGGGCCTGCCGCTCCTCTCGGCGCTCGAGCAGTTCCGCCAGGCCCGCACCCATTTTGCCTTTGTGGTCGATGAGTTTGGTTCCGTCGAGGGGATTGTGACCCTCAGCGACGTGATGGAGACCATCGCCGGCAATCTGCCCAATGAGGTGGAGGAGATCGATGCCCGGCACGATATTCAGCATCATCAGGACGGCTCATGGACGGTTAACGGCCATATGCCTCTGGAGGATCTGGTGCAGTACGTTCCGCTGCCGCTGGATGATAAACGGGAGTACCACACCGTCGCCGGTCTGCTGATGGAGTATCTGCAGCATGTGCCGCAGGTGGGGGAAACCATTGAGATTGACGGTTATACCCTGCGCACGCTGC
>OHSA01000927.1_pt1 | contig 9822 bp, 9 predicted proteins | sample 1578571 | NCBI WGS metagenome assembly OHSA01 (sample SAMEA3879586, study PRJEB24766) | human gut metagenome | biome: human-associated habitat; feature: feces | place: USA | collected 1985/1987
CCTCGAGCGTCGTCGCCACGGGCTACGCCTTCAGCGAGGCCGCAGGCGACTTTGCCACGATGGTCAAGCTGACGCGCACACTCGCCATCATCCCGACGGTGCTGGTCTTCGCCGCCATCAGCGTGCACCTCAAGAAAAAGGCCGCCGCGCAAAGCGGCGACCATGGCGTCAAGGTCAATATGAAGTCGGTGTTCCCGTGGTTCATCCTCGGTTTCCTTGCAATGTCCATTCTGTGCAGCGTCGGCGTCATTCCCGCGGGCCTCGCTACGACGCTCAAGAGTATCAGCAAGTTCCTGATGGTCGCGGCGCTCGCCGCCATCGGCCTCAATACGAACTTCGCGGCGCTGTGCAAGTCTGGCGCAAAGCCGATGCTTCACGGCTTCATCATTTCGCTGCTGGTCGTTCTTGTGGCCATCGCAGTCGAGTACGTGCTCGGCATCGCGCCGAGCGGCACGCTCATTTAATCGTCCGCCGAAAGGATGAGATCGCAGCGGTTCCGCACATCGAGCGCGTCGAAATAGCGCTGCTCGAAAGGGATCCAGCGGTCGAAAAACTGCTTTGCATGCGCGGGCGCATTCCGTTTGAGGATGCGCTCGCGCTGTTTTTCTGCCGAAATCGGCAGAAAAACGGATAGATCGTAGTACGGCGCAAGGTCGGGGTGCATGGAGTACGCGCCCTCGACAATGTTGAGTGTTCCCGCCTTAATCCGCTGCGGCGGGGCGATGGTAAACGTCGCGCAGTCGAAGCGGCGGTAGTCGACGGGTCTTCCCTCTCGCAGAGGGATCAGCACCTCTTCCAAAAAGCGCTCGCGGTCGACGTTGCCGCCGGGCTGCGTGAAGCGCGCCTCCGTGCGCTGCTCGGGCCGGAGGAAAAAGTCGTCCATGTGGAAGACAGGGCAGCCGTAAACATTTTGCAGCAGCTCGCCGAGCGTCGTCTTGCCGCTGGCGCTGCCGCCCTCGATGGCGACGAGCACGCGGCTTCTTTCCGCCGTCAGGCGGTCGATGCGCGCAAACAGCGGCAGCGCGCGGGCGAAGTCGCGCCGCAGGACGCGGTACGCGGGCGCGTAATTCTGCCGAAATATCTCGGAGTGGTGCAGCGGCGGAAAGCCGTCCTTGCGCCACCTCTCAACAGCTTCCGCCGTCTCCTGCGCAGAAAACGGCAGCTCGCCCGCGTCGGCCATTGTCTGCAAGGCGGTAAGCATCGCTTCGAGCTTTTCGCGCCCGCACTCCTCGTGCCGCGCAGAGAGGGCGAAGAGCCGCGCAAACGTCTCCGCGCTCAAGCCGTCCTGCAAAATGCCGAGGTGCACGCGGCAGTAGTCGCCGCCGAGCAGCTCGACGAGCTCGGAGATACGGTCACCGCTTCGCGCCGCTTCGGCGCGGATGTAGTCTGCGGCGGCAGACGGGTCGGCGATCAGATGCTCGCAGCCAAAGGCGCTCTGATAGAGCGCCTTGAAGACGTCCTGAAGCGCCAGCTCTGGATAGCGCGCGCAGTGGGCGCGCAGAAAGTCGCGAATATCGGTAAAATTCGTCATAGCGGCGGGGTTCCTTTACCAAAAAGTTTCGTTTATCATAGCGCTTTTTCGCCCCTTTCGCAAGGGGCAAGGGATTGACAGCCCTGCGCTTTTTTGATAAAATTTCTGCGTCGGCACAAGCCGGCAGCGTTGGCACAAGCTGACTTTTCTTCCGCGCGTTCCCTGAAAGCAAACGAGGTATCACCAAGGTATCAATCTCCCTGCAAGGGGAATATTGATGCCTTTTCTTTGTCTTTTCAAGGGTTTTCGCGCAGAAAACAAGACGCAAGAGAGGAAGAGAACACCGTGACGATCCTTGTCATCGACGGCCAGGGCGGAAAGCTCGGCAAAACTTTGGTCGAGAACATCAAAAAGTCCTTCCCGCACCTCGAGATCATGGCGGTCGGTACGAACAGCGCCGCTTCCGACGTGATGCGCCGCGCGGGCGCTGACCGCGTGGCCACGGGCGAAAACCCCGTCATCGTAGCCTGCCGCAGCGCGCAGATCATCGTCGGCCCCATCGGCATCGCGATCGCCGATGCGCTGATGGGCGAGATCTCCCCCGCCATGGCAAACGCCGTCGCGTCAAGCAATGCCTACCGTGTGCTCATCCCGATGAATCTATGCAGCACGTATGTCGCGGGCGTGGACAAAAAGTCCTCCGCTATTCTGGACGACGCCATGGCGCACATCCGTTCGCTGCTCGAAGGAATGGAGAACAAACCATGAACAACGCTGCCACTGCAACTGCCCGTACCGCTTCCCCGGTGAGAAAACTCACCTATTCCGCGCTCTTCCTCGCCTTGGCGATGGTCCTGCCGTTTTTGACCGGCCAGATCCCCGAGATCGGCTCCATGCTCTGTCCCATGCACATTCCCGCGCTGCTGTGCGGCTTCATGTGCGGCTGGCCGTGGGGACTCGCGGTCGGCTTTATCTCCCCGCTGCTGCGCTCGATGTTCGGTATGCCTCCGATCTGGGTCGCCATCCCCATGGCGTTTGAAATGGCAACCTACGGCGCCATCGCCGGTCTTCTGTACCGCAAGCTGCCGAAAACAGGCTGGCGCATCTATGCCTCGCTCATCTCCGCGATGGTCGCGGGCCGCCTTGTGTGGGGGCTTGTGAAGTTTCTGCTCGCGGGCCTTCAGGGCACGGAGTTCAGCCTCGCCCTCTTTCTCTCCGGCGCGGTGACGACGGCCATCCCCGGCATCATCTTGCAGCTCATCCTCATTCCCATCCTTGTGGTGGTAATGGAGCGCACAAATATGGCGCTCGACGTGTGAGCACTTGATAAAAACAGAAAAGGACTTGGACGAAAGCGTCCAAGTCCTTTTCTTTATTCCTCCGCTTTACTCAGCAGCTTCGGCGCGCTCGTGTCCATCAAAAACGCCCCGAGCGGCGCGGTGATGACGATGCCGAGCACCGCGACCGACAGCACGATGCTGCCGCAGGGCAGCCCCGCCGCAAGCGGCACCGAGCCGATGGCCGCCTGCACCGTCGCCTTGGGAAGATAGGCAAACACGCAGAAGAGCCTCTCTTTCGCCGTGAGCGGCGTTCTGACAAGGCAAAGGCACACACCCACGGCGCGGAAAATGAGCGCCGAGAAGATCATGCCGACCGCCGCAAGGCCCACGCCCGCCATATAGCGGATATCGACCGCCGCTCCGACAAGGACGAACAAAATGACCTCCGCCGCCAGCCAGAGCTTGCCGAATTTTTCAGAGAGCCGCTTGGCAACGAACGGCGTGCACTTCATCTTAAGTAAGCACGCCATGCTGACGACCGCGAGCAGGCCCGACACCGGCACGATGCCCTCGAGCCAGCCCTCCGCCGCGATGAGCAGCAGCGAGACCCCCAGCACGATGATGACCTTCATGCTGTTGCGGATGCAGTGCGCTCGGGCATAGGCAGTCTCGAAAAAGCGGCTGAGCAACCACCCGACAAGCGCACCCAGCGCAACGCCGAGCACGATCGACGCAGGGATGCTCAAAAAGTCCGCGGCGTTGGCGCTGCCGCCCTGCGCCGTGTGCAGAAACGTTGTAAACAGCACAATGACGAAGATATCGTCGCACGATGCGCCGGCCAGGATCATCTGCGGGATGCTCTTGTCCGTTCCGCGGCCGTTTTCCATCAGCTGCACCATGCGCGGCACGACGACCGCGGGCGACACCGCCGCGAGCACCGCGCCCATGACAGCCGCCTCCGCGTGCGTGACGCCGAGGAAGTACGGCGCGAGCAGCACATAGCCGATGATCTCGCACGTTGCGGGCAGGCACGACATCAGGATCGCCGGACGGCCGACCTTTTTGAGGTCGCCCAAATCGAGCGACAGTCCCGCCTTGAGCAGGATAATAACGAGCGCGAGCTTGCGCAGGTCGGCTGAGATCGACAAAATCGAGCCGTCCAGCACGTTGAGCACGCACGGCCCCAGCAGGATGCCCGTCGCCAGCATGCCGATGATGCGCGGCAGCTTCAGCTTCTGACACAGCGCGGCCAGCGCAAGGCCAACCAAAAAGACGAGTGCGAGTGAAGTTAACATAAATTTCCTCCTCCGGACACAAAAAAAGCTGACGCCCCCTGTGACCGTTCAAAATCACAGAAGTCATCAGCTCAAAAAAGCGGTTTCGGCAGTGCCGTGGGAGAACCTCATTCCCGATTGCGCAGTATAGCAAAGCGCGGGCAAAAATGCAAGCCCTTTTTCAAAAATCAGCGCTCGAACGTCACCTGATAGGCCCCCAACACCTGCATGCAGGGGATGACGGCGGCATTCTCGACCGTGAAAGCCGCCTTTTCATAGTGCGTCGTCTCCTCTTCGGGGATGGCGGGCAGCGTTTTGCCAAGGCTGACACCGTGCGCGCCGCCTGCAAAGCGCCATGCGAATTCACAGTTGCAGAATTCCTTGTTTGCTGTGATCTTCTCCGCGGGCACGAGCGTAAACGTACCGTCTTTCAAGTAACAGCAGCCTACGTTGTCCTTTTCCGCAGGGCAGTCGCCCTCGATGCCGACGCCGGTAAACGAGATCGTCAGCTCCGGCAGCGTGAAGGTCGTCTTTTTGCCGTCCTTTGTAAAGGGAACATCGTCCCAGCGGCCGATGTTGACCCAGCCGCGATTGTCGGCTTTTTCCGCGGCAGTGTTGAACTCGAGAGCCCCCGTTTTGCCGTCGCGCACCTCCGCGTTGATGCGCAGCACCGGCCGCAGCGAGGCAAAGCCCTCCGGCAGCAGGGCGCGCAGACGGTCCTGCTCCGCGCCGTAGGCCATGACAAACTGTTCAACGGTCATTGCGTTTCCTCTGTTTCCTTTTGTGCGCGCTCCGCGTCTTGCCTCAGCAGCCGCAGATAGGCGTCGAGATAGAGCTTGTGCGTCACGCTTAAAAGTGCCGAGCGCAGCAGTTCCTTTTCATCCGACTCGTCCTGTCCGACGCTTGCAAGATGGTCGCTCGCGCCGAAGACATAGCAGATGAGATTTTCAAATTCCTCGCAGAAGTAGTGATAAGCGGTCGGCAGATCGTAGGTCTCGTGCTGAATGCCGATCAGCGCGCGGATGTCGTCCATCGCGACGACGCTCTTGATGCACGAGACAAAGATGAGGTACGCAATGCTCTCCGCGCCGTAGGCCTTTTTCTCTGGCCCGGGGATGATCTTCTGCTTAACATAATTGCTGACCATCGAGGCCGTGATGGGACTGAGCCCGCATCCCGTGATGGATTGATTGACATAACGCGTCACCTGTTCGAGATACAGCCCCACGTCAGGGATCTCCCCGAGCCGCGGGATATGAAAGCTTCGGACAGACTCCGCCAGACGGCTGCGCATATTTTCGTCCATAGCTGCTCCTCCGTTCAAACTGCGTTTTCATCATCTTAAACTGTGGTTAAAAAAATGTCAATAAGTTTTCCAAAAACCGATTGACAGTTATTGAAAATCGTTGTATTGTAGTCAAAGATAATTTCACCTGACAACAGGTTTTTGAATAACCGATTACTTTTTTGGAGGCTCCCCCATGATGAAACTGATCGCCGACTCCTCTGCCAACCTCACGATGCTGGAGGGCGTAACCTATCAGAGCGTGCCCATGACCATCCGCGCCGGCGAGCGCGACTTCGTGGACGATGAAACGCTCGACACGCACGAGCTGCTCGACTATCTCGCGGCCCACAACGGCAAATCCGGCACGGCCTGCCCCAGCCTCGACGGCTGGCTCAAGGCGTTCGAGGGCGCGGATGAGATTTTCGTCATTACCATCACAAGCAGCCTGTCCGGCACCTGTGCCTCGGCCATGGCCGCGCGCGATGTGTATCTCCAGTCGCATCCCGAGGTCAAAATTCACATCTTTGACACGCTGAGCACGGGACCGGAGATGCAGTTGCTCGCAGAGAAGCTCGCAGAGCTGCACGCCAAGGGCCTCCCCTTCGATGTGGTCTGCGAAAAGGCACAGGAATATCTTGCCACCACGCACCTCTTCTTCAGTCTTAAGTCCCTGCACAATCTGGCGCAAAACGGCCGCGTCAGCAAAATCGCCGCGGGCGCCATCGGCATTCTCGGCATTCACATCCTCGCCACCGCAAGTCTTGAGGGCACGATCCAGCCCGTTGAAAAATGCCGCGGCGAAAAAAAGACGTGCGCGGCGATGGTACAGAAGCTTCTGGAAGCTGACTACCACGGCGGCAAGGTGCGCATCCACCACGCCGAAAATCCAGAGGCGGCTGGGGCGCTCGCCGCTTCGCTGCACGGGCACTTTCCTGAAGCAGACATTGAGATCCGTCCCTGCCGTGGTCTTTGCAGCTACTATGCCGAGCGCGGCGGCGTGATCGTCGGTTTTGAGACGATGTAAAACCGAACAGACAGCAAAAAGCAGACGGCCTGCGCGAGCCGTCTGCTTTTCTTTATCTCTGCCATTAGGCAGTTGGAGTGGTATCGGAGGTACTGTCGCCCGCTGGGGCGTTGCCGTCAGCGGGGCTTCCCTGCCCACTGGGCGGTGTGGGGCGCTCGCCGCTGGGCATTTCGGGCACTTCCCCGTCGGGAAGCTCTGACTTCTCGCCGTTTGGCATCTGACCGTCAAAGCTCTCGGGCGGTTCACCGTCTGGCTTCTGTCCGCCGCCGGGGAAGCCGCCGCCCATGCCCATGCCGGTGGAAACCGTCCCGCTCTGCGCGGTCCCTTCGGTGGAGCTGTCGCCCGCCTTGAGGGTATACGCACTGTCCGCCACCACATCGGCAGATGAGAAGAGGATGAAGTTCGCACCGCATCTGGCTGTGCCGCTGTACACAGCATTGCCGTCGGCGTCTTCAATCGTGAAATCCGCGTCCGCGGCGATCAGGCTGCTCTGCGTACTGCCCGGCATGCCGCCAAAGCCCGTTGAGCCGTAAATGACGCAGGGCTGCGCGGCCTCCAGGTTCATGCCCATGCCGCTGCTGCCGCCCGCGGCGAGCACCGTGCCGCCCGAAACGGTGATAGTGCCGTCGGCGTCCAGCGGCTCGTTGTCCGCCGTGTTGTCCGTCCAGACGATCACTGTGCCGCCCGTGATGGTCAGGTCGCCGTTGGAGTCAAAGCCGTCGCCCGCGGAGGAATAGGCGTCGATCGTGCCGCCGGAGATCGTCATCGTGAAGTCGTAGTCCGTCAGGTCGGAATTTGCCGCATTCAGGCAGTCGTCCGAGGCGTTGATCGTAATATCACCGGAGCAAACGTTCAGCTCCGCGCCCTCAAGGCCCTCGCAGCAGTTCGTGATGTCGATCGTGGGGCCGTCCGTGCCGTCCGCACCGATGTTCAGCACCAAGTCGCAGTGAATGGCGCCATCCGCGGCGTCAATGGTCAGCGTGCCGCTCTCGACGTTCAAAAACTGCTCGGCGTTGATGGCGTCGTTGACGGGTGCATCGATATTCAGCGTCAAATCGCGGATGGTCAGCGACGCTTCGCCGTCCTCATCCGTCGTCGCGCCGGATTTGATACCGTTTTTGCCGTTGGCCGTGATGGTGAGTTCGCCGTCGCCGCAGAGGGTGACGGTCGAGCCGTCCTTGCACTTAATGACGGCGTTTTCGGCATTTTCGTTTTCGGGGTAGTTGTCGTCATTGTTCTGCTCGGTATCGCTCAGGGAATTTTCCGTACCGTTGGAAACAAGGATGGTCACCTCGCTCGACTTGCCGCAGGTGATGGCGGCGGTGTTCTCACTCGTAAGTGTCAGGCCGTCCAGCACCAGCGTCACGCCGGTCGTGCTCTTTTTCACCTTGATGGAGCCGTCCGCGCAGCTGCCGGAGACGGTGTAGGTACCACTCGACGTGATCGTGAGCGCTGTGCCGTCGATCTCGTAGCCCGTGTCCGTCTCGCCCGCAGCGGTCACGCCGCTGTCTGTAAAGGTAAAGGTCACATTGCTTGCCGTGTCCGCCGTACTATTATTTATCGTACCGGCGCAGGCCGTGAGCGACAGCGCCAGCGCCGACGCGCACAGGAAAGGCAGTAGTTTTTTCATCATAATATCTCCTCAATCAATGATCTCGCATGGTCCCCCCGGGGCAGGCGCGAGCTTTTTCACTCTCTGCGCCCGCTCCTTTGAGCCTGGCGACAGCATACCCGCTTTGCCTAAAGGTTACCTAAAGAAAATAAAGATTTTACCTTTAGGTTTCTTTTAGGTTGCGCGTTCATACTTGAGCGCACAAAGGAGGTTCGACACCATGGCGATTCAATGCTGTTTTGAACGATATGAAAAGAAATACTGCCTGACCCTTTCCCAGCAGCGTTTTTTATTGGAGCGGATGACACCCTACATGAAAAAGGACGCGTACGGCGAGTACACCATCTGCAACATTTATTATGATACCGACGACTACCGCCTAATTCGCGCGTCGCTCGAAAAGCCCGTCTATAAGGAAAAGCTGCGCGTGCGCAGCTACGGCGTGCCGCAGGAGGACGGCAAGGTCTTCGTCGAGCTCAAGAAGAAGTTCGACGGCGTCGTCTATAAGCGCCGCATCACAACGGGCATCCAGAACATGGAGCCGTTTCTCTCCGGCAAGCTGCCGAGTAAAAACTTCGGCCAGATCGGACGCGAGATCGGCTATTTTCAGTCGTTTTATCACACCGTGCCCAAGGTCTTCATCGGCTACGACCGGCTCGCCTTTGCGGGCATTGACGATCCGCAGCTCCGCATCACGTTCGACACGAACTTACGGTGGCGCGACACAGATGTCGACCTCCGCCTCGGCAACCACGGTGCACCCATCGCGCTGCCCTGCGGCGACGTGCTGATGGAGGTCAAGATTCCCGGCGCGTGCCCGCTGTGGCTCTGCCATCTACTCTCCGATGTCGGGGCGTTCCCCGCGTCGTTTTCCAAATACGGTGCCTGCTACCGTGACGAGTTGTCCGCCGGCGTCCACACGACCAATTTAAAGGAGGATACCTTCTGTGCTTAACTCGATCTTAGGAAGCGAATTGACGCTCGTCTCGTTTCTCATCTGTACGGCGGTGTCGCTGCTGCTCGGCGTCGGCACGGCGCTCGTTTCCATGTACCGTTCGCGTACGACGCAGAGCTTCGCTGTCACGCTCGCGATTTTGCCCGCCGTGGTGCAGCTTGTCATCATGCTGGTGAACGGCAACCTCGGCGCGGGCGTCGCCGTGGCGGGTGCGTTTGGGCTCGTGCGCTTCCGCTCCGCGCCGGGCACAGCGAAGGAGATTGGAGCGCTGTTCCTCGCGATGTCCATCGGCCTTGCGACCGGCATGGGCTATGTATGGCTCGCCGTCATGGCGTTTGCCATCGTCTCGGCGGTGATGCTGCTGCTCACGGCGGTGAATTTCGGCGGCGCGGACGAGCACAAGCGCGTGCTCAAGATCACGATCCCCGAAAGTCTTGACTACGACGGATTGTTCGACGATCTCTTTGAAAAGTACACCAAGTCCTGCGTGCTCGAGCGCGTGAAAACGAGCAACGTGGGCACGCTCTACGAGCTCACCTACCGCGTCACGCTCCCTGATGACCACGCGCCCAAGGCGTTTTTGGACGAACTGCGCTGCCGCAACGGCAACCTCAACATCACCTGCGGGCGCGAGGCGACGAAGGACGCGCTCTGAGGCATCTTGATTTTTGCCCGCGCGCTCTTTATACTACACGTATCACCAGAAATCAGAGGGGGGACCTTTTATGCGGCTGCTGATCGCAGAGGACGAGGTCGATCTCGCCGAGGCGCTGACGGTCTTTTTTGAAAAAAATCACTTCTCCGTCGACGCCGTGCACAACGGCTTCGACGCCTATGAATATGCCTCGTCGGGCGCATACGACGCCGTCATTTTAGACGTGATGATGCCCAAGATGGACGGTATTCAAGTGCTCGAAA
>OHSA01000928.1_pt1 | contig 9810 bp, 10 predicted proteins | sample 1578571 | NCBI WGS metagenome assembly OHSA01 (sample SAMEA3879586, study PRJEB24766) | human gut metagenome | biome: human-associated habitat; feature: feces | place: USA | collected 1985/1987
CAGCCGTGGTTACCGTACTGGTGCTGCGGGTACATTCCCGCCTGAAAAAGCGCCGCAAAACGGCAAGGCACCATAAAAAAGCGTAAAAGCCTGTTCAAAACCAGACTTTTCCAGATAAAGAAAAAGCTTTCAGAAAAAAAGAGAGGTACAATATCATGGGTAAGTTTATTTTTACGCAGACCGAGATCCCCGGCGTGGTGGTCATTGAGCCGCAGGTGTTCGGCGACGACCGTGGCTATTTTATGGAGACCTACCAGAAGGACCAGTTCGCAGAGGCCGGTATCGACAAGGAATTTGTGCAGGACAACCAGAGCCGCTCCACCCGGGGCGTGCTGCGCGGGCTGCACTTCCAGAAGAACCACACCCAGGGCAAGCTGGTGCGCGTGACCAAGGGCGAAGTGTACGACGTGGCCGTGGACTGCCGCCATTCCGCGCGGGGACTGAGCATGTAATTCACCGTGCCGCGCCGCCATTCGACGGTCGCTTCGGCGTCGGCGTGCCAGATACGGTTCTTATACATCGCCTGTTCATCGACGATGACGCTGTGTCCCGTACGGTCGGCTATCATTTCGATACTGCGGCGCAGTTCATAGCCGCCTCCGGCGCGCAGGCTCCAGCGGCCGCTGCGGTAGGCTGCGGAGAGGGTCGCCTGACGGGTTTTGAGCCGGGTTATGGGGACCGTGTTGTTGGATTTGTTGAGCCGCTCCGTCGTAAGGCTTTCGAATGCGGCACGGGCATACCAGCCTTTCGCGTGCCGCGGCATGAGCTGTGCCGCCAGCAGACAACCCTTTCCGTCATAGCCGATGTTGAAACTCTCGCTGTTCAGTGAATAGCGGGTGTAATAACTGCCCAGTCCGGTCATATACAGCTCGGAAGAGCTGGCGCCGGGCGGATAGAAAAAGTCTATGTCCTGATCCTGTTTATAGAGCCGCCCCTGCAGGTCCAGCCCCAAAACGTACTGAGGGAACTGCATGCCTACGCCGAGTTTGATCGTGAAATCCGACACGACGTTGTGGGGCCGCGGATCGACCTGACGGTATTCCTGTCCGGCGCGGTAGTCGCCCCGGATCGCAAGGTCGAAGCGTCCCACCCGGTGGACATAGCCGCCGCCGAAAGCATATTCCTCGGTCGAGAGGTTTCCTCCGGCGGAATCCGCCGTGATGCAGGGATAGAGCAGCAGGTAGTCGGCCGTGGAGTTCCAGCAGACGTTGCGGCGGTTGCCGCGGACGTACCGGGCGTCTGCCCACGTTGCCGACCGCTCGCTGAGCCGCCGGTAGCTTTCGGCATAAAATCCCCCGTCGAAGGCTCCGTCGCCCAGCGGCTGCAGCAGCGCCTCCTGCTCACGGCGCAGGTCGATGCGGAGCGAGATCTGCGAAAGCGACTGTTCGCTGCGGTAGAGCATCATCGCGGGCGACTCCGTATGAAATCCGGCTACGGCCCGTTCGTCCTCCGCGCTGAAAACGGAAGAACGCTCCAATACGCCGAGCGTATCGCGCTGGGCGGAAGCGGCGGCGGGCAGCAGCGCCAGTATCGACAGGAAAAGGGCCTTCATCATCGTCAGATCGATTTTAGTAACAACACGATCGATTCGCTGTCCTCTACCCAAGTCATTGCTGCTGGAATCTGATTGTAATCCGTGCAGCGCAGAATCTTCTTTTCTCCGGTCGAATAGGTCGCGTCGGCTTCGACGATGAACGTGTAAACCCCTTTGCGGAGCCGTATTGTCGCGCTGTTCTGTTCGGCGGCGGGAAATGGCACCCGCTCTCCGGAGTTGATATTGTCGAAGTAGGAGATGTCCGTGCGTATTTCCAGCTTTTCGACGGGGCGGCTGTCCGGCATCACGAACCGGATGGACAGTTCGGTGAAAATCGAATCGTCTTTTTCGCAGGCCGAAAACAGCAGTGCGGAGAGCAGAAACAGAGTCCGTATGGTAGATTTCATCATCATCGCATTACAGTTTGAAGTTGAGTTCCATGCCGAAATAGGGGCTGGAATAGCGGCGTACCAGTGCGTTGGTCTCGTTTCTGTACGAAGGACTGTATGTGAACAGCCGGTTTACGAAAATCGCAATGTTGAGCCGGTCGCGGTAAAGCCGTTTCGAGATTTTGAGATTGACGTTCATACTGAAAGGCGTGAGACGGTAGAGATAGGCTTCTTTCGATACGTTGTCGTGGATCATATGCTGCAAAATACCGTCGGCTGCCGACTCGGCCGTAAACGGATGTTCCTGTAACTGCAGGTCGAGGTAGCTGGTCGGCGCAGGATTGCACCATTCGGCCTTCATGCCGGAAAACCACTGGCATTGGAACGACGTGGAGAAAATCAGCCCCAGTTTGGGAATCTGGGTGTCGAGCAGGAAATTGGTGTTGCATACTTCGTGAAACGTGTTGTCGTCCTGATCGTAAAGCCCGATGTAAGGATAGGGCGTCCCTTCTGCGAGCTGTACGGTCGTCAGGACGTACTGGGGTTCGCTGTTCTCATAGCGGGTTTTGAAATAGGCGCCCGAGACGATGAGTTTCGTGGCCAGCGCCCGGATGCGCCGCGTGGAGAGCGAGAATTCGATGCCCTGCTTGAATGTGCGGCTTCCGTTGGTCTTGACGCCGACGGTCTGGAATACCGTTTTGTCCTTGTAGGGAAGCCATTCGAGCTGCGGCGGTCCGGTGAACTCCATATCCTTGAGCGGTCCGGTGTCGTATTCGCGGTAGGTCCGGGTGAGTACGTCGGTCGAGGTGCGGAATCCCGAGGTCATATTCTCCCGGAAATAGGTTACCGACAATCCGTATCCGTTCCACTCCGCATTGCCGCGCACCTCCCATTTGAAGTTCCGCGCCGCCTTCAGGTCGTAATTGGTGGGGTCGTGCTTGAAGACTTCCTCATTGATACGGCGTTTCGATTCGTCGTCCGCCGGGAAATAGTTGAGCCGCGTGTAATAGGAGTAGTCCGGTTCGGGGAAGAGCTGGTCGAGCGTAGGCGTTTTGGTGTGCCATCCCGCGCCGCCCGCGAATGTGATACGCATCGGGTCGCCTGCCATGTCGAACGCCGGAAGCGTCACCGAGAGGTTGGCACGCGGATCGAAATGGAATTTGCCCTGCAGGGTGTAACGGCTTCCGAGATTGGCCATGGCCGTCGTACGCAGTCCGGCCATTATCTCGATCCGCCACTCGCCGGCCGTAATCGTCGTATTGTCCTCCAGAAACGCCGAGAGCCGGTGCAGCGCCGGCAGGGCGTCGTAACGCCGCGGATGGGAACTCATCAGGTCGGTAAATGGGCGCGTCACGTCGTAAAGCAGACCGCCGCCGTAATTTTTCGACATGTTCCATTCGGCTCCGATGCGGATCGTGTTGCGGCTCAGCGGGGTGTCGGCTCCCAGCAGGGCTACCGCCTTGGCGTTGGCGTAGAACGGTTTGTTGTCCACCTGCAGGGTCGCTTCATAGCGGACCGGCAGCACTTCCATATCGAAGACGCCCTCTTCGACTGCCGTGCGTATAGGGACGTTGCCGCTGTTCGCTCGGTAACGCCAGCGGTCGATCAGGTCGAATTCGGAAGAGACGGAAGCGGAAAAATCGAAGCTGCGGAAAAAATTCGCACCCTTGGATTCGGCGGTGAAATTCACCGCCGCGACGACGTTGTTGTAACTCGATTTGTAGCGTTCGAGGGGGATGCCCGCCGGGCCTTCGTCGATATCCCGGTCGCTTTTTTGGCGGTCGAAAGAGCCGGTGTAGTCGAGCGATCCGCCCAACGTGTAACGGTAGGCCGAGGTGCTTTCCCAGCGTTTCTTCATGCGCCACGATCCGGTCGCACGCTGGTAGTTCTGGCGCGTATTGCGCGGGTCGTCGTGGGAGTTGAGCCATGTCGCGCCGACGTTCATCGTCAGCAGGTCGGCCGGAGCGCCCCATTCGAATCCTTTGCCGACATAGAGCAGCTGGCTGCCCAGATCCGCTTTGAAGCGGGCTTCGAGGTTGCGGCCTCCCTCCTTGCGCTTGATCTTGATCAGTCCGCTGGTCAGATCGCCGTATTCGACCGACGGAATGCCCTGCTGAATCTCTACCGAAGCTATTTCATCGGTCGGCATCGTGCGCATGTCGACGCCTCTGTTCAATGAAATATTATTGCCGACGGTCGTTCCCGAATTGTATGTCATGCCCGCGTCGTTCGACATCGGAATTCCGTCCATGACGAACGAAACGCCGAGCGATGTAGTCTGGTAATCGCTGTTCGAGGTGCCGATCTCGCGCAGATGAATGTGGTTCGAGGAGAAAAACGAGGGGTCGGAGGCCCGTCCGCCGGGCAGCAGTTCGAGCAGGTCCCCGAAACTCGACGGCTGGATGTGGTTCATCGCGTCCCGGCCGATATGCACGCCCGAGACCGGTCCCCGCACTTGGGTCGCCGTGATTACGACCTCGCGGATCTGCGTGTCGCTTGTCCGGAGCCGGACGGTCCGCAGCATGTCGCTGCCGCTGACGGGCCGTACCTCCATCCGTTGGGAGACATATCCGATATATGAGATATCCGCATTGTAGGTATTCGCGGGCAGGGTGAAACGTGCCCGGCCCTCCTCATCGGTCGTCGTCGCGTAGGCCTTTCCCCCCCCCGACATAGGAGTCAGCGCCACCGTAGCATACGCCAGCGGATTGTGCAGGGAATCGGTAACTTCGAACGTGATCCCGGCGTCGGGCCGGCCGGACTGCCCGTACGTGTACGCAGGCAGCAGGATAAATAGCAAATATTTCAGGAGTAGCCGCATAGTTCTGTTTTCACGGGACAAAAGTATAGCGCCCCGGCATATGCGGCAATCGCCATATCTTGGTAAATTGCATTGCAATCATCACCAATAATAATGAGTTGCGTTCGTGCGGCATCCCATCATAATGCTATCCGGCCGCGCCAAAACCCCTAAAATCCGGTATTGACGATCCGGTGGGAATGCTGTTTCTTTGCCGTAAACCAAAAACGACGAAATTATGACTGGTATCTTTTTCGGCAGTACGATGGGCACGACCGAGGCCGTGGCTGCGGATATTGCCAAACAATTGGGCGTCGCGGACGCCGATGTACACAATGTGGCCGATACGCCGGCCGGCGAAGTGCAGAAATACGACCTGCTCGTGCTGGGTTCTTCGACGTGGGGCGCAGGCGAATTGCAGGACGACTGGTACGGCTTTTTGGATCAGCTGAAGGCGCAGGATCTGAGCGGTAAAAAGGTGGCGCTTTTCGGCTGCGGCGACAGCGGTTCCTATCCCGATACGTTCTGCGATGCCGTCGGGCTGATTTACGACGGCTTGCAGCAGAGCGGCTGCACGTTCGTCGGAGCCTATGCGCCCGAAGGGTATGACGAAACAGGTTCGCTGGTCTGCCGCGGCGGAAAGTTCGTGGGACTTGCCGTCGATGAAAGCGCGCCCGACAAGACCGACCGGCGGGTTGCCGCATGGTGCGAACAGATTAAAAACGAGTAACGATGAGCGCCGAGGAGTTCAGCCGTTACGATTCGATGAAGCTGTTCCTGCACCAGATTTACGAGTTCCAGAAAGGTGTACGGAGTCTGGTGCTCTGCACGATGTGCCGCACCTGCGCTTCTCTGCTCTCCGAGCGGCTGGAAAGGCTGGGTATCGCTTACCGGATTCAGTCGGTGACCGACAGCAAGGTGAATCTTTACTTCGGCAACCGCATGTGTCTGGAGACCGTGGCGACATTCATCCACAAGCCGCTCAACGAACTCTCCGCCGAGGAGGATTTCATGCTCGGCGCGATGCTCGGCTACGACATCGCCGGGCAGTGCGAACGTTATTGCAAACGAAAGTCTCCGGGTGTTTCATCAGAACAAGCGGCGGTCAACTGACCGCCGCCTATTCCTTTCTGATCTGCGCCGTGAACGAATCCCCCGCGCCGACACCGTCGGCCACTTCGACGTGCGGCGTGGCGACGTACGACATGCCGTCCGGAGTGAATACATGGCTTCCGACGGCGCCGCAGGTGAGTATCACGGTACGGAGTCCGTATTTTTCGAGCAGGTCGCGGCACTGCGCCTGTATGCCGAACATCCGGCTTACGACGGTCAACTCCTCGTCGTTTGTTTTCAGAATATTGCTGCGGCAGAGCGAGTCGTGGACCACCTCCGGCGAATAGAAATGCTGCCGCAGGTTGATGTCGAAGATCTTATAATGTCCCGCTGCGCAAAAAACGGAACCGCGGAAAAGCCACAGTCCCGATTCTTTGCCGTTGCTCTCCGTTATTCTGTTTCGAAATCATGCGACAGCTTATGTCCGTTCTCATCGACACGCAACGATACCAGATGGAGATGCTCTCTGGAAATGTCATTATGCTTGAAAACAATATAAGGTTGATCTCCATATCCCATACGTTCCATATACTCCTTGGCGGTTTCCCGTAACTGTTCGCCTGTCAGTTTGTCTTCGGGCGAAGGATTCAGTAAAACATGGAATACCGTATTGGTCGTTCTGCGGTTGGCTTCGAGGTATGGCCGGAAACTATCCATACAAGCGTCGATATCCATTCGCCCGTGTTTATCGAACGGTTCGAGCATCTTCTGCCAGAGGAGCACTTCGGCTTCATCCTTATCCACTTTCTCCTTGTTATAATACAACGCTCCACTGGGCGAGGGGCGCGATCTTATATTCGCAACCATTCCTTAGCTTGTTTGGCAAGGTTCAGTATCTTGATACTAAAGGCTTTCAATTCCCTCATGCGCTGTTCCAATGCGGCGATCTGATGCGGGATTGCGACGTTGGAAAAGTGCGAATTGACGACCTTTACGACCTGATTATGCAGGCTAAGTACCCGGCGCCTTGTCTTATTTCCAAGATAGGTTTCCCAATACTCGCCTCCGAACCGGACGTACATCTTCCAGCGTATCCGGCTCTCCGCTAATATTGTCAGTCTAAAACGTTCCATGATGTATCTTTTGATGACAGCTTCCGCAAACGGCCATAGCCTTACGCCGTCTGGCAATCATCAGTTTTTCCCAATTCTCCTTGCCTTTCAGTTCTCCGAGTTTACGCACATGGTGCATAACCAGATTATCCGTAGCACCGCACAACTCGCATTTCCGAGCTTTCAGCCTGTCTATAAGGCTTGTGGTGCTGACGCCGGGCATTGGATTCGGGCATCTATCAATCAACCGATCATAGGAAGGTCTTTTTCTTTTGAACCCTTCATTGTATAAGCGACGTTCTTTTGCTTTGCCGTTTTTTACCGTATACCCGACTGTAAAGACTCCGTTGCGTTTGTATTTCCGGCAAATTCGTCTTACCGTGGTCCGGTATTTCCCGGCAAAGGTTTTGTACATACTGTACTGCATGATGTAGTGAAAAGTGTTCAGTTCAGAAGCGTTGTTAGCTATCGAGTAATAGTTGTAAAACCCTCTGATCTAGGCATTGTAACTGTCAAGGATTTCAAGGTCGTCATTATTGATAAGTTCCGACCGGTGTTTGGGAATCCATTGCTCGTGCCCGTTATGATAGCTGAATTTCAGCACGCCGAGTTCCAGCAATTTTTTCTTTATTACTTCGGTCGTTACCTTTAATCTGACCTTGTTTCCATACACACGGGACAGGCTTCCCCGTTTGTTCCGTTTTTGCAGGTTCGACTTGCGGACAGTCACCTCATATCCAAGGAATTTTGCAGGCTTTTCAGTATGAGTGACGAGCGTTTTCTCATCCGATAGTTCCAATGCCAGTCTGTCTGCAAGGAAACGCTTTATATCGTCCTTGATCTTTACGGCATCTTCTTTACTGCCGATAATTCCAATGAGGAAGTCGTCGGCATACCTCACATATTTAAGCCTCTTGAAGTTTCCGTCCATAGGGTCGAAGCACGGCATCGCGGATCGGGTTTTGTCTATCTCTTTGAGCCGTTTGACGAGCACTTTTCTTTCTACATTATTTGTCGCTGTTTTGAGTTCACGCATAACCAGCCTCTTTTGGTAAGTGAGAACTTCGTATTCCCGTTGCTGTCTTCCCCTATCTCCCTTGTCGAATTTGGAAGCATATTCTTTCATGTACTTATCCAGTTTGTCCAAATAGATATTGGCCAATATCGGACTGATAATTCCACCTTGCGGCATTCCGCTGTACGTTCCATGAAATTGCCATTGTTCCAAGTAACCCGCTTTCAGAAATTTTCTGATAAGTCGTATGAATCGTTCGTCGGAGATACGTTCCTTTAAGATGTCGATCAGAATATTATGATTGACATTGTCGAAGAAACCTTTTATATCTCCTTCGATGAACCACTTCTTACCCGTAAAAGTCTTCTGTACAGCATTCAATGCGGTGTGGCAGCTACGATGCGGACGGAAGCCGTGCGAAGTATCTTCAAAGTGACCTTCGTAAATAGCTTCCAGTACCATTCGTACTACCTCCTGCACCAGTTTGTCGTCGAAAGAGGGTACGCCAAGAGGTCGTGTCTTCCCGTTTTTCTTCGGGATGTACATTCTTCTCGATGGCTGGGGTGAGTAGCTTTCGTCTTTCAACGAAGCTATCAGTTTCTCAATGCGGGAAAGGCTCATACGGTCGATGGTTTTCCCGTCTGCACCTTGTGTCATATTACCCGGCTTGGCATATATTCGTTGATAAGCCAGGTAATACATTTCCTCATTGAAAAGAATACGATAAAGCCTCTCAAACCTGTATTCCGTGGTTTGACTATGCTTTGTCAGACTGTTTAATACTCTTGCGGGACTTCTCATAATGCCTCTCGCATTTTCCGTTAATCGTATTAATGAATATTAGCTGCCGCCCTTCGCCGTGTGCGAGGCTTTCCCTCGCTCGGACTACTACGGCGGCTCCGTTACCATACCGGATATTCATAGACCTTCGTCCAATAGCCTTACGGCATTCCGGTTTAGGTAATCCCCGTTTGCGATATAATAACTATGGCGCGACAGATTGTCGGATATGACGTCCGCCTTTTACTGCTTATTGCAGTTGCGTCGTGATAAGTTCTTGCTCTCTCTGTACAACTACCACAATGAGAGTATCACGATATGACGAGTATAGTTACCTTAACGTCACAGTTTCGCTAAGTACCGCTCAGGCTGTCATTCAATCAATCCGGATTTTATCCTCATACCTGTCTTTCATCACCCCATTCAGTCGCAGTCCGATAACTGACTGACTTATGGTTTACCCCGACATGCTACACTCCCTGTCCGGTTTCCCTTTCAGATAAGTCGGTTGATGATAGGTTATTTTCAAAGAACACTTACCTAATAGCTTGCCATCGCTATATTTATTATATCGCCTTGACGGGCGCACAGTTATTGGCCAGTTTCTGAAATTGAAAATAAAACTCGTTCAGCCGGGCAATAAACTGCGTCTTCGACGGGTCGCGTTTGATGACGACAAACTCCTCGGCGAAGATTCTTTTGACGATAAAACGGCTCCGGTTATGCTCCGATCCCGCCTTATAAAGCATCTGCTTAAAGCGGATATTCTCCTCCGTGGTGAGTTTGAAATTATACCTGTGGACTCTGGGATCTGTCGTTGTCGGGCGTCCGATCCTCTTTTTCGTGGTTGTCATCAAGCTGGTAGTTTAAGTGGCGTGACTCGGGAACGCCACCCGGCCTCGCAGAGCGAGCACCTTTCGTATGCCGAAAATTTTTTCGGCATACGAAGGTACAGCTCGCTCGCCTCAAGTGAGGCGAAAAATCCGCGGCGGAAAAATTTTCGAAAAATCTATGCCAAACCTCCGCTACGGCTTCCGAGGGTGGGTCGTTTCCCTCTGCAATATTACAACCATGCGGGCGTGTCCCGTCCTGAAAAAGGTTTACAGTGATTGATAATTAAAGATAAA
>OHSA01000929.1_pt1 | contig 9810 bp, 4 predicted proteins | sample 1578571 | NCBI WGS metagenome assembly OHSA01 (sample SAMEA3879586, study PRJEB24766) | human gut metagenome | biome: human-associated habitat; feature: feces | place: USA | collected 1985/1987
TGCCCGGGGTTCCGTTCGTGGCGGCCCTGTGCATCAGGACCATTCCGGACACCGCCCGGGCCTGGGTGATCGCGCCCCATCTGCGCGCGCAGGAATCCCTTGCCGCGCAACTGGAAACATGGGGAGTGCGCAACATCCTCTTCGTCCCGGAAAAAGAGGTGGCCCTGGGGGAGGAAGTGGGAGACCCGGAGCTTGCCGCGGAACGGCTGAACGTCCTTCACCGCATCGCTTCCGGCCATGTGGGCAGGCAAACCGTCGTTCTGACGGAAGGCAGCCTGAATGACGAGGTTCCCTCCCCCGACGGCATGCAGAACCAGGGAATGACCCTGAAAACGGGAGAAACGCACGCCCCTGACGATTTGATACGGCTGTTTGAGGAGGCGGGGTTCGAGGGCGTTCCTCAGGTCATTTCCCGCGGGCAGTGGTCCCGCCGCGGCGGCATTCTGGACGTTTTCCCGCTCCAGTCCTCCCATCCCGTACGCCTGGAGTTTTTTGACGACGAGATTGAATCCATCCGGGAATTTGACGTGGACTCCCAGATTTCCTTCCGGAAGACGGAGCACGTCAACCTCGTCCTGACGGAAGCGGCAGGCGTGGAAACCCTGCGGGCCTGGATCAAGCCGGGCGACCTGGTCATTACGGCCCCCTTCTGCAAGGAACGGGGGAACGTGTGCATCCTCACCGCACCGCCGAAGAACGCGGAGGGGGAGGAGGACTTCTCCCTGGCCATCCATGACAATCCCCTGGGCAGCTTTGACGCCGGGGACTTCGTGATGCAGGAGATGCGGCGGGAGCTGGCGGAACGCCAGATCCGAGAATGGCTGGACCGGAAATGGAACGTCAGCATGTTTTTTCCCAACGAAGGGGAGGAAGAGCGCTTCCGGGACATCTGCGCCGGAACGCCCGCGCTGCTGTCCATCACCGCCCTGCGCGGGGACCTGCCCGGCGGCTTCAGCATTCCGGGGGCAAAAACGGCCGTTCTCTCCTCCTCGGAGCTGTTCGGCAGGTACCAGTCCGCCACGGCGCGCCGCCGCGCCAGCCGGGAGGACAAGGCGCGCAAGGCCCGCGCGCAGGCCTCCCTGAAGGACATCAACCCCGGAGACCTGGTGGTGCATACCAGCTACGGCATCGGCAAATTCATCAACATTTCCACCTCTCCGGACTCCGGAGACGAGGAAATGAACATCCTTTACCGGGACAATACGATCCTGCACGTCCCCCTCAGCCAGGCGCACCTGGTTTCACGGTACATAGGGCTGGGCAGCAAGACGCCGGAACTCAACAAGCTGGGGGATTCCAAATGGCAGCGCGCCAAAAAGTCCGCGGAACGCTCCGTGGCGGACTACGCCGCCCAGCTCCTCAACGTGCAGGCGGAACGCCAGACCGGAAAGGGCTACAGCCACCCTCCGGACAGCAAATGGATGTGGGAGTTTGAAAGCTCCTTCCCCTTCCGGGAGACCCAGGACCAGCTCCGCGCCATCGCCCAGACGAAGGCGGACATGGAAGCCACCCGCCCCATGGACCGCCTGATCTGCGGGGACGTGGGCTTCGGCAAGACGGAGGTGGCCATCCGCGCCGCCTTCAAATGCGTGACGGGAGGCCGCCAGGTGGCCGTGCTGGTGCCCACCACCGTGCTTGCGGAACAGCACTTCCGCACCTTCAAGGAGCGCATGAGCGAATACCCCGTGCGGATTGAAATGCTCAGCCGCTTCAGCAGCGCGGCGGACGTCCGCTCCACGCTGGAAGGGCTTAAGTCCGGGGCCGTGGACATCGTCATCGGCACGCATCGCCTCATCTCCGAGGACGTGTCCATTAAAAACCTGGGCCTCGTGGTGATTGACGAGGAACAGCGCTTCGGCGTCAGGCACAAGGAGAAATTCAAGGAACGCTTCAAGGGCATCGACGTGCTCACGCTGTCCGCCACGCCCATTCCCCGCACCCTGTACATTGCGCTGATGGGAGCGAGGGACATGAGCTCCATTGAAACGCCGCCCGTCAACCGGCAGCCCGTGCAGACGAGCGTATGCCCCTATGACGAACGCATCATGAAGAAGGCCATGGAGCGCGAACTGGAACGCGGCGGCCAGATTTTCCTGCTGCACAACCGCGTCAAAACCATCGAACTGTTCCGGGACCGCATCCAGGCCCTGGTGCCCAAGGCCCGCATCGTCATCGGCCACGGACAGATGCCCAAGGACGAGCTGGAGAAGGTCATGCGCACCTTCGTGCAGGGGAAGGCAGACATCCTGCTGGCAACCACCATCATCGAATCCGGCATCGACATGCCGGAGGCCAACACGCTGATCGTCTTTGACGCGGACCGCTTCGGCCTCTCCCAGCTGCATCAGCTCCGCGGCCGCGTGGGCCGCGCGGGGCACCGGGCCTACGCCTACCTCATGCTCCCCAGGTCCGCCGCCACCACGGGAGACGCCCGCAAGCGCGTCTCCGCCATCAAGCAGTACACGGAGCTGGGTTCCGGCTTCAAGATAGCCATGAGGGACCTGGAAATACGCGGCGCGGGCAACCTGCTGGGCACCCAGCAGAGCGGCCATATTGCCGCCATCGGCTTTGACCTGTACTGCCAGCTTCTCCAGCAGTCCATCGCCCACATGCAGGGCAGGTACACGGCCCCCCGGCCGGACGCAGCCCTGAGAACGGATTTCATCGTGAACAGCGAGACGCAGTTCGCCGCCAAATCCCGCAAGGATTATCTGGGCGCCTTCCTGCCCCGGGATTACATCAGCGACGCAGCCCTGCGCATTTCGGCGTACAAGGACCTGGCGGCAGTCCGCACCCTGAAGGAGGCGGACGCCCTGCTCCGCGCGTGGGAAGACCGCTTCGGCCCTGCACCGGAAACGGTGCATCACCTGCTGGATTCCCACAAAATCAAGATACTGGCCTCCAAAGCAAACATCTCCATGGTGGAAATCAGCGGACAGCGCCTGATGCTCACCAGGAACGGGGATTTTATCCTGCTGTCCAACAAATTTCCGCGGCTGGCAGGCGTCTCTCCCGCAGACAAGCTACGGGAAGCGCTGGAAATGCTGAAGAACATCTAAACCGCGCCACAGCCTTCCCGGCCGGGCCATCCAGCGGAAACAGGAAAGCCCCGGCGCCGGGGCCTTCCGCCCCGAACGGCTTCCGATAACGGACGGAAACCGCATGCCGCGTTCTCTCCTTTCCCGTGGTAAAATCCTTCCATCAAATTCGCAGCTCTTCCGCGCCGGAAAACTCCTTCTTCCTCATCATTTCCATGATGCCGGACGTATTGGCCGGAGCCATGATGACCTCTATCGACCATTCGGAACTGTCCATTTCCTTTGCGTAATCCTCCATGTTTATGGAGACCTCCAGGACGGGAGACTCCCGGGTAAGGGCCGTACGGAAAGAACGGGACATGACCTCCTGCCCGTTCCGCAACAGAATCACCTTGTCAATAAGGATACTTCCCCCTTCCACGGAGGTCCGTACCAGCCGCAGTCCTGAAAATTGGCTCATCTTCCTGCCGGGAATGGAGCAGCGCATCCTCGTATAGGTTTCCTCCTTCTGCCCCAGAAGCTCCCAATGGGATAAAATGGGGGACGACAAGGTAAGCCGCGACAGGTCGTAACCGGAACCGGCCAACAGCCTGGACAGGCGCGCGACCATCTCCGCGGAATATTCCACCCCCCACCCCTGGGAATACAAGACACCCAGCATATACAGCACGGAAGGATCCTGCGCGGCAAAGGACATCAGAAGGAAATCAACCGCCTGAGAATAGTTCTGGGACAGGCTGACCGGGCACTGAAGCATATCCGGGAAAAATTCCTTGCCCCCCACAAGAAGAAACGCCAGATCCCTCTGCGCCACAATAAAGCCCCCCATGGCCGCCTTATAAAGCCAGGCGCCTCCTTCCTCTCCGTATCTCCCATCCCGTTCAAAGATGAGACGGGCTATTTTATACTGGGCGGCGGGATACCCCGCCTTGGCGAACTTCCGCACCTGCGCCTTCTCCTGTTCCGTCAGCACGATGGAATCAATTTCCGTACGGTTCCTTTTCCGGGAGGCGATGAGCATTTCCCGGATCCTGCCGTTTTCCGGCCTGTTCAGCGAATCTCTCACCGCGGGGTCATCCATCGCGCAAATGAATTTAAAATGGGGCCTCACGGTTTTCCCGCTTTCCAGCGTCGTAACCTGGGAAGAAACAACCTTCAACGGATGAGGAACATTATCCTTGGTTTCAAAACTGAACCTGTAAGGCGCATCCACATTCAGCGCCGGAAGATCCACAAAGCGGAACCCGGTGAGCACAGGACTCTCGATCAAGGTGAAGGAAAAGCCGTTGAGAGACCGGGAAACCAGCTTTCCCTCCTCATCACGTATGGTCAAATACAGGAGCGGGCACATCTTGTCTTCCTGAAGCACCCTCAAATGGACACACGCCAAGGAAAAGCGGTCGGGAAGCAGGGATGGAAGAGCATGGCGCGACAAAGACGGACTATCCAGCCTGACGTCAAAACGTTCCACGGGACTCAGCAAGGAAACGCCCCTGGATTCTGAAATAATCTGGGGAATGGGGGTGGACATTACACTGGGAAAGCGAAGCCCTAAAGCATCGTCCTCCTCCGGGCCGCCTCCCCAGTCATAAACAAAATAGCCGAGGGTTGCGCCAATCACGCCCACAACAACGAAGAGCCCCAGCACCTTCCTCCATCCGGCCCCCCACTTTTCGTGCCCTTCCGACATGATGCGGGAAGAGGACAAGGCAAACAGATTGAAAAAACGCTTACGGGCGGACTTGAACTCCTCACTGGAGAACTTAATGGTTGAGAGCGCCCCTCCTTCCACTCCCAGATCCTTCATCCACTCTTCCGCGGAGTTATAACGATCTTCCACCCGAGGAGAAAGGGCCTTGTCTATGGTCCTGAGAAAATTTTTCGAATAATGGGAGGACAAGGGCGCGGACAATGCCAAAGGCTGTATGGTATCGTGGATCAGCCGCTCCTCTCCTCTGGGGGGCGCACCCCCCTTCAGCAGGGAATAGAACGTAGCGCCCAGGGAATAAATGTCGCTCCAAGGTCCCGTGTTTTTCCTGCCGAGAGCCTGTTCCGGAGAAGAAAAGCCATGAGTCGTCAGGACAGTCTGGGTATGGGTGCTCTCCATGTGGCGCGACGCGCCGAAATCCACGAAAACGGGAGTTCCCTCCTGTGTAAGCAATATATTTCCCGGTTTGATGTCCCTGTGGCAGATGCCTTTTTTATGAAGGTAATCCAAAATCTGGAGGATGTGCATCAGCAATCCCTTCAACTTGGCTTCCGAATAACAGTTTCCGGCAAGCAGCTGCTGTTCTCCCAGGTAATCCAGAGGAAGCCCCTGAACATAATCCATGGAAAAATAAGCCGTGCCGTTGCACTCAAAAACGGAAAGAACCCGGACAATACCTGGAGAATCCAGCCTCGCAAGAATGCGGGCTTCATTCAAAAAGTTGGAAAGGGTCCACTTGAAATACTCGGCGTCATGCTCATTATTGGGAACCACGCGCCCCGTAAACGGATCTCTGTAAGCATAGGAAGAAGGAAAATTCTCTTTTAAAACCACTTTCCTCTTCAGCATCAAGTCCCGGACCAGATAGGTAATGCCGAATCCGCCGCTTCCCAGCACCTTCAATATTTTATAATGCTCCAACGTCGCTCCGTCCGGGAGTTCTTTGGAATAAACGGAAAACTCGTTCCAGGAAGAGGGAGGTGTCAATTTGGATCCATGCACGGAAACATTATTCAAATGAGCATCTTTTCCCGGAACTGCCGCATGGTGAAAATCGGGAACACTATTTGAGCCGCAACTCTCCATCCTAATATCTGATCAGGAAATTACTTTTATCTTTTCCACCTAATTTGTAAAGATTATTCTTTTGCCGCTCACCGGGTCGGTTATTTCTCCATAACCTCTTGCACGGGAAACAAGACATCCGCCATTTTTCATCTTCATGAACAGCTCACGGCTTCCACGGATTTAACGGAGAACCACCCGGCCTTCACGCAGGGAGGGCCTTTTCCCCCATTCCGGAAAGTAGATGCGCTGGCTGCCGCCCTTCCAAAACATACTTTTGCAATAAACGGGCCAAGATGGACGTATTCTGACAAAGATATGATTGTAAAATCTCTCATTATTTTCAGCAATATGGCAGGATGCCTCCTGCCCGGTTCCGGACAGGCGGGAGAATTGCATGCCTCTCTGCAATCCCCGGACGGCCGTCTGTCCTGGATGCTCCACGCGGATAACCGGGCCGCCCATTCCCTGAAAAAGGGAAACAGGACGGTTCTGGAGCCCTCCGGCCTGGGCATCGTGGTGAACGGCAAGGACCTTGCCGGAGGCATTACGGGATGGAGCGTGAAAAAAGTGAAGGACAACGTCCACGACACCTTTGAAACGCGCGGCAAATACCCCTCCGCTTCCGTCCATTTCAACGAATACGTGGTTTCCGGGGATAATTCCGGCCTCCGCCTCCGCGCCCGCGTTTTCAACAACGGAGTCGCCTTCCGCTACGAGTGGACGGAAGACGTGCAGAAAGCGCCCGTGCTGAACATCGGGGAAGAAAAAACGTCGTTCGCCTTCCCGGAAAAAGCCGTCCTGTGGACCCAGGACGCCGCTTCCGCACTGGGTCCCTGCGAGGGAGTCTGGTCTCCTTCCAGAATAGCCGATTTCAAGAAAGACCCCGGCAATCCCCGCAGCCATGTCCGCACCATGCCGGTTGCGGCGGAACTGCCGGGCGGAGGCTTCGCCCTCATCCAGGAAGCCGCCAATTTCAACAGGCAGTGGAGCGGCATTAAATTCTCCCTTCAGGACGGCGCATGCAGGACGGTATATTTCCAGGACCCGGAAGGCTTTTCCGCCCCCTCTTCCGCAGAGATGCCCTGGCGGGTCATCCTGGTGAACGACGACCTCAACGGCCTGGTCCGGAACGACGTCATCCCTTCCCTGGCTCCGGAACCGGACAAGAACCTTTTTCCGGAAGGAGCCAAAACGCCCTGGATCAAGCCGGGCCGCTCCACCTGGACCTGGTGGGACCGCGGAAACGTCCGTGAAGAGGACCAGTACGCCTTTGTCGACATGGCCTCCGAATTCGGCTGGGAATACCACCTCGTTGACGAAGGATGGAAGAAATGGGGCAAAACCGTGCCGGAAAGCATGGACAAGGTGGCTCAACTGGCCAGCTACGCCGCCGGCAAACAAGTAGGCATCTGGGTATGGGTGCGCTGGTCAGACGTCAACAACCCCGCCAACGACTGGGAAAGCATGCGCAGCTTTTTCAGCAGCCTTGCCAAAACGGGCATCAAGGGAATCAAGATAGATTTCATGGATTCCGCCTCCCGGGAACGCCTGGCCTTTTATGACGCCGTCGCGGAAAACCTGGCTAAAAACAAGCTCATGGTCAACTTTCACGGCGCCAATACCCCCACGGGGGAAGAACGCTCCTGGCCGCATTCGGCGGACGGCACTACTGCGCACTGCCCTTCACCCGGCTGGTCTCCGGCCACGCCGATTTCACTGGCGGCTACTTCGGCCACGGGCCCAAGCTGCGCGGCTCTTCCTGGCCCCTCCAGATGGCGGCCAATATCATTTATACGTCCCCAGTCCTCCACTGGGTATCCAACCCCGCAGACATGGAAGCCGCCTTCCCGAAAGGCTCCCCGGAACGGGAAGCCGTCCGGAACATTCCCTCCGTATGGGATGAGACCATCGTCCTGCCGCCGTCCGCCATCGGGGAATGCGCCGCCTTTGCCCGGCGTTCCGGGGACCAGTGGTACATTGCCCTGATGAACGGGGACGGACGGGAACGCACCGTTTCCATTCCCCTGGACTTCCTGAACAGGAACACCGCGTACCGGGCCACCATCCTCCGCGACCTGCCGGAAAAGAACGACGGCTGGAAGGTGGAAAACCGGGAACTCCATTCCGGGAGCACCCTTTCCTTCACCATGCGCGTCAAGGGCGGCGGCATTGCCCGCCTGGTCCCCGCCGGAAAGTAGCGTTCCCTTCCGTCTGCTCAACGGGAGTTCATCAGGAAAGGGGAAGAGGCTATTTTCCTCTTCTCCCTTTCCATTTGAAGCGGCCTTTCCGGAAAGGGAGAATTCCCATCATTTACGGCCTCCGGCAGTCACCAACTTCATTACCCGCGGAAAGACCGGAAAAGACGGCAAAAGGGTCAGTCCTGGCCAGCCTTCTCCATGGTGCTCCACGCCGGGAGCCACTGCACGTCCCGGAGGCGGTAGCCGCGTTCCAGAAGAGCTCCGTGCAGGCCGGGAAGATGGGCCGCGCCATAAAAAATGCCTATCCTGCGAACGCCCTTGCCGCGCCATTGGTCAAATACTTCCATGCACTTGGAATTCCGGCCTTCCAGAATCACGGTATCCTCCAAATCATTCGGAGCATGGGCAAAAATGCGCATCAGTTCATTCTTCAGCCCCGCCTTGTTCCCGGCAAGCAAATCCACCATCATGCCGAATTCATTCGGCTGGTACGCCCCGGGCTTCTCCACCAGGGAGGACAGCATGGATTTAAGCATCAGGCTGGCGAAGTTTTCTCCCTTACTGGCCTGCGCCTGCCGGAATTCCGCCAGCGTCATGTCCGCATGGATAAAATGGGGCGCGGAATAATCAATGCCCTGATGCTGGGTTTGAAGGCCCAGCGCGGCGCTCAATTCCCGGTACGCGCTTCCCAGCAGCCCCAGCAAAAAAGACTTTTCCTCAAGGGCGGCTCTCTTCCTCCACTCCACCATCCGGTTCCATTCCCGCGCCTCCTCCAGCGTCAGCCCTCCCATAGGCTTATTGCGGTCTATTTTACGGCGGAGCTCCTCCTCCCTCCGGAGCCCCTCCCCGCCGATCATTTCAAACAGCAGCACGTCATAACTGCCGAACAGCTTGTTCAGCCAGGCATAATAATCAGCCTCCGCCACATGAATGGCCCCGATAAGCGCCACTTCCGCGCCTTCGTCATTCACATACGCGGCCACGGGCGTAGACAGGCTCTGGCTGTTGCGGGACGAGGATTCCAGAAGCATGTACCGGGCCGGATACCCCCCATGCTCCTTCTTCCCCGCAACGGAGGCGTCCGCCGCAAGCGCGGGAGAGCACAACAGGAACACGGCCAGGAAGCTGCGCAGCATTTTCATACATGTCCAGCCTAGCGCGGGCCACACGCAGAGCAAGCCCAAAAAAGGACTGTGCCGCCTTTCCCTGCATCCCCCTCTCCGGAACCGGCAGCCACCGGAGCACGAACGGGTTTTCCTTAAACCGCGGGAGCCGGCAAACTTCCGCAGTTTCCGCCGCGTCAGCAGGGAGCAAAAAAATCCCCGCACCCGGAGACGGGCACGGGGAATGAAAAGGTTCATTCAAGGCACCATGCGGAAAGCGATCCGCCGGCCGTGAACGGTTACTTCTGGCAGCAGCAGCCGCACTTGTCGGTCAGGGCTCCCACGCCGGGAAGCACCTTGCCTTCCAGCAGTTCCAGGGAAGCGCCGCCGCCCGTAGAGCAGAAGGAAAGCTTGTCCTGGACCTTGAACTTCTTGGCCGCCGTCACGGAATCGCCGCCGCCCACGATGGAGATGGCGGAGGAATCCGCCAGGGCTTCCGCAATTTCCTTGGTGCCCTTGGCAAAGCAGTCCATTTCAAACACGCCCATCGGGCCGTTCCACAGAACGGTCTTGGCGTCCTTGATGATGGCGGAGAATTCTTCAATAGCCTTGTCGCCGATGTCGATGGCCATGCCGCCTTCCGGCACCTTGCCGCCTTCCGCGAAGGGAGCCGTGCAGAAGGTTTCAGCGCCGTC
>OHSA01000943.1_pt1 | contig 9656 bp, 8 predicted proteins | sample 1578571 | NCBI WGS metagenome assembly OHSA01 (sample SAMEA3879586, study PRJEB24766) | human gut metagenome | biome: human-associated habitat; feature: feces | place: USA | collected 1985/1987
CCCGGGAGGCGATTATCGCCGGCGGCAGCCACTGGCGTTTGCATCTATGGGTGATGTGCAGCACCTTTATTCTCTTCCCGCTACTCGGGGTTCTGTTTGCCTGGTGGGCGCCGGTGAATGTCGATCCGATGCTCTACAGCGGCTTTATCTATCTGTGCATTCTGCCGGCCACCGTGCAATCCGCTATCGCCTTTACTTCGCTGGCCGGGGGCAACGTCGCGGCTGCGGTTTGCTCAGCCTCGGCCTCCAGCCTGCTGGGGATCTTTGTTTCCCCGCTACTGGTGGGGGTCCTGATGAACCTTCACGGCGCAGGCGGCAGTCTGGAGCAGGTCGGTAAAATTATGCTGCAGCTGCTGCTGCCTTTCGTGCTCGGTCACTTATCGCGGCCGTGGATTGGCGACTGGGTGGCGAAGCATAAGAAGTGGATTGGTAAGACCGACCAGACCTCGATTCTGCTGGTGGTTTACTCCGCCTTTAGCGAGGCGGTGGTGAATGGCATCTGGCATAAAGTCGGTCTGGGATCGCTGCTGTTTATCGTAGTGGTCAGCCTGGTGCTGCTGGCCATCGTCATCGCGGTCAACGTCTTTGTCGCCAGCCGCTGCGGCTTTAACAAAGCCGATGAGATTACCATCGTCTTCTGCGGTTCGAAAAAGAGCCTGGCCAACGGCATTCCGATGGCCAATATTCTCTTCCCGACCTCCATCCTCGGCATCATGGTGCTGCCGTTGATGATCTTCCACCAAATCCAGCTGATGGTCTGCGCGGTGCTGGCGCGGCGCTACAAGCAGCAAACCGATGCGCGTCTCGCTGAGGAAAAGGCCAACGCGGCCAAAGCCTAACGCGCTTTCTTCAGGGGCTGGACCAGATCGCTCAGCCCCTCGGTTTTAATCAGCAGGGTCAACGCCATCAGCTCGCCAAGATGCCCGGCAGGGAATTGATCCTTACGCGCGAACCACAATAAATACTCTTCCGGGACATCGATTAAGCGACGTCCCTTGTATTTACCGAACGGCATTTCGGTATTGGCTATCTCGACCAGCTGCGCTTTATCCACGTTATTCTCCCAGCAGACGCATCATTTCGGCTTCGTCAATCACCTCGATGCCCAGCTCCTGCGCTTTCGCCAGCTTAGACCCCGCCGCTTCGCCGGCAATCACCAGGTCGGTTTTCTTCGACACGCTGCCTGCCACCTTCGCCCCCAGCGCCACCAGACGCGCTTTGGCGTCATCGCGCGACAGCTGGCTGAGGCTGCCGGTAAGGACCACGGTTTTGCCTGCAAACGGGCTATCAATCTCTTCCGCCTTCACCACCACCGGCGCAGGCCAGCGAACCCCCTCCGCCAGCAGTTGCGCAATGACATCGCGGTTGCTCTCTTCGGCAAAGAAGTTGAAGGTATGGGTAGCGACGACGATGCCGACATCAGGGACTTTCTGTAGCTCCTCAATTGAAGCCTGCTCCAGGGCTTCGAGAGTGCCGAAATGCGCCGCCAGGCCCGCCGCCGTCGCTTCTCCTACCTCGCGAATACCTAAGGCGTAGAGGAAGCGTGCGAAGGTCGTCTCTTTGGCTTTCTCGAGGGCATTGACTACGTTTTGCGCGGACTTCGGCCCCATTCGATCCAGCCCGGTCAGTTTCCCCGCCGTCAGCCGGAACAGATCCGCCGGGGTATGGACGTACTCTTTCTCCACCAGCTGGTCGATGATCTTGTCGCCCATGCCGTCAACGTCGAGCGCGCGACGGGAGACGAAGTGCTTGAGCGACTCTTTGCGCTGCGCGCCGCAGATCAGACCGCCCGTACAGCGGGCTACCGCCTCGCCTTCCACCCGTTCAACGTCTGACTGACATACAGGACAGTGGGTCGGGAAGACGACATCCCGGGCATCCGCCGGACGCTCGGAAAGCACCACGTTAACCACCTGCGGGATCACATCGCCTGCCCGGCGAATCACCACCTTGTCGCCGATTTTCAAGCCTAAGCGTTCAATTTCATCGGCATTATGCAGGGTGGCATTGCTCACCAACACGCCGGCAACATGGACCGGCTCCAGACGCGCCACCGGCGTAATCGCCCCGGTGCGGCCCACCTGGAACTCCACGTCCCGGACGAAGGTCATCTGCTCCTGTGCCGGGAACTTAAAGGCCACGGCCCAGCGCGGCGCGCGGGCGACGAAACCCAGCTGTTCCTGCAGCGCCAGCGAATCGACTTTGATCACCACGCCATCAATGTCAAAGCCCAGGTGGGGACGCTCTTCCTCGACTTTACGATAGTAAGTAAGCACTTCCTCGGGGGTGTGGCACAGGGTGACGCGATCGCTCACCGGCAGCCCCCATGCTTTGAACTGCAGCAACCGAGCCGAGTGGCTGGCCGGCAGCTCGCCGCCCTCCAGCACGCCCACGCCGTAGCAGAAGAAAGTAAGCGGTCGCTTCGCAGTGATGCGCGGATCGAGCTGGCGCAACGAACCCGCAGCCGCATTACGCGGGTTAGCAAACACTTTCCCGCCGGTGCGGCGAGCTTCCTCATTGATTTTTTCAAACCCGGCCTGCGGGAGGAACACTTCCCCACGTACCTCAAGGCGTGCAGGAATATTCTCGCCATGCAGCTTGAGGGGGATGGCGCGAATAGTTCGCACGTTAGAGGTAATATCTTCGCCGGTGGTGCCGTCGCCGCGGGTTGCCGCCTGCACCAACACGCCGTTTTCATAGAGAATGCTCACCGCGAGGCCGTCGAGCTTAAGCTCGCAGCAGTAGGTAAGATGATCTGTGCTTTTCAGGCGATCCTGTACCCGCTTGTTGAAGGCGAGAAAGCTCTCTTCGTCAAACACGTTATCCAGCGACAGCATCGGCACTTCATGGCGGATCTGGCTAAAGGCGGTGAGTGGCGCCGCCCCCACCCTCTGTGTTGGCGAATCCGGGGTAATCAGCTCCGGGTGCTGGCTCTCCAGCTCGCGCAGCTTGCGCATCAGGCGGTCATATTCCGCATCCGGCACTTCCGGCGCGTCCATAACGTGGTACAGATATTCATGATGGCGAAGCGTGGTTCGCAGTTCAGTCAGTTGTTGTTCGATTGGTTCCATATCACACCATCAATGATAAAAAACCCCCGACAGGCGGGGGTTGAGAAAGGATTGAGTTAACGCGGAACGTCAGGCGTTCGCGTCTTTCACTTCGCGAATACGATCCTGGTATTCACGCAGTTTTTGCGGCGTCATCATGCGACGCTGATCGTCAAGCACCACGCCGCCCACTTCGTCAGCGATATACTGCGCAGACTGCAGCATCAGCTTGAAGTTCTGCAGTTCATCGCCGTAGGAAGGGACCTGCATAAAGATAGTCACCCCAGGGGTCATCATATCCGCCATGCTGTCCGGATTGAAGGTTCCCGGTTTCACCATGTTGGCCAGACTGAACAACACCGGACCGCTGCCGTCCGGACTTAGGTGGCGGTGGAAAATATTCATTTCACCAAACTTAAAGCCGGCCTGCTGGATACTGTTGATCAGCACTTCACCGTTAAGCTGGGCGCCATGATGCGCGGCGACGTTCATCACAATGACCGTCTCTTTGCGCTCTTTCGGCTGCGGCGCGGCGGGCTGCTGCGGCTCTACCGGCTGCGGTTCCGCGACGGCGGGCTGCGACGCGGCAACAGGCTGTGGCGCAGGCTGCTGCGGGGCGGCTGGCTGCGGCTGAGCGACGGTCGGCGTCACCGGTTGCGGCGCGACAGGCTGCTGCACAACAGGCTGCGGCTGGTGTTGCGGTTGTACGGGCGGCTGCGCAGGTTGCGGAGCCGCATGCGGCGCAGGCTGTTGCTGCGGTGGAACCGGGGCCTGGCGCGGCGGCTGCGGCGGCTGGCGAACCGGTTCTTCAGGACGCGCAGGCTGCTGCATCTGGCGCTCGTAAGGCGGCTGGTACTGGTGCTGCGGCGCCTGACGAGGGGCTTCATGCTCCCCATGCGCGCCGTGCGGAGCGTGAGTCACCGGATGAACGCGGACTTCTCCTACGCCTTCAACATTATCATCAAAGTCGTCGTTTTCCGACTCATCGTCGCGCGACTTCATACGTTTCAGTGGGCGATCGCGAAACATCGAAGAACGTTCTTTACGGCTGGTCCAGAAACCATGTACCAGTAAAGCGATTATGGCGATCGCGCCAACAATGATTAATATCAGACGCAAATCCTGCATCATTATATTCTCTGTTGTTCTAACACCTTGCCACCACGGCAAACATTTACTCACTAAGAGTATTTGCCGATTACCTCAAGTGCAAGTGCGTCGGTCGCTTTCACCACATAAAGATGAACTAAATCGTGCTTTTTGCTGTTTTTTCGAACATTTCCTAACTGGTTATTGTCTGACGACCCGATAAAATAAGCGAGCATTCACACCGGATGTTAAAAAAGGAGCAATGCCTGGCTATGGTTTCATCATCCGCACCGACCCCGCGCAGCGGCGTTTATTATTTTTCGCAGGGCTGGAAACTCATCGGGCTGCCGGGCATACGGCGTTATGTCTTCCTGCCTTTACTGGTTAACGTGCTGCTGATGGGCGCTGCCTTCTGGTGGCTGTTTACCCGTCTCGGCAGCTGGATCCCCTCGCTGATGAGCCATGTGCCGGACTGGCTGCAGTGGCTAAACTACCTGCTGTGGCCGGTGGTAGTGCTCTCAATCCTGCTGGTGTTTGGCTACTTCTTTTCGACGATCGCCAACTGGATAGCCGCGCCGTTCAGCGGCCTGCTGGCGGAACAGCTGGAAGCGCGCCTGACCGGCGCTACCCCGCCGGACGTCGGCGTCTTTGGCATCATGAAAGATATTCCGCGGATTATGAAGCGTGAGTGGCAGAAGCTGGCCTGGTATCTGCCGCGCGCCATCGTGCTGTTGCTGCTCTACTTTATTCCCGGCGTTGGGCAGACGGTAGCCCCGGTACTCTGGTTCCTGTTCAGCGCATGGATGCTGGCGATTCAATACTGTGATTATCCCTTTGATAATCACAAGGTTCCCTTCAAAACCATGCGCGAAGCGCTGCGCAGTCGCAAAGTGATGAATATGCAGTTTGGGGCGCTCACCAGCCTGTTCACAATGATCCCGGTGTTAAACCTGGTGATCCTTCCGGTGGCTATCTGCGGCGCCACCGCCATGTGGGTCGATTGCTATCGCGATAGACACGCCAGCTGGAAATAGCGGTAACACCTTCACTTGGGGGCGGCAAAGGCCGCTCCCTTATATCGCGCTTATTCCTTCTTGCTTATCATTATTTCCCTTCCGCATATAGATATGCTAAATCCTTACTTCCGCATATTCTTTAAGCGGGTATGCTGATGCCGTACCCCCAAATTTCATACAGTTAAGGACGGGCCATGAGTAAGATTTTTGAAGACAACTCCCTGACTATCGGTCATACGCCGCTGGTACGACTGAACCGCATCGGTAATGGCCGTATCCTGGCAAAGGTAGAATCTCGTAACCCGAGCTTTAGCGTAAAATGCCGTATCGGCGCCAATATGATCTGGGATGCTGAAAAGCGCGGCGTTCTGAAACCTGGCGTGGAACTGGTCGAGCCGACCAGCGGCAACACCGGTATCGCCCTCGCCTACGTGGCGGCGGCCCGCGGCTACAAACTGACGCTAACCATGCCGGAAACCATGAGCATCGAGCGTCGTAAGCTGCTGAAAGCCCTGGGCGCCAACCTGGTGCTGACCGAAGGCGCCAAAGGCATGAAAGGCGCTATCCAGAAAGCGGAAGAGATTGTCGCCAGCAACCCGGAACAATTCCTGCTGCTGCAGCAGTTCAGCAACCCGGCTAACCCGGAAATCCACGAGAAGACTACCGGCCCGGAAATCTGGGAAGATACCGATGGTCAGGTGGATGTGTTTATCTCCGGCGTAGGTACCGGCGGAACGCTGACCGGCGTCAGCCGCTATATCAAAAACACCAAAGGTAAAAAAGATCTGATCACCGTCGCCGTTGAACCGACCGATTCCCCGGTGATCGCCCAGGCGCTGGCGGGGGAAGAGCTCAAGCCGGGCCCGCACAAAATTCAGGGCATCGGCGCCGGCTTCATTCCTGGCAACCTGGATCTGAAGCTGGTCGACAAAGTGATCGGCATTACCAACGAGGAAGCTATCTCCACAGCGCGCCGCCTGATGGAAGAAGAAGGCATCCTGGCGGGTATCTCTTCCGGGGCCGCCGTTGCCGCCGCGCTGAAGCTGCAGGAAGATGAGGCCTTTACCAATAAGAATATTGTGGTTATCCTGCCTTCCTCAGGTGAGCGTTATTTAAGCACCGCGCTGTTCGCCGATCTCTTCACTGAGAAAGAGCTGCAACAGTAGTGCCAGCTTGTAAATAATGTGTAAAAAAGCACCTTTTCGGGTGCTTTTTTGTGGCACACGTCAAAGTTTTACCCCTCCTGGCATTGATTCACCTCGTAGGGTCTGGTATTTAACCAGCACATTTATTTTGATGCGCGAAATTATTCAGAAGAGGATTTCCGCCAGCTGAATCGATTTTATGATTTGGTTCAAGTCTTCCTTTCGCGGCATAATGTTTAATGACGTGCTAGACGTCAATGGCCCGCAGGTCTTCGCAGCGCCAGGCGCTGCCGACGCCAAGGCCGGAAACGTAACGCCGGCGCTAACAATACAGGCTAAAGTCGAGTCGTTAGACTAGACTTTAGGTCCACAACACTAAACCTATAAGTTGGGGAAATATAATGTTCCAGCAAGAAGTTACCATTACCGCTCCGAACGGTCTGCACACCCGCCCTGCTGCTCAGTTTGTTAAAGAAGCTAAAGGCTTCACTTCTGAGATCACTGTAACCTCCAACGGCAAAAGCGCCAGCGCCAAAAGCCTGTTCAAACTGCAGACTCTGGGCCTGACCCAGGGCACCGTAGTGACCCTCTCCGCTGAAGGCGAAGATGAGCAGAAAGCTGTTGAGCATCTGGTTAAACTGATGGCTGAACTCGAGTAAGTTCACGGGTTCTTTTTCATATCAGTCACAAGTAAGGTAGGGTTATGATTTCAGGCATTTTAGCATCCCCGGGTATCGCCTTCGGCAAAGCATTGCTGCTGAAGGAAGATGAAATTGTCATCGACCGGAAGAAAATTTCTGCCGATAAGGTTGATCAGGAAGTCGAACGTTTCCTGAGCGGCCGCGCCAAGGCCTCCGCCCAGCTGGAGGTCATCAAAACCAAAGCTGGTGAAACTTTCGGTGAAGAAAAAGAAGCCATCTTCGAAGGGCATATTATGCTGCTGGAAGATGAGGAGCTTGAGCAGGAAATCATAGCCCTGATTAAAGATAAGCACATGACTGCCGACGCGGCAGCCAATGAAGTTATCGACGGTCAGGCCACTGCCCTGGAAGAGCTGGATGATGAATACCTGAAAGAACGTGCGGCTGACGTACGTGATATCGGTAAGCGCCTGCTGCGCAACATCCTTGGTCTGGCAATCATCGATCTGAGTGCGATTCAGGATGAAGTCATCCTCGTCGCCGCCGATCTGACCCCGTCTGAAACCGCACAGCTGAACCTGAAAAAAGTGCTGGGTTTCATCACCGATGCGGGCGGTCGTACCTCCCACACCTCTATCATGGCGCGTTCCCTGGAATTGCCGGCCATCGTGGGCACCGGCAGCATCACGGCGCAGGTGAAAAACGGCGACTATCTGATTCTCGACGCGGTGAACAACCAGGTTCTGATCAACCCGTCTAACGAGCAAATTGAAGCGCTGCGTAGTCTGCAGGCTCAGGTTGCGGAAGAAAAAGCCGAACTGGCGAAACTGAAAGATCTGCCGGCGATTACCCTCGACGGCCATCAGGTTGAAGTCTGCGCCAACATTGGTACCGTTCGCGATGTCGAAGGTGCTGAGCGCAACGGCGCCGAAGGCGTAGGTCTGTATCGTACCGAATTCCTGTTCATGGACCGTGACGCGCTGCCAACTGAGGAAGAACAGTTTGCGGCCTATAAAGCGGTGGCTGAGGCCTGTGGTTCTCAGGCCGTTATCGTCCGTACCATGGATATCGGCGGCGACAAAGAGCTGCCGTACATGAACTTCCCGAAAGAAGAGAACCCGTTCCTCGGCTGGCGTGCCGTGCGTATCGCGATGGATCGTAAAGAGATCCTGCGCGACCAGGTTCGCGCCATCCTGCGTGCCTCCGCTTTCGGTAAGCTGCGCATTATGTTCCCGATGATCATCTCTGTTGAAGAAGTGCGTACGCTGAAGAAAGAGATCGAAATCTACAAACAGGAACTGCGTGACGAAGGTAAAGCATTTGACGAATCCATTGAGATCGGCGTGATGGTGGAAACACCGGCTGCGGCGACTATTGCTCGTCATCTGGCCAAAGAAGTTGATTTCTTTAGTATCGGCACCAATGATTTAACGCAATATACTCTGGCAGTTGACCGTGGTAATGATATGATTTCACATCTTTACCAGCCGATGTCACCGTCTGTACTGAATCTGATTAAGCAAGTTATTGATGCTTCTCACGCTGAAGGTAAATGGACTGGCATGTGCGGTGAGCTTGCGGGCGATGAACGTGCTACACTTCTGTTGCTGGGTATGGGGCTGGACGAATTCTCTATGAGCGCCATTTCCATCCCGCGCATCAAGAAGATTATTCGTAATACGAACTTCGAAGATGCGAAAGTATTAGCAGAGCAGGCTCTTGCTCAACCGACAACGGACGAGTTAATGACGCTGGTTAACAAGTTCATTGAAGAAAAAACAATCTGCTAATCCACGAGATGCGCGGCCCAAATTACTGCTTAGGAGAAGATCATGGGTTTGTTTGATAAATTGAAATCTCTGGTTTCTGATGACAAGAAAGACACCGGAACTATTGAGATTGTTGCTCCCCTCTCCGGTGAGATCGTCAACATTGAAGACGTGCCGGATGTGGTTTTTGCGGAAAAAATTGTGGGCGATGGGATTGCCATCAAACCGACTGGCAACAAAATGGTCGCGCCGGTAGACGGTACCATTGGTAAAATTTTCGAAACCAACCACGCGTTCTCTATTGAATCTGATAGCGGCATCGAGCTGTTCGTTCACTTCGGTATTGATACCGTTGAACTGAAAGGCGAAGGCTTCAAGCGTATCGCTGAAGAAGGTCAGCGCGTGAAAGTCGGCGATCCGGTTATCGAATTTGATCTGCCGCTGCTGGAAGAGAAAGCCAAGTCGACTCTGACGCCGGTGGTTATCTCCAACATGGACGAGATCAAAGAGCTGATCAAACTGTCCGGTAGCGTGACCGTGGGTGAAACCCCGGTAATCCGCATCAAGAAGTAATGCTTGCTGCATAAAAATGGCGCCGAAAGGCGCCATTTTTTTATACCGCGCAGGTTACCGGTCGATAGCACTTCTCGCGGGACAAGACGCGCAATCCCTCCGGGGTGCTCTCCAGAATTCGCCGCTCGCTGTCAGCGACCAGCAGTTCGCACTGATATCCACCGGCCAGGCCGAACAGCGACCGCGCCACGCAGGCATCCTCCAGCGCCGCCTCACCTGTCGTATCAAAATGACCAACAATGCGTCCCTGCTGGCGGATCACTAACCGATAGCTTTTCATCTGCTTTGCTCCAGCGGCGGTAGGATCAATTCGTCACACCCCTGGGCGGCAGTCCAGTTCATCACCTCCAGCACGCGCTGGGCAGCAGCCTGC
>OHSA01000957.1_pt1 | contig 9551 bp, 9 predicted proteins | sample 1578571 | NCBI WGS metagenome assembly OHSA01 (sample SAMEA3879586, study PRJEB24766) | human gut metagenome | biome: human-associated habitat; feature: feces | place: USA | collected 1985/1987
CCGTGACCGGCGCTCCCATTTCCGATGTGGAGTTCCTTGTGACCGACTCGGACGGAAGTGTAATCGGTACGGCGAATGGCCGCTACGTGACCGACAGCGCAGGTACTATCCGTATTGACGGTCTGACTCCCGGCATGACGGTCATTGCCCGTGAAGTCAGAGCAAAAACGGGCTACCTGTTGGATGACAGCCCCCAGCACGCACTCATCAAGAGCGGCGAAACGGCGCATCTGCAGTTTCTGAACCAGCCTGCCGGTAATCTCATCATCCGCAAGGTCAGCTCCGGCCCAAACGGGGAGCCGCTGGAGGGCGTAGAGTTTAAGATCACCTACGCGGATGGCAGCTTCGTTCCCGACGCCAACGGCGAACTGTCCAGCAACGGCATTTATTACACCAATAAATCTGGTGAGATCCGCATCTCCGGCGTCGTCGGCACCGTGGTAGCGACGGAAAGCAAGACGATTCCGGGCTTCACCATTGATGAAGCGACCCGCACACAGACGGTGGTCGTCAGCCCCAACGACACGCAGACGCTGACCTTTTACAACAAACCCACTACAACATTGATTCTCCAGAAATACATTTCCGGCACGAAAAATGAGCCGCTGGCCGGGGTACAGTTCCTTGTGACAGACTCCTCCGGTGCGGTAGTCGGCCCCAACAACGGCTACTATACCACCGACGCTGCAGGCCAGATCGTCATTGAGGGTCTGACCGACGGCATGACTGTTACCGCAAAAGAGGTCAAATCTGTGGATGGATTCGTGTTGGACGGGACACCGCAGAGCATTAAGATCGACCAGAGCCAGTCTCCCCAGCGCATGACCTTCTGGAATGAGCGACAGGGCGCGCTGATTATCAACAAGCTGTCCTCTCTGGACCGCAAGACGCCGCTGGAGGGCGTTACCTTCAAAATCACTACGGCTACCGGCGAGTTCGTCCCCGACGAAAACGGAAAGATCAGCTCCAACGGTCTGTACTATACCGACGAAAACGGTCAGATCATTCTCAAGGGCGTCACCGGCACACTGGTGGTAACGGAGGAAAAATCTATCTCCGGTTACACCATCGACGAAAACACCCGCACGCAGACCGTGGTGGTCAACCCCAACGACACGCAGTCCCTCTATTTTTATAATGCTCCCATCGGTGGGCTGGAGCTGGTGAAAGTGAATGAGGCGGACAAAATCCAGCGCATCCCCAACACCACCTTCGAGATCCGCCGTGTCAGCGATGGCGGTCTGGTGGACACCGTCACCACCGGAACGGACGGCCGCATGTATGTGCCGCTGGAAAGCGGCAGATACTATGCCGTGGAAACCGAGGCGGGCAAGGGCTTCCAGCTGGACAATACGCCCATCTATTTCACCGTGGAAGACGGTAAAACCACGACCAAAACGGTGACCAACAAAGCCATCTCCGGTATCCTGATCCACAAGGTCGATTCGGCCACCGGCGAGGGCATCTACGGCGTTTCCTTCATTCTCTATGACAGCGGCAATAATCCCATTGCGCAGGAAACCAGCGATGACCGAGGGTATGTCCGGTTTGAAAATCTGACCGCTGGCCGTTTTTATCTGCGTGAATTGGAAAATGAGGGATATATTCCCGACACGCAGAAAAAGACCGTGTATGTAAAGTCCGGCGAAACCACGGAAATCGAATGGAAGAATATGCCCATCACTGGTCAGATCCAGATCGTCAAGACCTCGGAAGATTACAACTCGATGAATGGCTGGCCCGCCGGAACGCCCATTCCCAACACCGTCTTTGAAGTTTACAATGCCCGCACCAACCGTCTGGTAGATACCATCAAGACGGATAAAAACGGCTTGGCGGTCAGTAAGCCTCTGCCTCTGGCGCGGTACAAAATCGTAGAATCCAAGGCGGCGGAGTTTTACGGGCTGGATAAGACACCCATTGAGGTGGAGATCGAACACGCCGGTCAGATCGTCAAGGCAGCCATGACCAATAAGAGCCTGTACACCAATGTGTCCATCAAGAAAACCGGCTACGTGGAGGTCATGCCGGGGCAGCTTGTCCGCTACAACTTCACCGGTATTGCCAACAATTCCACCACGGCGCTGGAATCCTTCTACTGGCGCGATACCCTGCCCGTCAAGGCGGTGCGCCTTGAAAAGATCTACACCGGCACGTGGAATACCCCCGGCAACTATAAAATCGTCTACCGAACCAATCTCAGCGGCGATACCTGGCGCACGCTGGCGGATAACCTGAGCACATCCAAAAACTATGTGCTGGATGCTTCGCCCGCGGCGCTTGGGCTTGCCGCCAATGAGCATGTGACGGAGTTCATGGCGGCATTCGGCATTGTACCTTCAAACTTCCGTCAGGTGGAGGCGCCCCGCGTAGACTGCAAGGTGCTTTCAAAGCTCACCGGCGGTACGCAGTTCGTCAACACGTCGGATGCGGGCGGCGTCTACAACGGGCAGTGGATCATGGCGACCTCCCGCTGGGTCACCCGAGTCTATGCCCCCAGCAAGCCCCTGCCTCGCACCGGTTATTAAGGACTAACAACGGATGCCGCTCCGCAAGGGGCGGCATCCCCATTTTAAGGAGGTTGAGATTTCTTGAAATACAGAAAAATGATTATTCTGTCATTGACGCTTCTGCTTCTGACCACCCTCTGCTGCACCTCGGCGCTCGCTGCGGGCGGGGATGTTGCGGGAGCGGTGGAGCAGACATGGACGGAGGCGGCCAAGCAGATCAAGAGCGTGGTGGAGAAGGTGGTGTTCCCCGCATTGGATATGATCCTCGCTATCGCATTCTTTGTAAAGCTTGGCAGCGCGTACTTTGACTACCGACAGCGAGGCCAGTTTGAATGGACTGGCCCCGCCATCCTCTTTGCCTGCCTGATTTTCAGTCTGGTTGCGCCGAAATACATCTGGAACATCATCGGGATCTGAGCCAAGAAGAGAGAACAATTAAAAGCCGGATCAGGACCCTCCTGCCGGATATAACCGATGAGGCAATGGTTGCATGGATAGTGTATGTGGATGAAGTAGGCAGACATGGTTGCTTCACAAAGATACTCTTGCGTTAAAAGCACAATCCTGCTATAAATACCATTTGAGAGATAGGTACCAGAGAATCTTAATGAGAATGGAGGAATTGTTCTGTGTCTACCAAGAATACTATGAAGCATAATGCCGTCATTACAACGATGCTTTTGCTTGTATTATTTACGTTTTCCGCTTGTGCATCTGTAACTCCTGATGACCAAACATCAAAGGATTCCAATATTACGGAGAATGGTGCATCAACGGGCTGTTCAGACTATGATAATACAAGCACGCCTGAGTTTTTCAATGACCTCGGGAAAACGCTTGATGAATTGAAAAACGAGCATCCGGAAGGCAACGTGATTGTAAGGCCGGATGGATTTCCAGACAGTGCTGCTATATGCTTTGGAGCCTCAGAGTCGGAATATCTTTACTGCTTTTTCGGCGCACAGAGTGGCGATGCTGAAAAGGCTATGAACGAATATGAAGACCAGCTGGAATGTTCCGGTTTTGTCACCACCGCATGCATACTCTTTCCGGACATGGAAGATGAAATGTCCTTTGAAGATTTCTTCTCCTTGATTGGCGTTGACGATTATGAGTATTTAGGAGAAGATACGACTGCAGCAGGTTGGTTAAGATTCATGTATAACGGTATGGAGGTCATGGTGAATACAAACGAGGCTGCTTCTGGTGGTGGATGGAATTTCACAGGAGCGGAAATTGTGAAGCATAATGCTCCCGTGTCAATCGTGGACACGGAAATATTCAATACCAATCAGGACTTAGCGGATGCGGTCATGTTCGATTGATCTACATTATAATGGTCTAAAGCAAAATATTCTATAAGGAAAGCCGTCGCCCCGCCTGGGCGGCGGCTTTCTGCATTTCCGGAGGTGAGTGAAGATATTTATTGGGGACTTTGTTGCCGCGACAGTCCTGGATTAGGAAGTAGGCAGATGGTGTCACCCCGTATTTAGCAAGGAGCCTCATAAAAAGCTTGCATAAAAAGTGTTATCTTGATATAATACTATCAAGAAATTGATAAGGAGGGCTTTCTATGCAAATCAGACCATCCTCTGCTCTGCGGAATGAGTACACGCAGATCTCCGAGCTGGCAAAGGCATCCGGTGAACCGATCTTCATCACGAACAAGGGTGAAGATGACGGTGTTTATATGAGCATGGCAGCATACGAGGAGCGGGAAAAAATGTTCCGACACCGCGACAAAATTTATGCTGCGGAACTCAGCAGATTGAGCGGAGAGCCTGTCTGCACGCCGGAGGAGCTTGACGAAAGAATGGAGGAGCTGTTCCGTGCCTACGAAAAGTAAACTGGTCTATCTTCCACCTGCTCAACACGACTTCGAGGAGATCGTAAAGTATCACATTACGGAGGCAGGAACTCCCTACGCGCGGAAAATCTACAGTACGATGAAAACGACCATTAACCGTCTGCGGGATTTTCCGCTGATGGGGCAAACGCATCCGGACCCGATCCTTGCGGCAAGCGGTTACCGTAAACTTGTGCTGACGAAGACTTATGTTGCCATCTACAAATTGATTGGGGACACCGTCTACGTTTATGCGATCGTCAATGGCACAACAGATTATCCGCGGCTGCTCAAATAAGCGCTGCAGTCAGATGCAAAACAAAATACTCTACATGAAAGGCCGTCGCCCATCCGGGCAGCGGCTTTCTGCATTTTCGGAGGTGAGCGAAGATATTTATTTGGGACTTTGTTGCCGCGACAGTTTTGGATCAGCTGGTGGATTGGATTTATGGGCAGATCGTGGGCTTTCTCGGCAATTTCTTTGCCCTCATGGGCAATATGGGCGTGGAACTTTTTGAACTGGAATGGGTCAGCGCCATCATTCTCTTTTTCTCCCGCCTTGCCTGGGCGCTGTTCGCTGTCAGCGTGGTAGTCTGCGCTTTTGAGTGCGGCATTGAATACTCCACCGGCAGAGGAAATCTCCAGCAGTGCGGGATGAATATCATCAAGGGCTTTTTGGCGGTGAGTCTCTTCACCGTTGTCCCCGTCCGCCTCTATGCCTTATCGGTGTCGCTGCAGGGAACCTTTTCCGCGGGACTTACCGGCTACGGACGAAGCATCGGTGAGGTGGGACAGGACATCATCACCGAACTCAGCGAGATCCAGACACTTGCCGATGTGGTGAACAGCTCCCACTTTGGACTCGGCATCATCACCAGCCCCATTATGCTTCTCTTTTGCGTGATCCTTATGGGCTATGCGGTGCTGAAGGTGTTTTTTGCCAACTTGAAGAGAGGCGGCATCCTGCTCATCCAGATCGCGGTAGGCAGCCTCTATATGTTCAGCGTCCCACGGGGCTATTTGGACGGCTTTATGGGCTGGATGCGGCAGGTCATCGGCTTGTGCCTGACTGCCTTCCTCCAGTCCACCATCCTCATTGCGGGACTTATGGTGTTCAAAGACCACGCGCTGATGGGCGTTGGACTCATGCTCTCCGCAGGCGAAGTTCCCCGCATCGCCGGCAGCTTCGGTCTGGACACCACAACAAAGGCCAATATTACGAGCGCCGTTTATACGGCACAGTCCGCAGTGAATGTGACGAGAACCATCGCCGCGGCAATCAAGTAAAGAGGTGCATATGAAATGACTCAGCCAACAAGAAAACTTACGATGGGGAGCCTGTTCGATGGCATCTCCGGCTTTCCTCTGGCTTCGGTGCGATGCGGCATCGAGCCAATCTGGGCCAGTGAGATCGAACCGTTCCCCATACTGGTATCAAAAATACGTTTCCCACGCATGGAGCAAATGGGAGACATCACAAAACTGAACGGCGCATATCTGCCGCCTGTAGACATCATCTGCGGGGGCAGCCCGTGCCAGGACTCAGCGTGGCCGGAATGCGCGCCTGATTGAACGGTGCACATTCCGGCCTCTTTATGGAACAAATACGAATCATTCAGGAGATGCGAGATGCAGACAAAAAATCTGGACGGACAGGAATCCATATTCGGCCGAGATTCGGCGTGTGGGAAAATGTCGTCCTCGAAGCGTTCCTCCAAGTTGAAGGACCATACCTTCATGCTGTTAGACCTGAGGCCGGGCGCTGGGAATATGCTGGGGGCATATTGGGAGTACGATCCTCCGTGGCTTGAATCGTTTGGGACGCTCAACACTTCGGAGTGCCCCAAAGACGCCGTCGAGTGTTCCTTGTGGCAGATTTTGCAGGCTACAGCGCCATCCCGATACTCGCTATCCCAGACAGCGTGCCTGGGTATTCTGCGGCGCGCAGAGTGCCGCGGCAAATCGCTGCCACCCTTATTGGAAGCAGCTTTGCGTATGCAGGCAGGGCTTGACCCGCCTGCGCCCATATCCGGCGAAGCGAAAGCCTACCATATCAACCAGCGCAATGAAGGCATTGACCTGGACGGTGTGTCCGGTGCATTGATGGCAACGCAGAACCTTCAAATGCAGACCTTTATTGCCGGTTTCTCTGCCGGGGCAGGTGCGAGCGCTGGAACCATTGGATATCAGGAGGACGTAGCGCCCACGCTGAAAGGCAGCCCCAGCGGGAACTGTATGCCCAGCATACTCTGCATCAATGATCAAGGTGGGCAGATCATGGAGTGCAGTGAGGACGTCACCGGAACCCTACGGGCACAGGAGCATGGACACCAGCCTCTGATCCTGCGTCCGACAGGGCCCAAAGTTTATGAAAACCACGGCATTGACGGAAGATACACGGGGCCGCATGATGTAGCGCCCACCATGTCCGCCCGCTATGGGACCGGAGGGAACAACATTCCCCTTGTACAGCAGGAGGAAGTCATCTGCATTGCGGGCAACGCCATTGACCGCCAGCCGCAAAACGGCGGCAACGGCTTTGGATGGCAGCGGGATATTTCCTATACCCTGACCACCTCGGATCGCCACAGCGTCTATGCCCGCCAGCGGGTAGATCAGTTCAGGGATGATGAGATCGCCTCCACGGAGAGCGCGCGGCAGCACAAGGACGCTACAGACCTCATCTGCCAGCCGCCCTCTGCTTGGGATGCGGACTGCCGGAATCTCATTCGCCGCTTAACGCCTTTGGAGTGTGAACGGCTCCAGGGATACCCGGACGGTTGGACCGATGTTCCCGGCGCGTCGGACTCCGCACGCTACAAAGCCCTCGGCAACAGCGTCGCCATCCCCTGCGTGGAACACCTCATGCAGCGGGTGGCTATGGTCATTACGCTTGGTTTGGAGTGGGAGTTTTAGTTGGTCTTGGTAATAGCTTTTGCACTTGCTTTCGGGTATCTTGACGTTACCAAAAAAGATCGGAGGAACTGCTATGGCAGAAAAAAAGCGCAACCTCTGCGCGCAGATCCCCGTGGAGCTGCATGACAAGGTGCGGCAGCGACAGGCGGAATCCGGCGAGACACTGAGCCGGTACATGACTGCGCTCATCACCAAATTTTATGAAATGGAGGAAAATGCGAAGATGGACAAGGACAATGTGAGGACGGTGGCGTTTCAGGTGCCCACCGAGCTGTTTGAGCAGCTCAAGGCATACCTCAAGCGGAATGGCATCAAGCAGAACGCCTTCTTCCTTGACTGCATCCGGCAGGCGCTGGCGGAGGACACCGGCACTGCCGAAGAATAAGAAATACATCGTGCGAACCGCTGCTGAGATTCTCGGCAGCGGTTTCGCTTTGGAGGAACAAAATGTTTATTTACCCCGAAAACCTGAAAGCCAAGCCCATGCTGTGGCTCTGGCTGCTGCGGGACATCGCCGTGATTGGCATCGGCGCTCTGCTCTCTGTGCTGGCGCTGACCCAGGGCCTCGGCATGGGACTGCTGGTGGTCACGGTGCTGTATGCCTTCCTCACCATTCAGGTGGATGGCAGCAGTATCTTAGACTTCCTGCGCCGTGCCGCCTGTTTTCTCTTTCTGCGGCAGCAATACTATGAATGGAGGCTGGACCCATGAACCGAAAACAGAAAAAAGAACTGCGCCAGCGGCAATCGACCCGGCAGCTCATGGGCATCGTCCGTGTGACGCCCCACGGCATCGTGACAGATTTCGGAGAGCGGGTCTTCTTCCTGATCCAGCCGGACAACCTCTCCGTCCTGTCCCCAGAGGTCATCCGGGGCCGCGTCCGCTCCCTGACCATGCTTCTCAGCACCCAGCCCTCGCTGGAAATTCTGGCTCTGGACTCCCGCGAATCCTTTCAGCGAAATAAGGAGTATTACCTGCGGCGACTGGAGGAGGAAACGGAGCCTGCCGTGCGGGAGCTGTTGGAGCGGGACATGGCCCATCTGGACGCCATCCAGTTCTCCTCCGCCTCCTCCCGCAAATTTGTACTGGTGCTCCCACTGGATGAAAAATCCGGTGCGGATGAAAGCGCGCTGCGGCAGTTGGAGAAAACCATCTGCGACCACGGGCTCCGTGTGCGTCTGGCGGAGGAACAGGATGTGAAGCGCCTGCTGGCGATCTACTACCGGCAGGATCTCACCACGGAGGTATTCCGTGATCACGATGGAGAGGAGTATGTACATGGCTAAAAAGAAACAGAAGAAGAAAAAGAAGATGCCGGAGCAGGCCCCGCGTCCGAAGAACTTTCTGGATATGATTGCGCCCGCGGCGGTGAAGTTTAACACCGACCATTTTATCCTCGGCAGCCGGTATCACACGGCGATGGCGCTGAAAAGCTACCCGCCCATGACGGATGAGCTGGCTTTGCTGCGGGGCCTTGGCGATATGGGCGGCGTCAATCTGCGCCTGACCGCACGGCAGGTCACCCCTGCCGAGGAGGACGCCATCCTTCATGCCGCCACCAACAAAAGCCGCATGGAGCGGAGCAACACCAACGACTATAAGCAGAGCGTCACGGCGGAGGCCAACCTGCGGGATATGGCGGAGCTGCTGGCGAAGCAGCGGCAGGAAAAGGAGCCGCTCATCCACTGCGGCGTGTATCTGGACATTGCCACCGCGGATACGGAAAAGCTGCGCACGGCGCGGGACACCGTATCCGCCCAACTGGTGCGCTCCCGCATGGGCGCCGATCCGCTGCTCCTGCGCCAGCGGGAGGGCTTTCTCTCCGCCAACCCCGCGGGCGGTAGCCAGCTTGCCAATTTTGCGGAACGTGTTCTGCCTGCCAGGAGCGTTGCCAATCTGTACCCCATGAACTATTCCGGCAAAACCGATCCCAAGGGCTTTTTCATTGGCCGTGACCGCTTCGGCTCCAACATTATCGTGGACTTCGACCGCCGTGCTTCTGACAAGACCAACGCCAGCGCCCTCATCCTTGGCAACACCGGGCAGGGTAAAAGTTATCTTCTGAAGCTCCTGCTCTGCAATGTGCGGGAGGCGGGCAAAAGCGTGATCTCTCTGGACTCCGAGCATGAGATGGAGGACGAGTGCCGCGCCCTGGGCGGCTGCTTTTTGGACTACTTAAGCGGGCAGTACCGCATCAACCTGCTGGAGCCGCGCTGCTGGGACGATGGCAGCGGGCCGGAAGACCCGGACGCGCCGGACGCTTTCCGGGGGACGCTGCT
>OHSA01000972.1_pt1 | contig 9448 bp, 5 predicted proteins | sample 1578571 | NCBI WGS metagenome assembly OHSA01 (sample SAMEA3879586, study PRJEB24766) | human gut metagenome | biome: human-associated habitat; feature: feces | place: USA | collected 1985/1987
CCGCCGCCGCTGGCGGAACGAGGCATCGGCGAACAGCTCCTTCACGAGGCGCTGGCAGTCGTCGAACGTCCCGGCCACACGCAGCGGGTGGATATTGCCGCCGAGCGTGGTCATCTGGCACTCCTGCAGCCGGCTGATCTTCCCTTCGGGATAGAGCAGCACCACCTCGACGCCCGGCACGCCGTAAAACCCGTGCGCCACGGCGCTGCCCGTGTCGCCCGACGTAGCCGTCAGAATCACCAGTTTTTCGCCGGCACCGCCCATCAGACCGATCATCCGCCCCATGAAGCCCGCACCGTAATCCTTGAATGCGAACGTCGGGCCGTGGAAGAGCTCCAGCGTATAGCGGCTGCCGACACGGCGAAGCGGCAGCGGAAAGTCGTAGATCCGCTCCATCCGCAGGAGACCGGGGTCGATGTCGTCACCGAAAAAAAGTTCCGCCAGGTATCCGGCCAGCGCGGCATAGGACTCCCCGGCCAGCCGCTCCGCGACGGCCATATCGGCCTGCGGGATACGTTCCGGGACGAACAACCCGCCGTCGGGTGCCAGCCCCGCCTGCACGGCCTCGCGAAGCGAAAAGGCGCGTGCGCATGCTTTGTCTTTCGTGCTATAATATTTCATCTGTTTGTCGTTTTATACTATTCCACAATCCTTGCCCCGCAGTTCGACACGCGGCCCGCATATATCTTGCAGCCGATACCGGGGCGGGCGAAATGCGCCCGCATCCGCTGCGCGACCCGCTGCGCGACGGCCTCATCGGCGGCCAGGGCGAAGATCGAAGGCCCCGACCCGGCAATGTTCATCGCCAGGGCGCCTTCGGCGAGCACCCCTTCCTTCAGCACATCGTAACCCGGAATGAACCCCTTGCGGTAAGGCTCCGCCACCACGTCGTGCATCGACCGACCGATCAGCGCCACGTCGCCCAGCGCCAGTCCGGCGACAAGTCCGCCGACGTTGCCCCACTGCGTGACGGCATCGTGCAGGGGTACCTCGCGGGGAAGCACTTCGCGCGCCTGCTTGGTACTGACCACGATGTCGGGATGCACCACGGCATAGAAAAAGCCCTCGGGGACAGGCAGGCGCACGATGTCCAGCGGTTCGTACCCCCGGATCAGCACCACGCCGCCCAGCACGGCAGGGCCCACGTTGTCGGCATGGGACGTACCGCCGATGAGCGCCTCGCCCATCATCGCAAATTCCACGAGCCGCTCCCCTGAAAAGGGACGTCCCAACAGTTCGTTCACGCCCCAAACCGCTGCGGCCGACGAAGCCGCACTCGACCCGATGCCGCTGCCGGGAGCGATCTTTTCGAGGATCGTAACCTCGACCCGCACGGGTTTTTCGTATGCCCCGAGCAGTGCCATCACCGCCGGGGTAATCACGTTGTCCTCGTTTTTGGCGGGAAGTTCCTTCCCGCTGCGGTTGCGGATAACGAGCCCCCCGGCACCTTCTTCGATGCCGACCTCCAGCAGGTCGCCCACGCCGTCGAGCGTCAGCCCCATCACATCGAAGCCGCAACCCAGGTTCGCCACCGTTCCCGGGGCGAAAACTTTGATATATCGCATGATAAAATCTCCTTTTGAATGAAACCACCTTTGATCGAACCGGGCTTTCCGTTCCGGCAGCCTTGGCCGGAAAATGCATAACGGGTATGCTCGTGACGGAAAAATAACAACTACACCCCCACAGGGGTTGTCGTTGTCGTCGTCATTGTAGTGGCGGTAGCGGAGATAAGGACGGTGAAAGAAACGGTGCACGCCACCGGGCTGCAGGCTACCCCGCATCCCCCGGTCATCGTATGGTTCCGTTTCATATCCATCGGGGACAAATATAAAACAAAAAAATTTAATATCCAAATTCGGGTAACAAATCGTAAGACGCCCTAAAAAGCACTGGCAGCCGCTTTATATATAATAGGAGTAGTCCGGAAAGGCTGAAAATACCGAACTTGACGACAAACCGTAAGATATTAGGGGTTCCTGGAAGGCCTGCTTTCCTCCGAATCGGGCTAAAAGCGGTTAAAAGGCCAAAAAATACGGTTTCAAACTGTAAGATAAAAAACCTCTATCCGGGTCGTCATAAAGCGCAAGAGGGGATATAGGTTCCGGATTATCACATTATTAAATTTTTTGCAAAATTATTTTGACGAAACGATTTTATATCCCTATCTTTGAAACGGAACAAACACGCAAATTCCGGACATGAACGCCCAGAACCATTCGAATAATAACGTCATTAATCTGCTGCTCGTCGTCTTTGGCAAGATAACGGGAGAAAGGTGATGTGTATATCCGAAAGATGATAAAAAGGCCTTTCTCCCGATGGAGAAAGGTTTTTTATTATCCGGGCAGATGGCAAAGGCACAATATGCAGAAAACAAGAAGAAGATGAAACACCCACTCAGAAGTGCCGTCACGACGACGGGCCGGCGCATGGCCGGAGCCAGGAGCCTGTGGCGTGCCAACGGCATGCGCGAAGAGCAGTTCGGCCGTCCGGTCATCGGCATCGCCAACTCGTTCACCCAGCTGGTTCCGGGACACGTGCACCTGCACGAGATCGGACAATACGTCAAGCAGCGGATCGAAGCGCTCGGCTGTTTCGCCGCGGAATTCAACACCATCGCCATCGACGACGGCATCGCCATGGGGCACGACGGCATGCTTTATTCGCTGCCCTCGCGCGAGATCATTGCCGACAGCGTCGAATATATGGCCAATGCCCACAAGGTCGACGCACTGGTCTGCATCTCGAACTGCGACAAGATCACCCCGGGCATGCTGATGGCCGCCATGCGGCTCGACATCCCGACCGTCTTCGTATCGGGCGGGCCGATGGAGGCGGGGCATCTCGGCGAGCGGGCGCTCGACCTGATCGACGCCATGGTAATGGCTGCCGACGAAAATTGCAGCGACGAACAGGTGGCGCGCGTCGAACGCGCCGCATGCCCCGGCTGCGGTTCGTGCTCGGGGATGTTCACCGCCAACTCGATGAACTGCCTGACCGAAGCGCTCGGGCTCTCGCTCCCGGGCAACGGCACCGTCGTGGCCACGCATGTCAACCGCCGCCGCCTGTTCGAAGAGGCCGCAGCGCTGATCGTCCGCAATGCCGAACGCTATTACTTCGAGGGCGACGACTCGGTGCTCCCGCGCTCGGTGGCCACGAAGGCAGCCTTCGAGAATGCCATGTCGCTCGACATCGCCATGGGCGGCTCGACCAATACGGTGCTGCACCTGCTGGCCGTGGCCCACGAGGCCGGGGTGGATTTCACGATGCAGGATATCGACCGCCTTTCGCGCCGGGTGCCCGTACTGTGCAAGGTCGCCCCCAACTCGCATTACCATATCCAGGATGTCAACCGTGCGGGCGGCATCCTCTCGATCCTGGGCGAACTCGCCCGCGGCGGATTGCTCGACACCTCGGCCGGGAGGGTCGACGGGCGCACGCTCGGCCAGGCCATCGCGGCCTTCGACCTGCGGAGCGAAACAGCGAGCAGCGAAGCCAAACAGCGCTACCTGAGCGCCCCGGCCGGCCTTTACAGCCGGGAACTGGGCACACAACGGACTTATTACGACACACCGGACACCGACCGCACGGCAGGCTGCATCCGCGATCTGGAACACGCCTATTTCCGCGACGGCGGGCTGGCCGTACTGACGGGCAACATCGCCCGCCGGGGCTGCATCGTCAAGACGGCCGGCGTCGACGCGTCGCTGTTTGTCTTCCGCGGGCGCGCCCGCGTCTACGAATCGCAGGAGCAGGCCATCGGCGGCATCCTCGGCGGCGAGGTGCAGGCCGGCGACGTGGTCGTCATCCGTTATGAAGGCCCCAAGGGCGGCCCCGGCATGCAGGAGATGCTCTACCCCACGTCGTACCTCAAATCCAGACACCTCGACAAAGCCTGCGCGCTGATTACCGACGGCCGCTTCTCGGGCGGAACGTCGGGGTTGTCGATCGGTCACGTTTCGCCCGAAGCGGCTTCGGGCGGGGAGATCGCCGTCATCCGCACGGGCGACGAGATCGAGATCGACATCCCGCGGCGCTCGATCCGCCTCATGGCCGGCGACGAGGAAATCGCCGCGCGCATGGCCGCACAGCAGCATTTCCGCCCCGCGGCACGCGACCGCCGCATACCCGCGTCGCTAAGGGCCTATGCCAAGCTGGTCAGCTCGGCCGACAAAGGGGCCGTACGCATCGTCGAAGAAGAATAAAACCGGACAACACCATGAATACGAACACGACAACCAGAACCGAAGGACAACAGCCCGGCCCTTGTATCACAGGGTCGCAGGCCCTGCTCGAATCGTTCCTGCGCGAGGGCGTGGACACGCTTTTCGGGTATCCCGGAGGAGCCATCATCCCCGTTTACGATGCGCTTTTCGACTACCGCGACCGGCTGCGCCACATCCTTGTCCGCCATGAACAGGGCGCCGTACATGCCGCACAGGGCTACGCCCGCGTCAGCGGCCGCGTAGGGGTTTGCCTCGTCACCTCGGGCCCAGGGGCCACGAACACCGTGACCGGACTGGCCGACGCACTGATGGACTCCACGCCGCTGGTACTGGTGACCGGACAGGTGGGTTCGTCGTTGCTGGGCACCGACGCCTTCCAGGAAACCAACTTCGTGGGTATCACGCAGGCCGTAACCAAATGGAACTGCCAGGTCAAGCGTACCGAAGACATTCCCGGGGCGATTGCCAAGGCGTTCTATATCGCCCGTTCGGGGCGTCCGGGCCCTGTGGTGGTGGACATCACCAAGGACGCCCAGTGCGGGACGGCCCCGTTCCGCTACGAAAGGCTGACGTCCATCCGCAGCTACGTCCCCGCACCCGCGCCCGCCGCGGAGTGCATCGCCGAGGCGGTACGGCTGATCGACGCCGCACAACGGCCGCTGCTGATGGCGGGACAGGGCGTGATGCTCGGAAACGCCGAGCAAGAATTGCAGGCCTTCCTCGCAAAGAGCGACATACCGGTCGCCTCGACCCTGCTGGGGCTGTCGGCCGTGCCGACCTCCTCGCCGCAGTATGTCGGTATGCTGGGCATGCACGGCAACTACGGCCCCAACATCCGCAACCAGGAGTGCGACCTGCTCATCGCCGTGGGGATGCGTTTCGACGACCGCGTGACGGGCAACCCCAAATGTTTCGGGGCGAACGCCAAGGTCATCCACCTGGAGATCGACCCCGCCGAAATCGACAAGATCGTACACGCCGACGTGGCCGTCATCGGCGATGTGAAACAAACGCTCCCGCTGCTCACCCAAAGGATCCGCTCCGCCGGGCACAAGGCCTGGATCGAAGGGTTCCGCGCCTGCGACAAAGTCGAATACGAGGCGGTCGTCCGCAAGGCGATCCGCCCGGAAGGCGGCCGCATCCGCATGGGCGAGGTCGTAGATACCGTAGCGCATGCCTACGACAACGACGCGGTGCTGGTGACCGACGTCGGGCAGCAGCAGATGTTCGCGGCGCGCTATTTCGGGTTCCGCCGCAGCCGCAGCCTGGTAACTTCGGGCGGTCTAGGCACGATGGGCTTCGGGCTTCCGGCCGCCATCGGCGCCAAACTGGGCGCCCCCGACCGCGAGGTATGCCTCTTCGCGGGCGACGGCGGGCTGCAGATGACCATCCAGGAGCTGGGGACGATCTTCCAGTCGCAGGTCGCCGTAAAGATCGTATTGCTCAACAACTCCTATCTGGGCATGGTACGGCAGTGGCAGGAACTCTTCTACGACCGCCGCTACTCGTTCACCGAACTGGCGAACCCCGACTTCGGGCTGATCGCCCGCGGCAACGGCATCGCCTACCGCTGCGTGGAGCGGCGCGAGGAGCTGGCCGGGGCGGTGGCCGAGATGAAAGCCTGCAAAGGCGCCTACCTGTTGGAGGTGCGCGTCGAAAGCGAAGAAAACGTATTCCCGATGGTGCCGGCCGGCGCCCCCGTGTCGGCGATCCGGCTCGAATAAACCGAACGAGGTATGGAACAAGAGTATATCATCACCGTATTTTCGGAGAACAAGGTCGGGCTGCTGAGCCAGATCACGACGGTCTTCACGTGCCGCAATGTCAACATCGAAAGCCTGACGACTTCCGAGTCGGCGCTCGCGGGCATCCATAAATTCACGATCGTCGTCCGCACCGGCCCCGACCGGGTCGAGAAGCTCGCGCGGCAGGTCGAGAAGAAGATCGACGTGCTCAAGGTCTTCGTCTACACCTCGGACGAAGTCGTGCAGCAGGAGATCGCCCTTTATAAAGTCACGCGCAGCCGCAACGTCGAGAAACTCGTACGCGAGCACAATGTCCGCATCCTGGAGATCGACGACGACTACATCGTCGTCGAAAAAACCGGCCATAAGGCCGAGACGCAGGCACTGTTCCGCCTGCTGCAACCCTTCGGCGTGCAACAGTTCGTGCGCAGCGGCACGGTGGCCATCATCAAATCGCGGCGCGAGCTGCTCAACGAATACCTCGAAGAACTCGAGAGGAACAGACAAAGAACGGATTCATTTTAACTTTTAAAATTCATACAACTATGGCACAGATCAATTTCGGCGGAGTAGAAGAGAAGGTCGTTACCCGCGAAGAGTTTCCCCTGGAAAAAGCACGCGAAGTCCTCAGGGACGAAACCATCGCCGTAATCGGCTACGGCGTACAGGGGCCGGGGCAGTCGCTCAACCTCAAGGACAACGGGTTCAACGTCATCGTCGGACAGCGCGAAGGCTCGAAAAGCTGGGACAAGGCCGTCGCCGACGGCTGGGTACCGGGCAAGACGCTCTTCGGGATCGAAGAGGCCGCCCGGCGCGCAACGATCATCCAGTACCTGCTCTCCGACGCCGGGCAGATCGCCGTATGGCCGACGATCGAGAAACACCTCGCGCCGGGCAAGGCGCTCTACTTCTCGCACGGCTTCGGCATCACCTACAAGGAGCGCACGGGCATCGTGCCGCCGGCCGATGTAGACGTGATCCTGGTCGCCCCGAAAGGCTCGGGGACTTCGCTGCGCCGCATGTTCATCGAGGGCCGCGGCCTGAATTCGAGCTACGCCGTATTCCAGGACGCCACGGGGCGCGCATTCGAACGCGTGGTGGCGCTGGGCATCGGCGTAGGTTCGGGCTACCTGTTCGAAACCGACTTCAAGCGGGAGGTTTACTCCGACCTGACGGGCGAGCGCGGCACACTGATGGGTGCCATCCAGGGTATTTTCGCGGCCCAGTACGACACGCTGCGCGCCCACGGGCACACCCCTTCGGAGGCTTTCAACGAAACGGTCGAGGAGCTGACCCAGTCGCTCATGCCGTTGGTGGCCGAGAACGGCATGGACTGGATGTACGCCAACTGCTCGACCACGGCACAACGCGGTGCGTTGGACTGGTGGAAACGTTTCCGCGATGCCACCAAACCCGTCTTCGAAGAGCTTTACGGCGAAGTGGCCGCCGGCAACGAGGCGCAGCGCTCGATCGACCTGAACAGCAAACCCGACTACCGCGAGAAACTCAACGAAGAGCTGCGCGAGATGCGCGAAAGCGAGATGTGGCAGACAGGCGCCGTGGTGCGCAAACTCCGCCCGGAGAACAACTGATTCCCCGGGAGGCCTTGCAATTTTTCAGATTGTTTCGCGCTCCGGCGGGTCGTATCCGCCGCCTCCGGCACCCTTGTAAATCCGGCCTTCCTCGAGCCCCCGCCCCGGCGGGGACTTGAGAGGCGGCGACGCGGCGGGATTCCCGCAGCGGGACACAGGCGGCCGGCAATTAACAGTTTTGTAACGTAATACAACAACAATCAATCTATGTGTGGTTTCGTAGGACTATTTGACATCCGCCGGAAATCGGATGCGCTGCGTGGGCAGGTACTGAAAATGTCGAAGCAGATACGGCACCGGGGCCCCGACTGGTCGGGTGTCTACTGCGGCGAGCGGGCGATCCTTTCGCACGAGCGGCTTTCGATCGTCGACCCTCAGTCGGGCGGTCAACCCCTGTTCAGCTGCGACGGGAAACAGGTGCTGGCCGTGAACGGCGAGATATACAACCATCAGGAGATCCGCGCCGAGCTGGCCGGAGAATACGATTTTCGGACAGGCTCGGACTGCGAGGTGATCCTGCCGCTCTACCGCAAGCTGGGCGTCGGGCTGCTGGAAAAGATCAGCGGCATCTTCGCCTTCGCGCTGTACGACATCGAAAAGGACGAATACCTGATCGCCCGCGACCCGGTCGGCGTCATCCCGCTCTACATCGGCTGGGACAGCGACGAGCAATTTTACGTCGCATCGGAACAGAAAGCCCTCGAAGGGGTGTGCAGCACCATCCGGCCGTTCCTGCCCGGGCACTACTGGTCGAGCCGCGAGGGGAAAATGGTGCGCTGGTACAAGCGCGACTGGTTCGAGTACGACGCCGTGAAGGACAACGGTGCCGACATACCGACGCTGCGCAAGGCGCTGGAATCGGCCGTCAAGCGGCAGCTCATGTCAGACGTACCCTACGGCGTACTGCTGTCGGGCGGCCTCGACTCGTCGATCATCTCGGCCGTCGCCAAGAAATACGCCGACCGGCGCGTCGAATCGAACGACCGCGACCGGGCCTGGTGGCCGCAGCTCCACTCGTTCGCCATCGGGCTGAAAGGAGCGCCCGACCTGGCGGCGGCACGCATGGTCGCCGACCATATCGGCACCGTACACCACGAAATCAACTACACCGTCCAGGAGGGGCTGGATGCCGTGCGCGACGTGATCTACTATATCGAGACCTACGACGTGACGACCGTACGCGCCTCGACGCCGATGTACCTGCTGGCGCGCGTCATCAAGTCGATGGGCATCAAGATGGTGCTCTCGGGCGAGGGTGCCGACGAGGTTTTCGGCGGCTACCTCTATTTCCACAAGGCGCCCGACGCCCGTGCCTTCCACGAGGAGACCGTGCGCAAGATCAGTAAGCTGCACCTCTACGACTGCCTGCGCGCCAACAAGTCGCTCTCGGCATGGGGTGTCGAGGGGCGCGTACCGTTCCTCGACAAGGAGTTCCTCGACGTGGCGATGCGCATCAACCCGGCGGCGAAAATGGCCAAGGACGGGCATATCGAAAAATGGATCCTGCGCAAAGCGTTCGAGGACATGCTCCCCTCCGAGATCGTATGGCGTCAGAAAGAACAGTTCTCCGACGGCGTAGGCTACAACTGGATCGACACGCTCAAGCAGCTGACCGCAGAGGCGGTCTCCGACCGCGAGATGGAACACGCTGCGGAGCGTTTCCCGATCAACCCGCCCCGCAACAAGGAGGAGTACTATTACCGTACGATCTTCGAGGAACACTTCCCGTCGCATACGGCAGCACAGTGCGTACCGTCGGTACCGTCGGTAGCGTGCAGCACCGCCGAAGCGCTGGCCTGGGACAAGGCGTTCCGCGACATGAACGAACCGTCGGGGCGCGCCGTGCTAGGCGTACACAACACCGACCTGACACACAACACCC
>OHSA01000978.1_pt1 | contig 9393 bp, 7 predicted proteins | sample 1578571 | NCBI WGS metagenome assembly OHSA01 (sample SAMEA3879586, study PRJEB24766) | human gut metagenome | biome: human-associated habitat; feature: feces | place: USA | collected 1985/1987
CCGACATCTACGGCAAACTGGACTATTTCCCTTCGCTGCGCATGACGCTCAACGTGTCGCCGCTTGCAACCACCGTCACGTTCGACAACGGCGACATCCCTTTCGTACCGTTCCCCGAAGCGCTGTCCGAAGGCCCCATCCAGTGTGTGCTGGACAGCAACGTCATCCCCAACGGGCTGCGGGTCAAAGGTTCGGACACGGTCATCGCCACCTTCGAGCAGGACGGCTTTACGACCCAGTTCCAACTGGACAGCAAACTCCTGACATACAAATACAAATTCAAGAGCCTCTAAAATTCCCCGACCATGAAAAAACTCAACAAACATAAAATACTCTCCGCGGCGTGCATCGCCGCGCTGCCGCTGCTCGTAGTCGCCTGCCTCGAATTCGACGGCATCATCCAGCCGGGCCGGGCCCTGACCGACTCGGAAATCGAAGTGACGGCCCAGCTCCGGGTCTCGCCGGGCGAAGACGGCTCGGGAAAGGTCGTATTCGCCGTATTGGCCCCCAAGGCATGGAACCTCCGCGACAATGCCACGCTCTATTTGACCACCAAGGACTACAACGCGATCCAGCACCAGCCCGAAGTCGTGAACGAACAACTCACCCTGATGCCCGCAGAGGAGAAAGACCCCAAGAACGGTCTTTCGTGGGCGGACTCCTTCATGAGCGTCATCGGCCGCGGCGGCAACGACCCCCAAACGGCAATGGAGTGGGTCGTATGGCGTTCGTCGACCACCTTCATATTCGACGACAAGATCGAAGTGGACGGACAGGAGGTCGAGACGGCCGACGTGCATGCCGACGTCAGGATCAAAATGAAGACCGGCGCCGTTCCCCTGACCTGCGAACTGGGTTACTCGTATTGCTACGACACGTTCGGCCTCAAACGCGACGAACAGCGTTTCGCCGAGGCATTCAAGCCCATCGAAACCTACAACCAGGTGTTTACCACCACGCCCTCGGTATTCCGCTACGGCGACGTCTTCGGCATCACCTTCTCGCACGGAGGCACGGCACTGAAAGACGCCGGGGAGGTATATCTCTGCGGCACGGCAATCCATGACGGCGGGCAGAAAGCCGAGGTCTCGGCCGCAGTCCCGCGCAACCGCATGGAACTGATCAGCTCCCGTTTCGAGAAATACCTCTACCCGAAGGATTTCTTCGGCCTTCCGTCCGACGCCGTGATCGAAGAACTCTACTTCTATTTCATCAATGCCGACGGCAGCATCGTCGTCAAGGACGATGAAAACGGCGGGCAGGAGTTCTTCGTCGAACAGTCCGACGAATAACCGCCCGCCCGGGATACCACCCCTCAGAGACGCGAAGCCTGTGCCGCACCTTGCGACACAGGCTTCGCCCGTTTCCAGCCCTGAAAACGGCGGCGGAATCCCCCGTCCCCACGCCTAAGGGCAGCCCTGCCGCCCCACCTGACGGCGATCTGCCGGGACAAAAAAATCCCCGGGCGGCGATGCCACCCGGGGAAAATCATGCGGCACGAGCGGCCGCCCGTCGCAAATTACTTGCGGTAAATCTTCGTATAACCGTAGATAGCCTCGTCACCGAGCTCCTCTTCGATGCGCAGCAGCTGGTTGTACTTGGCCATACGATCCGAACGCGATGCCGAACCGGTCTTGATCTGACCCGAGTTGGTTGCCACGGCGATGTCTGCGATCGTCGAATCCTCGGTCTCGCCCGAACGGTGCGACGTAACCGACGTGTAACCTGCACGGTGAGCCATCTCGATGGCGTCGAGCGTCTCGGTCAGCGTACCGATCTGGTTTACCTTGATCAGGATCGAGTTGGCGCAACCGGTCTCGATACCCTTCTTCAGGAAATCTACGTTGGTCACGAACAGGTCGTCGCCCACGAGCTGGCATTTGTCGCCGATCTCGGCGGTCAGCAGCTGCCAGCCTTCCCAGTCGTTCTCCGACATACCGTCCTCGATCGAGTCGATGGGGTATTTCGCTACGAGCGACTTGAGGTACTCGACCTGCTCCTTCGAGCTGCGCTTGGCACCCTTCTCGCCTTCGAACTTGGTGTAGTCGTACACGCCGTCGGCGTAGAACTCCGACGAAGCGCAGTCCATGCCGATCGACACATCGCCGCCTTCGCATTTGCGGCCGGGCTTGTAACCGGCCATCTTGATTGCCTCGAGGATCGACTCGATAGCGTCCTCCGTACCGTTCAGCGCGGGAGCGAAACCGCCCTCGTCACCGACCGCCGTCGAAAGGTTGCGCTTGTGGAGCACCTTCTTCAGGTTGTGGAACACCTCGGCGCCCATGCGGATAGCCTCCTTGAACGAGGGGGCACCCACGGGACGGATCATGAACTCCTGGAATGCGATCGGGGCGTCCGAGTGCGAACCGCCGTTGATGATGTTCATCATCGGGACGGGCAGCGTCTTGGCGTTCGCGCCGCCGATATAGCGGTAGAGCGGCATGCCGAAATAGTCGGCAGCGGCACGTGCAACGGCCAGCGACACGCCGAGGATGGCGTTTGCGCCGAGCTTCGACTTGGTAGGCGTACCGTCGAGCGCGATCATGGCCTTGTCGATACCCACCTGGTCGGCAACGTTCATGCCGATGATGGCCGGGGCGATCACCTCGTTGACATTCTTGACGGCGTTCAGTACGCCCTTGCCCAGGTAACGGCCCTTATCGCCGTCGCGGAGCTCGAGCGCTTCGTGCTCGCCCGTCGATGCGCCGCTCGGAACGGCTGCGCGTCCGAATGCACCCGAAACGGTGCGAACTTCGACCTCGATGGTCGGATTGCCTCGCGAGTCGAGGATTTCCCTTGCGTGAATCTCTACAATCTGCATAGTTGTAAACGTTTGAATTTATGGTTTGAAATAATGACTTCCTTTTTTGCACCGCAAAGGTACAAAATAATTGTGAATTGAGGTTTCCTAATTGTTATTTTTTTCACGAACGGCGCCTCGGGTTTCGGGGGAATCCCATAAATTATTATCTTTGTCCCCGAATGCACCCCATATATCTCTAAACAACTATCAATTAATGCGAAAAGTCCTTTCCTTTTCCTTGTTCCTGATGCTGGGACTCGTCATCTCCCAACTCCTCCCGGGGGCGCTCGGTGCAGGATACGCAAGCTTCAAAACCTGCTCCGACACCCTGCTTTACGTCTGCCTGGGGTTCATCATGATCAATGTGGGGCGCGAATTCGAGATCGACAAATCCCGCTGGCGATCCTACACGGCCGACTACTTCATCGCCATGGCCACCGCGGCGCTGCCCTGGATACTCATCGTACTCTACTATATTTTCGTCCTGCTGCCGCCCCCGCTGTGGGGCAGCGCCGCGGCCTGGAAGGAAAACCTGCTGCTGAGCCGTTTCGCAGCCCCGACCTCAGCCGGCATCCTCTTCACGATGCTCGCGGCGCTGAGCCTCAAGCAAAGCTGGATCTACAAAAAGATACAGGTGCTGGCGATTTTCGACGACCTGGACACCATCCTGCTGATGATCCCCCTGCAAATCCTGATGATCGGCCTGCGGTGGCAGATGTTCGCCATCATCGCCATCGTCGTCGTGCTGCTGGCCGCCGGCTGGCGCTGGCAGGCGCGGTGGAACGTACGGCAGGACTGGAAAACCATCCTCGGGCTGGCCGTCGTGGTCTGCGCCCTGACGCAGGCGGTCTACATCGCCACGGCGAAGCTCTACGGCCCCGAAAACAGCATCCATATCGAAGTGCTGCTCCCGGCTTTCGTCGTGGGTATGCTCATGAAACACAAGCACATCGACACACCGACGGAGCAACGCGTCTCCACCGGCATATCGTTCCTCTTCATGCTGCTGGTAGGCCTCAGCATGCCGCTCGTCACGGGCGCCCCGGCCGACACCGCGGCCGCCGCCTCGGTCACGGGATCGCAACCCATGATGCCGTGGGGCACCCTCCTCCTGCATGTCGTGACGGTATCCGTGCTTTCGAACCTGGGCAAGCTCGTGCCGCTCTTCTTCTACCGCGACCGCAAGGTCAGCGAGCGCCTGGCGCTCTCGATCGGCATGTTCACCCGCGGCGAGGTGGGCGCAGGCGTAATCTTCATCGCCCTCGGATACAGCCTCGGCGGCCCGGCGCTCATCATCTCGGTGCTCACGCTGGTACTGAACCTCATCCTCACGGGCGGCTTCGTGGTCTGGGTCAAGAAACTCGCCCTGCGCAGCTACACCCCCGAACCGGAAGCATAACACGCCCTCCGGGAAGGCTCCCGAAAATACTACGGACTAAAAACGACGACGACTTTGATCGAAATTACAGACACGGCCCTGCAGACGGCTGCCGCCGAAGGGATAGACGCGTTCCTCCGGGCCTTTACCGACAAATACCGCGAGGCACTCGGCGGCGACCCCACGGCCGAGACGATCTCCCGGCTCAACGGCGAACAGCATTCGCTGCTGGCCTATCGGATCTTCCGCGACGAAGTGACCGAAGGCGGGTTCTGCCAGCTTATCCAGAACGGTTACGGGGTCTACATCTTCGACAACCCGTTCGCCAGGGTAATGCGCCTGTGGGGCGCGGAACGGTTCTCGAAACTGGTATACGCCGCGAAAAAAATCTACGACGCCCACCGCGAAGACCTCGAAAGGGAGCGCACCGACGAGGAGTTCATGGCCATGTACGAGCAGTACGAAGCGTTCGACGAACTGGAGGAGGAGTTCGGCGAGATGGAAGAGGAGGTGACCGAAACGCTCGCCCGCTATGTAGACGGGCACCCGGAACTGTTCGCCACAATAGTCGGATAGACACACCCGTAGGCACCGCAGCAATGCCGCGGGCGCTGCACCGCCACATCGCTACATCGCCGCTCCGCCGCAAACGGAAGGCGGCAGGGACGTTTGAGGCGCTATTGTCCGATCCTTTTGCAGACATCCACCCACTCCGCACACCGGGAATAGCGTTCCAGCTCCTCGATGGTGAGTTCGATGGCGCTGTTGCTGCTCCCGCATGCCGGAAAGACGGTTCCGAATCTCCGTAAGGATTCGTCCAGATAGACCGCTACCCCGTCGTTCACCCCGAACGGGCAGACTCCGCCCACGGCATGGCCGATATGCTCCTCCACCTCCGGCGGGGTCAGCATCCGGGCCTTGGCATGGAATTTCGCCTTGTATTTCGCGTTGTCGATCTTACAGTCACCGGCCGTCACGATCACGATATACCCCTCCCCGACGCCGAACGACAGGGATTTGGCGATCCGGCCGGGTTCGCACCCCAGTGCCTTCGCCGCCAGCTCGACCGTGGCGCTCGACACGCCGAACTCCAGCACCCTGTCCGCAGCGCCGTATTGTTCCAGATAAGCCCTGACCCGTTCTATTGCCATATGATTCTCCGATTTGCTGTTTTCGTATATCCGTCCGCCCCTGTCCTGCCCCCGTCCCGTCAGCGCATCAGCACCGACGAGTCGCCGTAGCTCAGGAAACGGAAATCGTGCGAGAGCGCGTAGTCGTAAATGCGCCGCCAGTCTTCGCCCGCGAATGCCGAGACCAGCAGTAGCAGCGTCGACTTCGGCTGGTGGAAATTGGTGATGATGTTGCGCACGATGCGGAACTCGTACCCCAGCGGCGCGATCATGATTTGCGTCGCAGCCTTGATCCGGTCGAGCCCCTTCGCATCCATATAAGCGAGCAGCTCCTCCAGCGCATCGCGCCCCGTGTAATCTGCCGGAATGTCGTACAACTCCCACTGCCCGATCACGCGGCTCGCATCGGGCGCACCCGAAGTACGGATCCGCCACGCCAGCGCCGTCAAAGACTCCAGCGTTCGGACGGAAGTGGTACCTACCGCCGTAATATTATCCCACTTCTCCAGCAGCCGCTCCACGCTGCTTCGACGGATCTCGAAATGTTCCGTATGCATCGGATGCGCCGCCGCATCGCGGTCTTTCACGGGCAGAAATGTTCCGGCCCCCACGTGCAGGGTCACCTCTTCGAACGAAAACCCCTGCGTCCGCATCCGCTCGATCAACTCCGGTGTGAAGTGCAGGCCGGCCGTCGGAGCGGCCACGGAACCTTCGAATTTCGAATAGACGGTCTGGTAACGGGTATTGTCGATCTCCTGACTCTCGCGGTTCAGGTAAGGCGGGATCGGAATCCGGCCCAGATGTTCCAGCAGTTGTCCGAACGTCAGATCAGCCGTCCATTCGAAGCGGACGATCTGCTCGCGGCCGCCCTCGCCCTCACGCCAGGCCAGCATCCGTTCCGCGCGACCTTCATATTCGAAATCGATCACCAGCGGGCCTTCTTTCCATTTTTTGAGGTTACCCACGATGCAGCTCCAGCGGCACGAACCTTTCACGGCGAACGCCCGCTCGTAATCCGCCGGATCGTGCGGTTCGAGGCAGAATACCTCGATCCGGGCCCCCGAAGGTTTGTGCATGATAATCCGCGCCCGAATCACCTTGGTATTGTTGAACACCAGCAGGGTCCCCTCAGGCAGTATGTCGCCGATGTCGCGGAAGCGGCGCTCCGAGATTTCCCCCCGTTCGTAAACAAGCAGCTTCGATGCCGATCGCTCCTCGAGCGGATACTTGGCGATCCGCTCGTCGGGCAGGTCGTAGTCGAAACGGTCTATGTCGATATGTCTTTCCATTTTCAGCATATAGCGGACACAAAATTAATAAAAATCCCGGTCTTTACGGAAAAGATACCCGGTTTAGACCAGCAAATAAATTTGGCGCTGCGCTCGGCTTTCACTATCTTTGCATCAGATAGAAGGCGGTTCGGACAAGCTCGAACGGGTTCGGCTCGTCGTTCCCTTTTGCTATCTTTACAAAAAATTTCGCTCTGATAGGCTGCGTCCGGATATAAGTCGGCTCGATCCGGCTTCATCGCACGCCAGCACTATCTCGGCCTGTCCAATCGCTGAAAACCATGAAAACCGATTTTCTGGTCATCGGATCCGGCGCCGCCGGACTGAGTTTCGCCCTCAAAGCCGCAGAACACGGCCACGTTACACTGGTAACGAAAGGGAAAATGGACGAGTGCAACACCAACTATGCCCAGGGAGGCATCTGTTCGGTGACCTATGCGCCCGACACGTTCGAAAAACATATTCACGACACCCTGGTCTGCGGTGCCGGCAAATGCGACCCCGCAGCCGTCGAACTGGTAGTTCGCCGGGCCCCGGAGCTGATCCGCGACCTGATCGCCTGGGGCACGAAATTCGACAAGACACCCGACGGACGCTTCGAACTCAACCGCGAAGGCGGACATACCGAACATCGTATCCTCCACCACGAGGACCTCACGGGCGCTGAGATCGAACGGGCCCTGATAACCTCGGTACGCAAGCACCCCAACATCACGGTTCTCGAACACCATTTCGCCATCGACCTGCTGACACAGCACCACCTGGGCGAATTCGTCACGCGCCATACGCGCGGGCTGGCCTGCTTCGGCGCCTATGTGCTCAACCTCGCCACCAACGAGATCGAGACCATGCTCGCCAAGTTCACCGTCGTCGCCACGGGCGGCTGCGGCAATATCTATTCCACGACCTCCAACCCGGTCGTCGCCACGGGCGACGGCATCGCCATGTGCCACCGCGCCAAGGCCATCACCGAGAACATGGAGTTCATCCAGTTCCACCCCACCACGCTCTACAACCCCGGCGAGAAACCCAACTTCCTCATTACCGAGGCCATGCGCGGTTTCGGTGCCATCCTTCGCCTGCCTTCCGGCGAGGAGTTCATGGACAAATACCACCCGATGAAATCGCTGGCACCGCGCGACGTGGTGGCCCGCGCCATCTACCGCGAAATGACCAAGCGGGGCTCGGACTTCGTCTACCTCGACGTCACGCACAAAGACCCCGGAGCCATCCGCAGCCACTTCCCCAACATCTACGAAAAATGCCTTTCGATCGGCATCGACATCACCCGCGACTGGATTCCCGTGACGCCCGCAGCGCACTACTGCTGCGGCGGGGTGAAGGTCGACACCAACGGCGAGACCTCGATCAGGCACCTCTACGCGCTGGGCGAAACCTCCTGCACGGGGTTGCACGGAGCCAACCGCCTCGCTTCCAACTCGCTGATCGAAGCGGTGGTCTATGCCGACCAGGCCGCACGCCACGCTGCGTCGCTGCTCCCCAAGGTCGACATCCAGGAGGGCATCCCCGACTGGGACTTCGAAGGCACGCAGCACACCGAGGAGATGCTGATGATCATCCAGTCGAAGCGCGAGATGCAGACCATCCTGTCCAACTACGTGGGCATCGTCCGCTCGAACCTCTCGCTCAAACGCGCCATGCGCCGCCTCGAGATACTCTGGCAGGAGACCGAGGAGCTCTATAACAAGACCAAGCCCAACCGCGAATTGTGCGAGCTGCGCAACATGATCGCCGTGGCCTACCTGGTAATCAAACAGGGCCGCGAGATCAAGGAGTCGGTCGGCTGCCACTACAACGCCGACTACCCGAACAAGGAAAAGGAAGTATAGATAATAAAGGAACTATAAATAACAGCGCCCTGTTCCGGCGTTCCGCCGGACAGAAGTCCCCGCCGAGGCGGGGATTTAGGGGTGGGTCAGACTTGTAAACACGGCCAAAGGCCGCGACGACAGCGCCCGGCAGCACCCCTGCGGTAACTATAAAAGAGACATTTCAGGTTCATGACATTACAGGAAGAAATCACACGCCGCCGCACCTTCGCGGTCATCGCCCACCCCGACGCGGGTAAAACCACCCTCACCGAGAAGCTGCTGCTCTTCGGCGGGGCCATCCACGTCGCCGGGGCGGTCAAAAGCAACAAGATCAAGAAAGGCGCCACGTCGGACTTCATGGAGATCGAGCGCCAGCGCGGCATCTCGGTCGCCACGGCCGTGATGGGCTTCGAATACAAGGGCACCAAGATCAACATCCTCGACACCCCGGGCCACGAGGACTTCGCCGAAGACACCTACCGCACGCTGACGGCCGTCGATTCGGTCATCATCGTCATCGACGGCGCCAAGGGCGTCGAGTCGCAGACCCGCAAACTGATGGAGGTGTGCCGTATGCGTTCGACGCCGGTGATCGTCTTCATCAACAAACTCGACCGCCCCTCCAAGGAGCCTTTCGACCTGCTGGACGAGGTGGAAAAGGAACTGCGCATCCGCGTGCGGCCGCTGGCCTTCCCCATTTCGAACGGCCCCACGTTCCGCGGGGTCTACAACCTCTACGAAAAGAACCTCTCGCTTTTCACGTCGGACGAAAAACTCACCGCCGACGCCCAGACCGCCGAGATTTCCGACCTCGCGTCGCCGGAGCTGGACAGCTACATCGGCGCGAAATTCGCCGAACAGCTGCGCTCGGACGTCGAGCTGGTCGAAGGCGTCTACGACGAGTTCGACCGCGAGGCCTACCTGCGCGGCGAGCTGGCCCCCGTGTTCTTCGGCTCGGCGG